>Ga0114922_10002957_pt1 | contig 15893 bp, 1 predicted proteins | sample AartaG_FD_100975 | JGI IMG/M metagenome (GOLD analysis project Ga0114922, IMG submission 100975) | Deep subsurface microbial communities from Aarhus Bay to uncover new lineages of life (NeLLi) - Aarhus_00045 metaG | ecosystem: Environmental > Aquatic > Marine > Oceanic > Sediment | place: Aarhus...
CAGATAGTCTGCCTGCGCCCCTTCAAATGCCAGCCATACCAACTGGGAAGGCGGCGGCGTAATTTCGGTCTCCTCCGGGTTAGCCGGATCGAGTGTGGCGGTCGTCTCTATGGTTAAACGATATGGAATCGGATCATTACCATACACATCGAATATGGTCAAGCCGACCAGGGCTTTCACCGAGTAACCGGACACGACCACATAATACGTGCCGTAACCGTCGACTTCCGGATCGATCACGACGTCGTGATTTGGTATTGTAAAGATCGCCTGCGCCTCATACAGGGTTTCGGCCTGTTGCGCCGCCGTCGTCGCTAACACGTCATCGGCTTCGTCATGGATGGATGCGATTGCTTCCAAATCTCCGTTATAGATCGCCACGTCCACGGTTATCATATCGTTACCGAATAATACGTCCGCATCCAGATCCACGATGACTCGCTGGCCGTATTCTTTGTTCCCTTGATCCAAAACCTCCAACTGAAACTCATAAACGTCCACATCAAATAAATTCCCCAGGTCCGCATCGATAACGACTTTGCCGGCCTTGCCCGGTTCCAGGAGTTGTTGGGAAATTAGTTCGGATGGTACGTCGTTCTCAAGTAAGTCGTCTGAGGCATCGGATACGGTGATCGGCCAGGCCAATCGTTCTTCGCAGCTCGCCGCCGGATTGTAAGTATATAGATCCGGATCATCCTCGTCCGGTACTAAGTCCGTATTCTGCCAGCTTGACGGCTCCAGATTCACCGGCGTATTGCCCGGAAACACTTGATCGTATAAATAATAATCGGGTGTATCTGTCTCTGTCACCCCGAAATCACTGTTCCCGTCGTCGAATACTTCCAGACGCACTTCATAGTTGCTTAACGGCGTCGCCGCATTATAATAATCCGCGCTCGGAGCGCCGATCCAATCAAATCCCAATAGAGCACTAATCCAGGGGTCGAAATAATCGCTGCTGATTTGCAATACGTAATCCCCGTCCTGGGGTATCTCGATCGGGGCGTCGATGCGCCCAAAACCGTAATAGCTCGCCGCTAATTCCAGATTTCGTTGCCCCGTCGTCGGCAGCATCAAATCCGATGTTGCGCCGAAGTATATAGTTACGCTGTCCTCGGCGCCACCTGCCAGGGGGGTATGATCCGTATGGATGAGAACCGTCAAAGTATCCGCACCAAATTTCTGCACCGTTGTGTTCAGGGAATCCGTCACAAATACGCTGTCAATATCCCCGGCGCCCCCCAGCCAATTAATATCGTCTATGGTTAATTCCAGATCGCCTTTATACGTAGTGTATGTAACGTCAAACCGATAATAACCGCCTTCGGCATTCACCGAAGCGCTGTCATTGCCCCCCCCGCTGTAGATTGACGCATCGCCGATGGGTGTCGGCGAAAGATCGCCGAATGTATGGGCGAATTCGGCCCCGCCGTTGATCTGCACCTGGACCGTATCGTTTAATGGAGAACCCGTTACCGGACGCGCTAACAATCCGGTAGTGCCTATCAAGCTGTTATTATAATCAATTTGGGTAAAGTCCGCGCTTGGCAACTCAAGTACCAGTTCCATGCGCGCGCTGCCTTGGACTACCGTTGGATTCGTGAACAGTTGTACGATGCTCTGCGTCGTATTTTCTATCGCGTACAATTTCCCGTCCAGGCCAAAGTCAATCGCTTGAACATCGTAACTGCCCTGACCCGGATCGCCCAGATTATTCATCTCGCCCCCGACCGCAACGGCTTTACCAAAATCAGGATTTATGACCTGATTGTTATACTGGTTGCCCTTCAGTGGACGAGGATCGATCCGGACCAACGTCTGGGTGGCCGAATCAATCCCGTACATCAAACCGTTGTCGGCATTGCTGCCCAGAACATTTCCATAGGCTAGCGAACGGATGTCTTCAAATCCCAGAAAATCAAGATCATGCACCGACAACCGCATCCCCGTTACCGGATCCCACGCAGTGGTAGGATCCAGAATGTTATCGATCCGCAGCACCGAATCACGCGTCTGCAGGACTTCGCTCGTTATCGAATTCGATATCGTTACCGTCGCCACCATATACAGCGGATCCACTACCAGTAACAGCGGGTCCAATAAAACATCGGTTATTTCGCCGAACTCTAAACCGCGAATGTCGCTGAACGTATAGTCATATCCCGGATAAATCTGGGAATATAAATCGCTCAATACGGAGGAAGTCAATATCACGTCATCATCAGTTTCTGTCGTCGGAAATATACCGTCCGGATCCACGGTCAGGGGTCGCGCGTCATATGTTATCGTGCTTACCAGCATGAAACTGTCCAGAGACGCATCGTAATTCACCGCGTCGTAATTTATGGTCGTTATCGCGGCATTAAAGTCTGCTAAAAGGGCATTCTCCTGGAGTGCGGTCAAAATATCATTGACTTCAATAATTTCATCGATCGTTATTTCGCCGCGAATTCTTTCCATTAAGTCCGCGGGAAGTACGTTCTCTAACGCGGCTTCCAGAACATCGTCCAGGTCCAGGCGGAACTCCTGATATAAAATCCCCGAATTGATGGTAAATTCATTCAGTTGCGGAATCAGTGTATCGCGTTGCGGACTCAGGTCGCTGCGAGTTCCTTCTCCCAAAACCACTCCCGCATGAATCAGTTCCGGCGGCTCCAGAGTCTCCACGTAACTCGTCGCCGCAAAATAAACCCGCACGTAGCCGTCGCCATCCTTGGCGTCGATCACCACCTGTAAGCCGATCCCGCCGTCAAGTTCAAATAAGGGAAATACCGTCACGTCGCCCGGATCGTCCGACGTCATCGCCATGATGATGCCCGTGTCCGTTTCGTTCTGCCAGTCGATGTCTGTAATTTCAACGATGACATCCCCGTATCCCGGACCGTGCGCGTATTCAATGTCAAACGCGTAATAGTAACCCGCGTCGATAAATTCCTGTCCGCGCAGATTTAATAATACCTCGAACGAATTACTGGTAACCACGTTGCCGCCCGAAAAGTCTGTCTCATCCTGACCGAATATATGTTCAACGGGACCAATATCCGCGAACTGAATTTCCACCGCGTCCCCAAGCGGACTATTACGCAGGGGTTGGGCCACCCAGATCGCCTCGGCCGGATTCGTCGCCAGCCCGTGACGCTCCGCATCGATGGTGAATTCCTGTAATAAACTCGCCTCCCCCGTCGTCGGATCCACCCGGTAAAGCGCATCGACCAGAAAATTCTCATAGAAATTCGCCGGCTGATCGTGCAATACGATCAGGCCGTTGCCGTCCCGATCCTGCGACAAACCCGCCAACCGCAAATCTTCCACGCCCAGATTACCAAAACCGCTCCCGATCGGCCAAGGGTGGCCGAAAGACGCACTGAACGGATCGGAGTCTATCGTAAATAACGTCCTGCTCTCCGCATCGACGCCGTATAATACTCCGTTATACTCCTCGAGTCCGACGATGTCACTGTATAGTGCGCTCAGATCATAAGGCGCCAGGGTAACGCTCGCGCGAAGATCCGGATCAGTATTGTTTACATCGTAACTCAATTTATTGATTAATACCAGACTCTCATAGGGCGAACCGATATTGGGCAGCACCTCCGCGATCGCCCACAGCGAATCCTCGGCGTGACCCGTCAATGCCTTTAAGTCCAGAATTGTGCCCGTTTCTCCTACCAGGCTATTCAAATCATTCAAGGTATTTTCCAATAGTTCCGTGTTGCTGAACATCGTCGGATCAATCGTGTAGAACTTATGGTCGATACCGTCGAAGCCATAGAGCGACTCTTCCGCAAAGGCCAACTCGTCCAGCTCCGGAACCACCAGATCCGCCGGCACGATCACATTCGGATCGTCGGATATGTCCGACAAACCCATAAAGCCGTACGCCGGTACCGGCGTGCTTTCCTCACTCTCATCCACTACCTGCCACAACTGGATTAAGTATTCGCTTGAATCTTCCGACCAACTCCACCATTCCCAGCCTACGCCCGTATCCTCACGAAGCTGTAGGTTGAGAATCTGACCTTCTTGCAGGCCGTCTAAGCGCACGAAATCCATTTCGTCAAGCACGTCCTCGCCCGTCCACTGGGGATTATCGCCTGTTCCGCTTTTATACGCCCATTCCAGGTTCTCCGGAAAGCTGTGTGCAAACGGCGAAAACGCCGTTGCTAACGTGTCCCCCAGATCCGCCACCGCAAAGTAGTACTCAAAATCTCCGCCCAGGTATCCGTCCCCCGTGGGCCAGTAACCCTCGTATTCGCCGTCCAAAGGCACCCCTTGCTTGTTCGTGATTTGCTCCCCATCGAGAATAATTTGATAGTAGTTCGTGGACCACGGATTCACTGTAAAGCCGTTCTCGTTATGAAAGATGGCCGTATTCGTATCCGTATCAAATTCCATCCATACGGTCGGTTCGGTTAACGGGTCCGAATCCCCGCTGACAATCACGTCGTCCGACGTACCGAAAATATGGTCCAGACCGTCGCTGCGCACCACAATTGCATTTGTCGTCGCGTTCGAGGGGGTTACATCTACTACTTCGAGCGTCGAGCCGTCGATATCATTATTACTTATCTCCTTACGCAGCACGTTACCTTCTCCCCCGAATGCCTGCCGATGAACAAATACCGATTCTACCTCGCCCGCCGCACCGATCAGATACCGATCCGACGGGGATACCGATCCGAATACGTCCCCTTGAATTTCCACCTTCTGGATATTGCCCGAATTATCCTGTTGCACCTCTTTGAACTGAATGTAGATCTCGGTTAGATCCGTTGGATCGAAATAGACATTCATAATCTGCGGGGCATCCACCTCTTCAATCGAACGGGCCTCCAGTTGATCGTCGTCGGTTCCGAACTGATCGTCCGCGCCTGGCGCCAACGCTGCCACGATGTTGGATTCCGTAAAGTCACCCTTGATCAGTATCTTATCGAGGTCGCCTCGCCCCGCCGCATCACGGTCCGCATCCTGCTCGCTCGTCTGACCATAGTCGAACAGCGTCCCTGACGGACCGATATCCAGACCCGCCGCCAGTGTGCTGTACGAAACGTCGCCTTTGATCGTCGCCTTCGAAAAGTTCTCCCCCGCGGCCACCACGGTCAAATTCATTTCCGTAGTGATAAACGTCCCGATATCACCTCCCGCTCGAATGCCCTGAATGTCGCGCAGCTCGATGCCGCCGGTCATACCTTTGACCACGACCTTGGAAATATCCCCCGCCGAATTAATCACCCCGCCCATATTGCCTTGAATGGTTGCCGTACCCAGGTAACTGTCCACGCAGTTCAAGGCGCCGTTCATGTTTTCTTTTACCGACACCTTGTCTATGTTATCCGCCGTCACGCTCACACTGTCGCTGACCGATTCCAACTGCACCTGATTCACATCGCCGTAGAATACCAGCGTACTCGGATCTGCAGTCGTCCCGAAAAGTTCCCCTAGATCTGCCTTGCCCGAAGAACCGCCCACAGTTACCGTACTACCTGCCCCGACGCCGTCGAATTGCAGCTTATCAATCGCTCCCCCAATCGTAAGTGTCGCATCATTGTCGGCATTGGCCAGGAAACCATCTATCAACAACTGACCGAGTGCCTCGTCGTCGCCGTTATATAACGTCCCTACGTCTATCGTGGACTTGCCCGCCGCCGTCACCTTCACCTTCGTCTTTTCGGTCGTGTCTTTCAGAAAAATCGTCTCTAGCTGCGTATTGCCCGGCAGTACTTCACCCGTGCCCGGACCGCTCATCGTTACCGTTACCAATACGCCGTCGATGGCAACCTTGAAATCAAGGCCGGCTTCGAACACAAATCCGCCGATACTGCCCGGTAATCCCTCCGATATCGTCCACGCCCGAAATCCATCGGACAGAGAGGTCGGCATGGGAATTTTAGCGCCCGCAAGCCTCAAACTCTCGATCTCCGAATCCGCAAACACCCCGAACGGACTGCCATCGCCCACCGTCTTGCCGATGACTACCCTTCCGATCGTACTCAATCCCACGCCCGGTATGTCCGATCCGTCCAGATCGCCAAAGATCACGTTCGCGCCCGGACTTACTCCCGCCGCGATCACCGAATTATCCAGCGTTGCTACGTTCGCCGTGCCGATGTCGCCCTGATCCGCCGCCCCCGTTAATAACTGCTCCGTCCGGGTCAACAGCACATTGCCCTCGTCGTCCACGATATCGCCGGCGTCAAAACCCGCCAATATGTACGTATCGCTCATCAAACCGCTCACGTCGATCACGTCGATATCGCCGCCCGCCGTTACAATCGATTCGGAGCCCAGAATATTCGTCGCCTCAATCTCGCCCACGTTCCCGCTCACCCGAACCGTTCCGTGAATCGCCCCATCCACGATCAGCTTGTCCAGATCGCCCCGTATATCCAACACGCCGCCCGCTTCGATATCGCCGCTGATGCGTAAGGTTCCAACATCATCCGTAGAAATATACCTGCCGGTACTGGTGATCGATCCGTCGATATTGATTCCATCGCCGCCATCGACAATCACTACGCCGTTGATATCCGAGCCTTTAATACTGATCTGAGGTCCTTCCCCCGCCACGTCAATCGTCACCTGGCCGCCGTCCACTACATCCGTGAACGCTATATCGCCGTTGATGATCGACAGCTTATCGAAATCTCCGCCCACCGTGATACTCGCGTTCAGATTCGCTCGGTCATCCCCTACGCCTTTCAGCGTCAAACTCTTGAAATCTTCCACCACGTCGAATTGACCGTTGGCGCTGCCATATACTGTCACCGTACCCAGGTTCTCATCCACGAACACGGAACTCTCCAGATCCGACGCATTCTTACCCGAACCCACCACCAGCTTCATCAGATCCCCGTACACCCCCAGATGAGCCCCGAATACTCCGAACTCATCCCCGCTCTGGATCAACTTCACATCGCCGCCGATATCCATCAGACCGATGATCTTGCCGCCCGCTTTCAGCTTGCCCAGCTCCACTCCGTCGAAATTGAATTTCTTATGCGGCCCTTGCGGATTGCCCGGACCCACCGGTTCCGGCACCCAGTTCAACAATAAATCCGCCTCGAAATTCCCACCCGCCTGGATTGTACCCACCTGACCGTCCACGATAATCTCGCCCCCGACCGGCGTACCGATGTTTCCGCCCGCCTTAAGCTTCTTCAAATCCCCGTACGGTCCCGTCACCTCGATCGTACTGATGATATCCCCCTTCGCCTGTATCAACTGCACCGGTCCCGCCGCCTGGATCGACGAGCCCAGGATATCCTCCTTCACCTTCAACGTCCCCAATCTGCCCGCATCGATCGTTAAGGCAAATACGCCCTCCCGAACCGTTACCTTATCGATCTCATTGATCGCATCGAGGATCGTTTCGTTGATCTCATCCGCAATAATCGACCCCAGATGGTACGAACTTTCTATGATCGAACCGTCTATCGTGCCTCCCGGAAGTATGGACAGCTTCTCCAGGTCTCGATCCGACCAGATCACCGTATTGTGAATCCCCGATCCTCCCACCGTGATCTTCTCGATTACTCCATTATCCGTAGGCCCGGAAACTAGAGATACTGAAATAGAAGAGTAAAATATTCCTTCCGCTTTGTTAGTAACCTTGAGGTTTGTTAGATGGTTGGCTGTGATGGCTGCTCCAAATATTACAGAACCTTCGCCTTGCACGTCCACATTTTCTATTAATGGCGACAAGATATACACAACTCCCGGCGATGAGCCTTCTATCCGCGCACCATCACTTACCTGCAATCGATTTATTTCGACGGACACACTTATCGGCCCGTTGATGTCATGGCCGGGTCCGTGGGTATCCGCCAGATTCAATGAGCCTCCGACGAAGAGTCCCGACCGCACGAATGCACCCGTTCCAGGATCCGCTATGCCGTCGCCGAGGTCGTTCCGATTCAGATTACCCCCGATTACAATGCCGCCCGCTACGCCGTCAAACTGACCTACTTCCTCGCTGTTATTACTGTTGATGACGATCCGATCTACATCCGCCGTTACGTTAAAAGGGCCTAACGCATCGCTTACTATAAGCCTGTCGATGCCGACCTCGGAAAAAAGTCCGCGACGCTGAGATCCGAGCTGGGCGTCAGCAGCGAATTCGATCGTCTCGATGAGTTGACCCGTCGTTGAGGATGCTATCCCCAGATTCCCATCGATGTTCACTATATGGATCGGTTGTTCCGCCAACGGAAATACATCCGCCTCTTCCTCTTCCTCTTCCTCTTCGGGCTCTTCTAAATCGGGATCACCCGTACCGGCGGTGATAATGATACCCACCATTTCCCCGCCCGGCGTGGTATTCTTGACCGAGTCGATGATCCCGCTTATCGTCAACTCCAGTACATTGATCGGATCCTTCCCGTGAAACACCACCTGGTTGTCTTCCACGCCCGCTACCGTCACTACCCCCAGGTCCACCGGCCCCCCGTTCGATGAAATCCGAATTCCATCCGTGCAGTCAATCGCCGCCAACGCATACCCCACCGGCGCCGGCGCCATGCCGCCCACCCATTCCGCAAGCGTAACGTCCGTTACCGGAAGAAACTTAATCGTCAGCTCCCCCCCGACCGGCTCGGTTTCTGGATCGGGAATTTCAATGCCCGGATAATAGTATATGTCCTCTACCTCCTGCTCCTGGAATCCGGGAGCCAGACGAACGATTGCACCCGAATCATCTATGATCTGAACGGATTGGCTCGGATCAAAGATCATCTCCGCCGCATGCGGTGGACTTATCACGCCTCCGTAGAAAATCGTACCCCGTACGTCCACGAATCGTACGTTACCCCCCGTACCGCCCATACTCACCGGAATCCCTGACGATAAATCTCCGCCCACGTAAAACCGATCGATGATCCCCGGATCCCCCATCCCATCGCCGTTTGCAAAGAATCCTGTTTGCGTAACTCCTATAAAAGCACCACCCCATGCTTCCCCGAATACATCCACGCTTCCTCCGATAGCGATATTGCCTATGTTACGATCGGACACCACCGTACCGGAAAAATTATTCCCGATCCGCAACGATTGGATATCTCCGCCCGCCGTAACGTTCACCACGCTCGATACGCCCACGGGGGAATGAACCTCGCCGATGCGCCCGGACACCGCGATCGCCGCATCCGGGAATGGATAGACTCCGCCCGTATCACTGATCTCCCAGTTAAAGCCCGTACTCGTGCCCGCAAAGCCCGCCCGGATACCCGACAAATCCCCCGAATCCACACGGATCTGGCCGCCCCGCATAATCTCGCCCACGCTCATCCCACCCATATTCCCATCTTTCACCTGCACTAACGGGCGAGGATCCACCCATAGAGACGAATCCCGCGTATCCGTCACTACATTCATCCCCCCGAACGTCGTCGGCGCCAGACCCTCTATTTCCAGACGATAATCAAATATGGTTGGCCAGGGAATCTCTATCGTATAGATCCCTGCCTTATCGGGAGTATATTTCAAATCCAGCGGGGCGCCCGTCACGATATCCGTTCGGCCCAGCGATGCTACGGATACCATCTCCGGATCATACAAAGTCAAGCCATATCCCAGTACCAAATCCGATGCCGGCAAGTACGGATCCCCGCCCAGGCCAAATCCGAGACCATAGGTATAATAAAGCTGGATCTCCACCGGCTGACCCGCCATCACCGCAAACGTGTAATAATCCACCGGATCCGGAGGGCTTCCTTCCACCATCCCCACGAGACTCACCGTGCCGTCTCGCGAACCCAAAAACTGCGCCGCGTTGGGACTATTATTGTTAACCAGTCCGCTTAAACCGCCGCCGTTAATTGGAAAGGCAAATTTCTCCAACTCCCGCTGTATATCGAAGTATTGTTCCGAGAGATAATCGCGGATCCCCGGAAAATGCGGCACGTCGCTCCGTCCGTGTACCAGGATCGGCATCCCCCAGTCATCGTTACTATAAACGCTGTTTATGACACCCTGAATCTCTACCACCGGCGACCAACCGTCCCCGCCGTACTTGGTCGAACCCACCGGCGTCCAACTGCCGTCGTTCTCTTCGATTCCGCCCGATTGCGTTCCCACCACTAAATTATTAATATCCCCATCCACCAGAAAACGATTCGTACCCAGATAGCCCGCATAGAACGTGTCTATGCTGCCGTTGATCACCACGTCCCCGAATACGCCGCCTCCGATCAGAATCTTGCCGATCTCTTGCGGATTGCCCAGCGTATCCGAGGCCAATACGATACCCGGACGAAACGCGCCGCCCGGATAAACCCCGTTGGCTTCTATCGCCGGCGCTAATTCCGTCGTAAGGAAAAATGTCGTCGGACTCCAACCCAGTGTCGTGCCAATCATCACGCCGCCGGCATCGCCCGGCGTAGATATATTTGAGTTGTCTTCGTCGGTGAACAAATACGCCGCGTCTCCGGAATTCGCTCCGTTGTTATGAGAGATCGAGATATACGCGTCCGCCGTGCTCGACGCGATGTACATCATGTAGATATCGCCATAAACAGTATTTACATAATCACCATCTACCAGTTCTACGCCGGATATGTTGATTTGATATAGCGTCCCCGTTACCGGGTCCGTCGCGTAACCGACATTGCTCTGACGATCGAAGGTCATCCCCGTTAGGTAACTCTTGAAATCGGGATTGGGCACCGGGACATACTCCGGGTATTCGATCCCGTCGTCACTGAACCGACCTTCCACCGGATTAGTCAGAAACACCTCTTTCAACTCTCCGTTATTCGGAGGAAACGGATCCGTCAGAGCGGGCTCGGGATTCCATAACGCCCACAGCCGAAGTTGATTATCATACATCAGGCCTTGAGCGAGTTCCCCGTCAGGGGAATCCGCCAGAAGCGTTGTCGTTACCTGCACTTCATTGTTGAGAGTGGACTCCACCAGCGATATCGTCAGGAATTCTTTCGGTAGGCCTTCACCTTCGTTGTTAAACGCAATAAAGATCGGTTCCGTCAACGACGGGCGGATCGCCGTCTCCATATACGCGATCGTTAGAATGTCCATTGGAAGTGGCGGATCGTCGGGTAACAACGGAGGAAGCTCTACGACGCTATACGTATAATCCGGCGCGCCTTGGGGGCTGCGACCCGCCGCCTCCGCCTCCACAATGCCGTCGCGGTCGCTCAGTTCATCGATACCGTCTCCATCATCGTCGTCCAGGTCGATCCGGATCAGAACCTCGCCCGTAGTGAGGACCTCCCCCGTAGCAGTAAATGACGTTGGTCCGACGGCCGTCGCGTATAACTCGCCCGTCAACGGATCGAACGCCGCCGAATCAAAGCCGGTATAATAAATATCGCCCGTGGTCGGATCGTCCAGGTCCGCGATTTGACCGACGATCTCATCCACCGTCCCCAATACCGTGTCCACTTCGATCAGGATCCCCGTGTCCGTGATCCCGTAGGTATCCCCTTGCAGATTGGTGGCTAACGCGTTCACTGAATAGCCTAAGCTGCCCATCGTGTTCGGCGGGATCTCTCGGATTATATTATAGCCCCCCGGGCCGCCACCGATGCTTTGGACGGCGCCCCCGGCGATGGAGAGATCTCCGTAGATATCTCGACCTAAATAATCTAATATCTCAATGACGATGTCTTCCTCCGGTGGAAGACCCGATAGCGTACCGATCGTTAAAATGTCAACATTAGTCCCGGGATCGTCCCCGGGTGTATAGCCCTCCGGATCGACATACGTAAAGGTCGTTACCATTCCCTCCAGCGACCCCAACGGAAGCGTGATCGTTGTCAGCAACATACGCGTCTCCAGCTCTTCCAGCATCAATCGTGATCGTCCTCCCCCGGGTATGTCAATACTGCCTCCTCGCCTTCGACTCACGCCGATTCGTCCCGAAATTCGACCTATCAGACCGCGACGCCGACTTCTACGGTTTATCCGGTTCAAGGTGATCTCCTTATAGGTAAGCTTTTACGTAGGTTCTTTATCGGTAAGCAGTTATATTCCCTGGGCATGCTGGCGGGTGCTCTCGTATCTACCCTGGGCCTGCCGGCAGCTTGGACTTCTTTACACATCTTGCCTGCGCCGCCTCGCCCCAATGCCCTGATATGCCGAAGCATATCGGACGCTCTGGAATCCTATTGTCACCTTAATCCCATTCTTTGTCAATAAAAAATGACCCCCGACTCTACAGAAAATCGCTCCTGAATCCTTTACATATCGTCTTATCGCATCGTGTTTTAACGAACCGGAATGTTTCTTGAAAGGCAGCATCGCCCTGGTCTGGATATCCAATTTTGCGCGATTATGACGATTCGTCAAATTGACGGGGACTTATCTGGGCATACCGCACGTCATTTTGGTATGTAAGTGCTTATTATAGCTAATTTTACGCTGATTCAACTCTCAAGTTCTTCCCAGTCCGTAGGCTTTTGCCAGGACCTTGATCGGGTGCAGCGTTTTTTTCCCGGCTCCTAATTCCATCTGCATCTTACACGTACTGCACTCGGTCAAACCGAAATCACAATCACTCTCTCGCAGCGGTCCCAACATCGGTTCCCCCGCTTCCATCGACAGATCGAATTTCCCTTTCTGAAATCCGAACGTTCCCGCGATCCCGCAGCAACTGTTCGGCAGTTCTACCAACTCGATCCCGTCTATCAAACCCATCAAATACAGCGTCCCGTCCTTGATGTTCATATAATGATAATGACAAGGCATATGATACGCCAATCGGTAGGGTAGGCTGTGCCTACCTTTCTTCTCGTAGGGCGGGCCATGCCCGCCTTCTTCCCCGTAGGGTAGGCTGTGCCTACCACTCTTTTTACCGGATAAGTCAAATCCCATATCGCTATTCAACCGAAAATCATCTTTCAATTTCCCTTCCCGATGTAATCGCGCCAGGTAATCTGTCAGGTCATAGGTATTCTCGGCCACAAGTTTTGCATCCTCGCTGTCCACCACGTCCAAATATTCTTCCTTGAGGCACAGCGCTGCCGTACTCTCCGCCGTTACGATCTTATAACCGGCCCGCACCGCCTCGGCCAGATGCTTCACATTGTATTTGATATACTTCCTGGCGTATGCCAGGTCCCCGTAACTGATCGCCGGCATTGCCATCGACTTCTGGTTCGGGATCATCACCTCGATATTGTTATGCCGCAGTACTTCCACCACCGCCCGGCCCAGTTCGTGATCGTTATAGTTTGCATACAGATCGATAAAATACGCCACCTTATCCACCGGATTCGGCAGCAACGCCTGCTCGCGTATATATGCCCGCAGCTTCTTTATGTTCGATCCCCACGAAAACTTCGGCATGCCGCGCCGATGATCCAGTTTGCCCGTCCACTCCAGTATCCGCTTGAACCAACCCATCCCTAAAAAAAGGTTTGCTAACGGGCCAAACGTCGAGCCCATTTTGCTCATGAACTCGCTCCGCGTTAACAAATACTGCGCTCGCGTTAAACCATGTTGCTTGACATATTCCGCCCGCGCCTCGATCATCAGTTTCGGAATATTTACCAGCGAAGGGCATTCCGTCGCACACATCTTGCAATTCACGCATAAATCCGCAATCCGCTTGAATTCCTCGGTTTGCATAATCTCATTATCCAACAAACCGTACAGCCAGTGCCGCATCAAATTCCCCTTCGCTCGCGGACTGGCATCCTCATCCCCCGTCGCCCGGAAGATCGGACACATCGACAGCGTCGGATCGCTCGATCGGCACAACCCGTTCCCGTTACACTGCTCGATCTCGCGTATGAATTCATCCTCGCGAAATATCAAGTTGGTTTTACTAACCTCTCGCTCGATGGCATGCGAATACCGCAGATCCTTCGTCATCACATCCGGATCGTCGTTGATAATTTTTCCGGGATTGAAAATCCCCTCCGGATCGAATATCTTCTTGATCTGGCGAAACAGGGCATAGACTTCCGGCCCGTACTGCTTCTCGATAAACGATACCCGAACCAGCCCCTCGCCATGCTCCGTGCTGATCGTTCCTCCCAATTTCCAGGCCAGGTTGAAAACCTCATCCGCCAGTTGCCGCAGTTTCTTCACATCCTCTTTTTCGTGCAGGTTCAAAAACGGCCTCGGATGCAATGCACCATGTCCTGCATGGGCATAATACGCCACCGGCACCTTCAATCGATTCGTGATTTCCTCCAATCCATCCAAATACTCACCGAGTTGTTCCGGAGCAACTGCTACGTCCTCGATTACCGGCGTCGGCTGGGCGGCTATCTTGTTCCGAAATAATAACGGCGTCGCTGTCTTCCGCGCCTCCCACACTCGATTCTGCAACGCCGGATCCAGAATCTCCTTGGTTCCTGTACTGCCGGCATTTGGCGGCAACTGTTCCGCAATCAACCGACCCCTCCTGAGCTTCTCTTCTAACTCTCCTTCCGTATCTCCGTAAAATTCCACCAGCAGCGATGCCGCCACCCCACCCGGCAGCACATCGTGATAGTCCGGATACGCCTGGCGCGCCATACCCAGCAGCGTGCCGTCCATCAATTCACACGCCGACGGCTCCGCTTTTAGCAATTGCGGCACCGCACGCGCCATCTTACCCAGCGTATCGAAATTCACCTGCAGCAGACCCTTCGCCTTTGGTACATCCACCAGGCTTAATGTCGCCTCCGTAACCACCCCCAGCGTCCCCTCTGATCCCGCGATCAACTGACATAGATTGACCTGCTCGCTCTCTGCTTGCGAACCTGAACCTAGTCCATCCAGCACCGGATACACATTGTAGCCGCTGCGATTCCGATCCGTCCGTGGCCGAACACGCTCCAACTCCTCCCTGTTCCCCCGTACTAACTTCACTACCTGCCTTGTCCATCCCGCCATTGTACCGTCATTCGCCCCTCCCTTGCCTTCTGCCAAAATCTCCACCTTCTCCCCCTGACTCGTTACCATCCCCAGTTTCCTGACGTGTCTTCCAATATAACCATAAATGATGGAATGCGCTCCTGTTGCGTTATTGCCGATCATCCCCCCGATCGTTGCCCGATTCCCGCTGGCCGGATCCGGGCCGATTTGCTTACCAAGGGAGGCTAACTGCCGGTTCAATCGTTCCAGAATTACGCCGCCCTCCACTTCAACCTGACCGGCTGCCGGATCGACGTGGATAACGCGATCCATAAATCGGCTCATATCCAATACAATGCCCCTGCCAAGAGCTTCCCCGGCAAGCCCGCTACCGCCGCCGCGGGCTATGATTGGAACTTTTCGTTCAGCGGCAAAGGCAATGGTTCGGCAGACATCGTGCGTATTTTCAGGCAACACGACGCCTAATGGCTCTATTTGGTAAATACTGGCATCGGTACTGTATAAAACACAGCTCAATGGGTCCGTTCTTACCCTGCCTGTCAGTAGGGGGGCTAATTCGGTTTTCAGCCCTTTTCTAATTTTTCCAGGATCATCCATTCACTTAACTTTCGCAGTTATTTTCCACGTAAACCACTTCCCGACAGAGTATTTTAGCCCCCGGACCCGTGCCGGGGGTATTTTGCCGCTATTTTATTATAAACCGTCAGGGGTGAAATTTCCAAGAAATCTGATAGAAGTAATTAAGTTTTTGACGTATAATAACAGATATAAACGTATGGAAAACTTAGCTAAAATTCTGGTTGACTCGATCAGGGCGAATAAAACCTATTTATGGTTTTTACTTTCCCTCATCGCCGGGTGTATTGTTTACGCAATATTTAGCGAGAGCCTTATCGAGTCAATGTATGAGGGAAAATCGCTCAGTGTTTTAAACAACTTGATAAAATTTCAGCATAAACATTCGCTGGAGCATTATCTTGAATTAGCAGATTACTTATCTATTCGAATGCTATTTTTACTTTTCAGCTCAGGATCTTTTATTTACCTTTTATATTTACTGGTATTTTCCGCCC
>Ga0114922_10002958_pt1 | contig 15884 bp, 12 predicted proteins | sample AartaG_FD_100975 | JGI IMG/M metagenome (GOLD analysis project Ga0114922, IMG submission 100975) | Deep subsurface microbial communities from Aarhus Bay to uncover new lineages of life (NeLLi) - Aarhus_00045 metaG | ecosystem: Environmental > Aquatic > Marine > Oceanic > Sediment | place...
CACTTAAAAGTTTAAATGTGAATGGTTAGATATTTCACAAAAAGAAAACAACTTACTACGGTTTTCAGAACACCTCCTTTCTTTTGTTTAAGATTCCTTGCCGATTGGCTCCTCAAATGGAATGTTCTCCCCAACCAGTAAAAACTCTCCCAAAATGATGAGATAGATATAGTGCAAATTGTTCATCCAATATAGTAAAAGGATCTCTTACCATTTAAATACTTGTCAATACTTGTAGGGCCAGGTCTTCCAGTAGATCTTAATTCTCCTATAAATTCCTAGCAGACCCTGTGGTTCAAAGAGAAGTGTAAGCACGATAATTAAGCCAAATATCCCCAACTTGATATCTACAATGAAATTGCTTATGTTGGGATAACCCTCCTTGAACATATCAGTAACATACATGATGCCATGCGGAATACCAGTAATCAAAATAGCCCCAAGAATGGAGCCTAATATGCTCCCGAGCCCACCAATGATCACCATGGCAATATATGCTATTGAAACCGATAAATCGAAGTTCCCCGGACTGATCCATTGCTGGTAGTGGGCCATAAAACACCCTGCCACACCGCCATAAAAGGAGCTAATTCCAAAGGCTGTGACCTTGTATTTGGCAATGTGAATACCCATTGTTTCGGCAGCGATGTCTCTGTCCCTAATGGCTATGAAGTTCCTGCCGGTCTTAGTCCGAACCAGGTTTTTGGCGCAGATGGTAGCAAGAGCCGCAAATGTCATAACAAGATAGCAAAATTGTCTCTCTGATTTGATCACAAACCCACATAGCCGAATCCTGTCTACGGCAATGCCCATGTCTCCCTGAGTAAGATCCCAATGGAATAAGACGTATTCTACTATAAAAGCAAATGCCAGTGTCCCCAGGGCCAGATACAAGCCTTTCAATCGCAGAGACGGAATCCCCACGATCATCCCTAACAGCGCAGCCATTAGACCTGATATCGGAAGTGAAAGGAGAAAGGGAATGCCTAACTTACCTGTCAAAAGGCCTGATGTATAGGCTCCTATAGCCAAAAAGGCACCATGGCCAAGGGAAATTTGCCCTGTATATCCTATAAGCAAATTCAGGCCAAGCGCTCCAATAACGGCGATACATATTTCATTAATGATGCTCAATTGGTATCTGTCCACAAGAAAAGGTACAATGGTCATGAGTATAATGAGAATACACAGCCATACTTTGACCCACAGGTTCTGGAAAAGGGCCATGTCTTCCTTGTAACTTGTCTTTAAGGTGCTACTCATCCCTTCTCACCTCTATACCCTTTCCACGTCTTCTTTGCCGAATATCCCGTGCGGCCTTACCATCAACACGATTATCATGATCGCAAAGGCTGTAACGTCACTTAAATCTCCAAAATGGAAACCTGCCACCTCGATTCCGGTAAAGTAACTGGCTATAAAGCCCTCCACCACTCCTATAATAACACCGCCTAAGACGGCCCCTCCAATGCTCTTCATCCCTCCAAGAATAGCGGCGGACATTGCTTTTATACCCGTATGGCTCATTGAAGTGTGAACAAAACTTAGCTCCGCTAAAAAGACTCCGGCAACCACTGCTACAATGCTCGCTACAGCCCATGCAATCATACGCATTTTTTTGACGTTTATGCCCATAAGCCCTGCTATATCAGAATTTTCCGCCGTACCTTTCCATGCAATACCCAAGAGGGAACGCTTGAAAAAAAGAATGAAAAGGGCAAAGAGCAAAACCGATACGCCTATAGAATACAAAGAGACCTGAGAAAAGACCATCCCACCTAGTGCGACCGTTTTACCCATAAAGGGCGAACGAATAGAGTAAAAATCATGGCCCCATATTAAGCCCGTAACACAGGTCAGGATGCTCGCCAGACCCACAGTGACCATTATTGTGGCAAATAGGGGCTCCCCAACCAATCTTCTGAAAAAGAGGAGATCTACAAGTATTCCAAGTAAGGCTCCGAGTGCGATAGCGATCAAAAAGGAAATCAGATAGGGAACATTAAGTAACGTGCAGAAGTGATAACAGATAAAAGCACCAATCATACACAGTTCGCCCTGGGCAAAGTTGAGAATTCCGGTTGATTTAAAGATCAAGACAAATCCGAGAGCGATCAGGGCATAGATGGCACCCATGGACAATCCGTTAAAAAGAATCTCAATTATTTTTTCCAAATTCCTCTGACTCCCTCCATCGGCTGTTTCAAAATGTTGTTTAGTACGCCAGCCCCCTGCAGGTTCTTTAATATTGCAGCGCGTGACGCGAAATATACATTAAAAAATATGCGGTTTAGCCTTCACGCACCACACATCCACCTCGCCGTGGACCCTATCTCTCTTTATACAACTCCTCGATCTCTGCCTTAAAACGTTTGGCAATCACCTTTCTCTTTACCTTTTGGGTTGCTGTTAGTTCCTCATCATCCTGATCCAGTTCCTTTTCAAGAATCCTGAATTTCTTGATAGTTTCCACCCGAGCGAAACTTTCGTTAACCCGTTCTATCTCATACTTCACCAATTCGTTGACCGCAGGGTTTTGAGCAAGGCTCTTGTAGGTTGTGTATGCTATTTTATTATTTTGCGCCCAGTTTGCTACGTTATCGTAATCGATCTGTATTAAAGCGCTGAGGTACTTCTGCCTATCTCCAATTACAATACCTTCCTTAATGTAAGGACTACATTTGAGCTTGTTTTCAATTTCAGCGGGAGAAATGTTTTTTCCTCCAGAGGTAATGATAACGTCCTTCTTTCGGTCAACGATAAAAAGGTTTCCATTTTCATCAAATTCACCCACATCACCCGTATACAGCCACCCATCCCTAAGTATCTCTCGGGTCGCTTCAGGATCGCGATAGTAGCCGGCAAATACTGAATCCTCTTTAATTAAGATCTCTCCGTCCTCAGCCAGTCTAAGCTTAACTGACCGGATTGGCTGACCCACAGATCCCGGCATTATTTCTTTATGCGGCCCCGTTCCTCCCCCACAAGTCTCGGTCAGTGCCCACATCTCAATAGCATTGACGCCCAAAGAATGAAAAAAAACAAGTATTTCAGGAGCTATGGGAGCCCCGCCACTCATGAGTAGCTTGCAATCCAGCAGTCCTAACTTTTTCCTCACCGCCCTAAAACTGCAAAGATAACCTACTCCATAGATAACGCTCCATAAAAAGGGAACACGCCTTTTCGCCATCCTGAATTTACCCACTTTCTTTCCCACAGGTTCCCAAAATTTATACATAAACCTCTTGAATCGGGTAGTATCCTGCAATTTTATCTGAACAGCCGAATACATTTTTTCGAGAATCCTTGGAACCGCCACGAAACAAGTAGGGGATACTTCCTGAATGTTTTCTTGAACGGTATCTATGGATTCAGCAAAGTTGATTTTGTAGCCGTAAACGAGAGGATTGTAGGCTGAAATACTCCGTTCCAGAATATGGCAAAGAGGAAGATATGACAAAATATTATCCTTGTCGGTAAGTTTAAGAATCTCATTGGTTCCGAGCAGGTTGTACATGTGGTTTTGCTGTGTTATCATGCATCCTTTGGGGAGACCTGTCGTTCCAGATGTATAGACCATAAATGCCACATCTTCGGGCCTTCTCTGGTCTACGATTTTTTCGAATAGCTGCGGATCCCTTTGATCCTCTAGCCGTCCCAATTCCTCAACCTCGCTGTAGCTTATGATCATGGGTTCGTCGTAGTTCCGAATGCCTTTCATATCTATGACTATTATTCGCTTAAGTAATGGTAAATCCCCCTTTACCGCCAAGACTTTGTCTGTCTGTTCCTGATCTTTGACAATAATAAATCGAGACATAGAATGGTCGATACAGTATTTTACCTGTTCCTCGGAATTGGAAGGATAGATACCAACAGAAACCCCTCCCAAGCTCTGGATTGCCAAGTCTGCGAATATCCACTCAGGGCAATTTTCTCCAAGGATAGACACATTTTCCCCTTTCTGCATTCCAAGCCCTAAAAGGCCCATACAAAAAAACTTGACCTTTTCTAGGTATGTTTTCCAAGAAATCTCCTGCCAGATCCCTTTGTATTTCACCCGAATAGCAACCCTATCGCCGTAAAGGCGCGCCTTTTCAATCAGAAGTTTTGAATAGGTGGTATTTGGCTTTTCCATGGCTATTTTTCAGGGACTTCCGTCGTTTAACACTTTAAAAACTTTACTTATTTGAACTTCAGATAGCTAACAATTAAGTTTTGTGAAAGAAACGCACAAAAGAATTTGTCACAGTGCTGGAAAAACCAATTTTGGAAACTGATTACTGGCAATTAATTGAGATTTGTTTTTCAAGCCTGTATGGTTCCCCCTGATCTTGCTTATGGATCTTGTTCATTCCGCGAGCAAGAATCCCCTTAATCATTTGATTTCATGTCTCTCCAAGATAGGCCTGGATAACTTCAGGATTTTCTGCAATCACGTCTGGCGCACCTTCGGCAATTTTTGTGCCGAAATTTAGGACAGCAATCCTGTCAGAAAGATCCATGACAACACCCATATCGTGTTCGACAAGTATAATGGTGATATTCATTTCTTCGTTGATGTCGATTAAATATCGGGCCATATCCTCCGTCTCTTCAAGATTCATCCCGCTCGCAGGTTCATCGGCTAAAAGGATTTTTGGCTCTGTAGTTAAGGCTCGACCCAACTCTACTTTCTTTTGTGTACCATATGGGAGACTCCCTACCAATGATTTACGGACATGCTGAAGATCGAGGAATTCGATAATCTCCTCCACTTTGTCCCGAGCTTTGACTTCCTCTTTGACTGCCTTACCTAAATATAAGGCCCCACTCAAAAACCCGGAGCGAAGGAGACATTCCTGCCCGATGAGCATATTGTCAAGGACGGTTAAACTCCTGAAAAGGGCAATGTTCTGAAAAGTCCGGCCAATTCCCATTTGGGCTATCCTGTTTGGCTTCATCGCAATTATGTTCTTTCCCATAAAACGGATAACCCCTTCCTGTGCTCGATAGATTCCATTGATGCAATTTATAAGACTCGTCTTTCCTGCACCGTTGGGGCCGATAACAGATATAATTTCTCCTTCGTTGATTTCCAGCGAAAGTCTAAAAATTGCACTAATCCCTCCAAAATGAAGTTTGAGGTCTTTGACCTCCAGCAGACGAGTTGGGGTATCCTTTAAGAAAGCCATCGCTTTCTCCGTCTATAGTGCTTCACATCTCGAAAACTTTTTTTGGTACCTACTTCCGTGAGACCAAGATAAAATTCCCGGATATCCTTGTTTTCCCTAAGCGTTTCATGCTTTCCATCCATGACCACTCTACCGTTTTCAAATATGTACCCGTAGTCGGCTATGGATAAGGCGACATTCGCATTCTGTTCAACAAGTAGAATAGCCACGTGTTCCTGATTATTAATCCTTGCAATAATGTCGAATATTTCTTTAACCGTTATCGGAGCCAGTCCGAGGGACGGCTCATCCAACATCACCAACTTAGGATCGGCCACAAGTGCCCTGGCTATGGCCAGCATCTGCTGCTCTCCTCCACTCAGATAACCTGCCGATTGCTTACTTCGAGCCTGAAGAATGGGAAAGTACTGAAAAACCAATGCTCTCTTTGCCGAAAAGGCGCTTCTGTTACTCAAAGCATAGGAGCCTATTAGGAGATTCTCCTCCACCGTCAACTCTGCGAATATCCTTCTCCCTTCAGGAACCTGAGAAATACCCATCAATACAATCTGATGCGGATCTTTGTCGTTGATGATCTGTAACTCGAACTCGATTGTCCCATCTTCAACGATCAGATTGCTCGTCTTTCTGATGCCGGAAATCGTATTAATGACGGTAGTCTTTCCAGCGCCGTTAGCGCCAAGTAAAGCCACGATTTTCCGTTCAGGAACTTCCAACGAAATCCCCTTAAGAGCTAATACCACATCATTATATGTAACTTCTAAATTAGCAATTTTTAGCATTTTCTTAATTAAACACTCCCCACACCAAAAGCTTGAGCAAATCCGAAACTGATCGAACACTATAATTATTTTGAAAATTTAAAGAAAAAAACATGATCTATTAATAAGTGAATTATATTTTCTTATTCATAATGGCAGGTAGCCTTGTCCGGCTTTTTGGAGACCGCAGGAGAACGCCCCCAACCCCACCCTAAGTTCAGAGGCCATAACAGTTTGCCTTTTCGGATCGGAAAAAGGTCATTGCCAATGCCATCCTTATGCATGCTTGTTCGAAGCAACAATGAACAATTATTGTGAAACTTGATTGATTGCTATTGTGCCCCTAAAATCGTTATAGCGGTGATGGCACAGGGCCCACCAATATTTTGGGCCAGGCCTAATTTGGCATTCTTGACTTGACGCTCACCCGCCTTTCCTTGGAGATGACGGGTGAGCTCATAAATCATTCGAAGCCCTGTTGCACCTATAGGATGTCCACAACTCTCTAGGCCCCCACTCACATTGACAGGCAGATCTCCTTCCCGGGAAGATCGCCCCTCCTCAATAAAATATTTTCCCTCACCTTTCTTACAAAAACCCAGATCTTCATAGAGAATCAATTCGACAGGGGAAAAGCAGTCGTGGATTTCTGCGAGATCAATCTCCTTAAGAGGATCTTTAATGCCTGCCATCTCATATGCCTTTTGGGCTGCCAATTGGGTCGAAGAAAAGTGATCAAACTCACAGCGGGGGTCGAAAAAGGGCAGATCATCTCCGTTACCGACAATTAATTCCTGAGCTTTAACCAACACATAGTCTTTATTAAAACTTTTAGCGTCTTCAGCCCTGACTAAGACGGCTGCTGCTGCTCCATCGGTTGTGGGACAAGAACAGAGTACGTTGATTGGATAGGCAACCATGGGCGATTTGCGAATTATCTCCAGAGGAATCTCTTGACGATATTGGGCCAGCGGATTAAGTACCCCATTTTTATGATTTTTGTGGGAGACCATGCAGAAATGATCGATTTTCGTACCATATTTTTCCATATGGCGAGTCGCAAAGACAGCAAACACTCCTGCAGCCGTTGTTCCCTTCTGGAGAAAAGGATGTTGACCATCTACCTTTATCTTCACTAAGCTCTTCTGGGGTGGTCGATCCCTCAATTTTTCTACACCGGTTGCCAGAACTACATCATGAGCTCCAGAGAGAAGCCCCAGACATGCTTCTCGAAATGCAGTTCCTCCGGCGGCACAGTAGTTAGATACACGGGCGATAGGGATATCGAAAAGACCGGCAGCCTCAGCGAGATCCATACCAGAACGTCCCTTATAGGCACTCCCATCGGAAAAGGCAGTGGAGAGCCAAGCAGCTTCAATGTCTTTTGGGCCAACGCTCGCTTCCTCAAACGCCTGGAAACAGGCTTCGGCCACCATGTCGCTATAACTGAGTTCAAAGTTCTCTGAAAACTTAGTGCTCCCCACACCCACCACAGCTATTTTATCTTTTAAATCAAAGCTCATCTAATACCTCCATAAAATAATTTCTCGTAAGAAAATTTATTAATTCTACATCCCACTGGGTTTACACTTCCAATAATAGTGAGGAAGATTTATTGCTTCATGATACTTTCGGAGGACCATTTCCACCGGCATTCCGATTTTCACGATAGAAGGATCCGAGCAGTTTGTCATCTGGCTATAAAACCTTCCCCCTGATTCCAGATCCACCACAGCTAAAGTAGTAGGGGGCTCTGGAGATGGATAATACCATTCCTGAGTAAATGTAAAAATTTTTCCGTTTCTTGAAAGCTTGATATTCTCAAATTGGTCTTTCTTCCGACATTCTGGACAGACCTTTAGTGGCAAAGTCGTAATATATCCACAGGCTTTACATCTGCCCCCGATCAATCGGGATAATCGGTCACGCTCCCTGAGCATGCCAGGAATAGATGTGTAATAATCATGCACTTCTTCTTCCAAAACTCTTTTGAAACTTAGATACTTAGTGTAGGTGCTGATCATCTCCTTTTGGTTGAGCATCGATTTAAACCGGGATTTCTTTTGATAGTCAACAACCTTCTCTGTTGCTTCGAGTATAAATAGATCACTGCCCTCACCATAGCTTCCCCAAAGAATTTTGTCTTTGGGTTTTGTCTCTTCCAACGCTGAAGCAAGCATGATGAAAGGATGGGCCGTACCAATGGAACCGATAGATGAGTGCATTAGATCCTGAACCTGAGTCTTCAGATCAAATCCAAAATGTTTCATTAACCCTTTATGGCTCCTCCCATCTGGAGCGTCAATCACCACTTTGGCAAAATCCTTGGGTTGACAGTTAAATTTCTTGAAAAGTCGATCTATGGCCAATTTCATGATCCTCGAATAACCCATAACCTGAGGAAATCGAATATCGTCAGATTGGACATAACGATCCTCACTCCTCCGCCAATAATGGCTTAACTCATCAGAATAAGAGAGAAAGCCTTGGAAATTGAGTAACGCCCCATTCTGTCCTATCTCCATTGCAGAGGCTCCATCCCCCCACAATCCCTCGTTCATACCACCTGGGCGCTCAAGCCTTCCACATTCCGAAGCCACGACGAGCGCCCTCTTCAGAGACCCAGATCTCACACTATCCAATGAAGAAAGTAGTGCGCCTGTGCCTGACCGAAGGGAATTCCCGATATCCTGTGTCCTCATTTCTGCCGGAAGGTCCATGATCATAGCCATTGTTGCAGAATTGAGTTTCTCTTTAAGAGGATAGGTGGTTGAGGAGAAGAAAAGGCCATCTACTTTTTCATTATCTTGGTCATTAAGACAAGAATTGGCAACTTCAATTCCCATAGTGAGACTGTCCTCGTCAAAATATCCAACTGTCCTCTCACCCCGGCCTCCTGGTCTGTTCCAAGCCTCGTTGATCATTCTTTCACTAATGCGATACCTTGGAAAATATACATTGATCGATGTGATTCCTGTCATTTGTAACCCCTTTAAAATCTAAAGATTATTTTTAATCAAATTTGATATAAAATGCCTATCAGTTTAACAAATCTAAGCATGGACAAATTCTGGTTCAGCTCTGCCACCAGTTTTCATGAATGTTTCCATGCCGATTCTCATGTCTTGGGTTAATAGACACTCACCAAATATTTTTGCCTCCAGTTTAAATCCTTCATCAAGGGTCATTTTTGCACCCTCCAGTATTGCCCTTTGGATCAGGGAATCGGTCTTTCGACTAAGAGGGCCAATGTCAACTTCCGGAAGTGTTGCGGGGATGGGGATGGTATCCTTTTGTATCGAAATCTGCTGAAGCTCCCCTGAAAGGATCTTTTTAATCCAATCTATGGCTACTTTAATCAATTGGTCGCCATCCACTTCCTCGTTAATCAAACCAATTTCTCTCGCTTTAGCCGAGGAGATTGGGTTGCCGCTTCGAAGGATTGGCCAGGCCTTCTCCAATCCCACCAGTCTTGGAAGCCTTTGAGTCCCACCACTTCCCGGGATGATGCCGAGCCTAGGCTCGGGCTGCGCAATAAAGGCTTTCTGTCCCTTTTGGGCGATCCGAGCTGTGCAAGCCATGGCTATCTCATTCCCTCCGCCAAAGGCCAATCCATTCATCGCGCACACAACAGGCTTGCCGAGATTCTCAATTAGATTCAGAACAGCTTGTCCTCTCAAAGAAAGCTTTTCGGCCTCATTAGGTGTCTTCAGAGAAGAAAGCATTTCTATGTCGGCCCCAGAGACAAAAGCCTTTCTTCCGAATCCAGTCAACACTGCTCCATTAATGCCTGAGTTTTTCTTGATATCAGTGAAAACCTCTTCCAATTGATTCATGACTTCCTCATTAAGGGCATTCATCACGGTAGGTCTCCGGATTTTGACAACAGCCACTTTCTCTCTATCCTCCCTTAATACCACAGGAATTTTCCAGGGTTTGCCTTCAGCCACTTGTTTTTGAAGAATATCTCCAACTTTGAATCCGGGATTCTCTTTGCAATAGGTGTCGACTAATTCGGAGGCCTTCTTTACCCCTAATTGATTCATCATTTGAAAAGGAGGAGTCATGGCTAGTCCTATCTGTATCCCCAATTCCAGATCGCTGATACCTGTAATCCCGGATTCTATTATTTCACAGGCCAATCCGAAATAAGCACCCATGATCTCCCTTGAAACGGCTTCGTACATGTCGGGATTGTATTCTACCTCTTCCCCCCTTTTTGGCGTATCCCAGTCCCCACCGGATTTGACCAGATCATCCAATATCTTTGGACAGCGGTACCAAGGCATTATGTTTTTACCCATTTCCGGCATTAAATGATGCGTGAGAAGGTGACCACCTGATAGATTTTGGGCGGTAAAGGGACCTATCCCCATTCCAAAGACTTTGGCAGCGATAGCGTCTACCTGTTTTACACTTCCCAAGCCTTTTTCTACAGCAAACGCCGAAGCAAGAAAAACCCCTCCGAAAACGGGGTTTACAGCGAAACCAAATCGGCCTTTTACCAGAATTGGGGCCTTACCGATAAATTCATAAAGTTTCATCAAATAATTAGCGAGGTCAGAATTAGTATCCTTTCCCGGAACGACCTCAACCATGCGATTTCTTTCCGCAGGAAAGAAATAGTGAAGCACAAGACACCGGCTTTTATCCTCCACATTGAGAAAAATTTCTTCAGGGATAATAGTAGATGTGTTAGACGATAGAATAGCCGTTTTCGGACATATCTTATCACATTGGTCGAAAATCTTCTGTTTGACATCTAGTCTTTCAACGGCTGCCTCCACCAAAAAATCTACATCGCTCAAATTTTCGTAGTCGTTGGTAAAAAGCATATTTTGGAAAATGGCGTCAGCTTCCTCTTTCTTGTAGAGGCCTTTTTCCGCAGCTTTGGCCATCTTCATTTTTGCTTTATTCGAGCCTTGATCAAGAGCAAATTGTTCGATATCGACTACGACTACAGGAACTCCATAAGAATGAAGTTTTTGACTAAAATGAAGGGCAATATCAGGACCAATGTTTCCAGAACCTATCACACCAACTTTCCCAATTGTTCTACCAAAAGCTGTAAAAGCCATAACAATCCTCCTTTCTTTATCCTCTTAGGCTACGTCCCCGAACCGGGTCCGATTGATTTGTAGTTTTTGTTTTTAAAAATTAAATTGCTTTTCTACCGGATCATTTCTATAATCCCAAAATCTTACCTATGATGTTCTTTTGGATTTCTGTAGTCCCTCCCACAATGGTGAATAAAAATGCATCCCTTAAATATCGCTGCATATCAACTTCCATCATATACCCATATCCGCCTAAAATCTGCATCCCCTGAATAACTGTCCTCTTTGCGGTTTCCGCAGCAAAATATTTGGACATGGAAGCTTCCTTCATACATTCCATATTCTCAGATTCCCTCCATGCCGCATAATATGCAAGCCACTTGGCAGCCTCGAGTTCAGTGGCCATGTCAACCAACTTGTGTTGAATAACCTGAAATTTACCTATAGGCTGATTGAACTGTATTCTTGTCTTCGCATATTGAAGGGCGTCATCCAAAGCTGCTTGTCCAATTCCCAAAGCCAAGCTCGACATTGTAAGTCTCTCGCTATTCAATATCTTCATCATTTGTTCCCATCCATGATTCAGCCCGCTCACCCCACCAAGAATATTTTCAGCTGAAACCTTTACATCACTGAAAACAACTTCGCATGTGTTAGAACCATGGAGGCCAAATTTTTTGAGAGGTATAGCACTGTATCCTTCTGATTTCGTGTCCACCAAAAACAAGGTAATTCCTTTATATTTAGACTCAGCCGTCCGTGCCGCAGTGATCACGATGTCACTTGCACCTGCTCCGGTGATATACATTTTATTTCCATTAATCACATAGTCCCCATTATTTAGAACAGCTTTTGTCCTTATACTGGCAGCATCTGATCCGACATCGGGCTCCGACACAGCGAAAGCAAATATTTCATGTCCCTTGATTAGCTTAGGTATGTGGATTTTTTTTTGTTCTTCACTGCCATTTTTCAAAATGACTTCGTTTCCATACAAACCTATGTTTCCGACTGCTCCCGCCAGGGCAGGTAGCACTCTTGAAATTTCTTCATAAACAATCATTGAGTCAATGATATTGCCGCCAGTTCCACCATGCTCTTCTGGAACACAAGTCATCATATATCCCAAATTACTCAATTTCTTTACAAGTTCGAAAGGGAATTGATCTTTTTCATCGAATTCCCTTACAAAATCTCGAGGGCATTCTCCATTGAGAAACTTACGGATTGAATTCCTTAGCATTTTTTGTTCATCACTAAAATTAAAGTCCATTTTAATTCCCCTTTTTTGGATACTCTCGAATTCCAAAAGCCCCTAGTTTCATCTATGAGCATTTCATAAGATAGTCCAGCAAACCCCAGGGGTTCAAACCTTGGGATGAACGGCATCCTTCCTGATTTTTAGCCCTTCAATAAAGATAGCAATGGCTGTATCCAAGGTGGATTTGAAAAAGTCCTTTTGAGGGTTGATTCTCTTTTTTGCCTCTTCATACACCATCACACCTGTACATATAGCCCATATGGTGTCGGCAATTGCTATGCTATTTTCTTTTCGAAATATTCCCTCCCGTACACCACTTTCATAAACCTTAGTAATTAAATTCATTGATTTTTTACTTATTTTATTAATTTGAGTAACCAATTGTGGAGATAAATTTGTTAAAGTGTCCTCTATTTGAAATCGGATAATGGATTTAATGATTAAAGGTTCAAATTTAAAACTGTTGTAAATTGCGTTCTTTAATTCAAATAATTTTTCTACAGGATCTAGTTTTTCGTTGAGATACACTTTTTCCATCCCACCATACATAAGTTCTAGGACTTCTAAGTTTAAGGATGCATAAAGATCACCTTTGTTTTTAAAATAGTTATAAATAGTCGCCGGGCTTAATTCCGCCATTTGAGCAATATCCTCTATAGTGGTGGAAGATAAGCCTCTTGACTCGAATAATTCCTTCGTAATGGATAGTATATCCTTCCGACGTTTATTCTTTTCCCTTAATTTTCTTTCTTTTGTTCCCAATATTTAATACAACCCATTTAATTAACAAGAGTTAGATTATTAATATTATTTATTTTATTAATAAGATTCACTTTTTATTTATCATAAGTAATATTTTGTGTCAATAGAAATTTTCATTTTTTATTTTATGGCTGTAAGTCTTTCAATTTCTTATCTTTATGAGATTTTCAAGTCGAATTAAAATCCACTTTTCGTGGATATTTTAATAACGTGGTATCGGTTTGGCTCCAGTGACTACAATATGTAGTATTTGGGTATGAAACTATCTTGGCACATTGCCAGAGTTCGAAAAACGATTTCTGAGGCCGCTTGTTTGGACTATCTGGCTTCGCTGCGTTGGCCGGATGGTTTTGTATGCCCAAGGTGTGGGGCAACCCAAGCCTGGAGTACGCAGCGGTGGTTGTGGCATCGCAGGAACTGCGGCACCAGACCTCGGTAACCTCCGCTCGTCGCGCCAATGCGGAAAATCTTCTATCGACTAGTGCAACAGGACCTAATGGTTGATCCTGTGCCGATAAATGAACTCAAAACCGAAATCCCATCGCAAGAGAACTTTGACGACCTGTAATTGTGATAGCCCAATATATAGGGGTCACTGGAGTCAACCCGATACCCACTTATTTTAATATATCTTGTAGCCTTAACTTCTCCAATATTTTTGAGCCAAAAGGTAATATAATGCATTAAATGAATGCCATTTATTTTTATAAGCCTAGCCTGAGTTTCCTACTTACAGGCTGCCAATTAAAGGTTCAAATTTTCTTTTTCGTGTTAGAGACTGTTGCGAAAAAAACTGAAAACCTCAGTTTTTTAAATATCAAAAGTCATCTGAGTTTGTAATCTTTTCATCGCCCTTTTTGGTTTTGATGCCGACGCGCAGATTCGGTCTGCGGCCAAACAGATCTCCGTATCTCCCCCAAAGGTCATACCAAAGGGGGCAGCCACCACGGGCTTGGGTGAATAGCGAAGCTTGAAGTATCTGATCTTGCATGGTCTTTATGGCCCCCTCGATCACATCCCGCTGCTTGTTCTCGGCGGCCATGACAACAATGAAGACGTTTGTGCCGACGGATAAGTTTTTTCCCTGGTTACCGATAACGAGACGTCGGTAGTCACCTTCCAGCTCATCGAGGGCTCGATCACACATGGTCTGAATATCCTGATCGAAGGAGTCGGCTTTGGAGTGAAATTCCAGACACAATACCCCGTCTCCCAGATCGATAAGGGAGGCACCGGGATTTTCTGCGATTACGCCGTACGCTTCCTTGTGCCCTACGAGCGGCAGGACATGGGGATCAATGGGAAGCGGTTGATACGAACGTGCTGAAAGATCCCCGTACAGGATGCGTTGCCCTCCTTCTTGTAAAAGGTTCCACCCCGGTATCGATCATCTCCTTGACCCAGAGTGCAACCATAAAGCCTTCGGGAACCACGGGGTGAGAGAAAGATAATATTTTTTGCCGTAACTGTCGAGGAAAATGAAAGAAATGAAGCTAAATTCAAAAGGAGGGGCCTACTACATGAATCTCGGCATGTAAGGTGCAAACACCGGGATTAGCATTACCCCCGGAGTTGCCGCACAGACAGCTGGGATGCTGTTGGTGACTGATCCGGCTACGGCGTACTGCTCGGCCACGGTCTTGTAACCAGTGTCTTCCGGTGTCATCAGATTCACGGAAATCTCGACCCCTGGGATGCCGTGGATCTTTACATCCCACAGGTTATAGTCTTTGTTTGTAGAGTGTGGGTTCTCCATTATCCACCGAATGGAAAGGGTGAAGAAACGCTTCCCGTCCACAATGCCGTGCCAACGCCAGTGGGTCACAGAGACCGTGCCCTTTTTTATTCGGCCTGCGTTGATTTCAAGGTCTTTGGTGGCGGGAAGGACCTCATGGTCGGACTCCACGCGATCCAGTGTAAGTCCGAGCCTGTCTACCAGTTGGGCCACTACCTCCGAATACATCCCAGTCATGAGTTCTGCGGGGGGCCAGGATGATTCGTTGAGATCCACCTTGTTTATGTTTGCACCAAACCCCAGGACTTCAAAGACGTAATTGGGGTTGGGAATCGAGGTGCAGTCCAGGATCTCGCTCACATGGATGCGGTCGATTCGAGTGCAAATGCCGGTGGCTGCGGTGGCAATTTTTTCAGTGATGAACCCGGGGTTCAGGCCGGTGCCGAAGAGGGTCGTACCTCCCTTCGCACAGGCCTCGTTGATTTCCTCCATATATTTGGATCCCCAGTATTGGGGGTAGGTGTGCCCATTGATGCTGATAACATTCTTGCCCGATGCCAGCAGACGGCAGATGTCTTTGTTGTGATGGGCATAAGGGGGTTGGATGCGGGGGCAATGGAGAACCACATCGGCATCCAGCGCGAGAATTGCATCAATATTGCGAGTGGCGATAACGCCTGTGGGGTGACGACGTGCAATGTCTCCCGCATCCTGTCCCACCTTGGATTTTCCGTACACAAGGAGCCCGACCAGGTCCAGGTCAGGGTGATCGATGACTGCCCGCAAACAGGTTTTTCCCATGGACCCGGTGGCCCACTGAATGACTTTGTAATCCATGATGATGCCAAATACCTAACCCGGATAAACCGGAAAAGGACTTAAAGTGAGCTAAAGTGATTGAATTGAATTGATAAGAACTTGCTTATCCGCTAATCAACTCTACCGAAATTCCCCTTGTATGTCAAAAAAAAGCTGTGTTGTCACGCTCAACCGTCGAATTAACTCAAATTAAATGTTAGCCTAAGCAAGATTTAATAAGATAATTGAATCACCTCATATGCCTGATGACATGAAAGAAAGGCTGACCACGCAACTCCAAAGCCTTAACCCTTTTTCGCTGAGGCAGGCAATGAA
>Ga0114922_10002959_pt1 | contig 15883 bp, 9 predicted proteins | sample AartaG_FD_100975 | JGI IMG/M metagenome (GOLD analysis project Ga0114922, IMG submission 100975) | Deep subsurface microbial communities from Aarhus Bay to uncover new lineages of life (NeLLi) - Aarhus_00045 metaG | ecosystem: Environmental > Aquatic > Marine > Oceanic > Sediment | place: Aarhus...
AGCCTGCCTTCAGGCAGATATATATCCGGCCAAGGCCGGTTTTTGAGAGAACACAGGTAAAAAAACCTGCGTAGAATGTAAATAATGCGGCTTAGAGCAAAGGAGGTTATATATGTCCAAAGCGCTCGAGGGAAAAGTTCGCAAAGTTTGGTTTCGGTGCAGTATTAATCTGCTCCTGAAGGCTACAGGACGGGTGCTGACTGCGACCGGGATTATTGCGGCGATGACCATTCTTGTCGAACGACTGCTGGCTCTTAGCGTCATCAACTTCGTAATAATCTGGAGTTTTGCGGGTGCGGTGACAGTTCTGATTCTTTCGCTCTGGCTGTTCAGGCAGCCGAGTCGCATGCAGGTATCATTGCTGCTTGACGAGCGATTGAGACTGCACGAGCGTTTCAGTACGACATTAGCGCTGGCTGATTCCAAGGACGCTTTTGCTAATGCCGCGTGCAGCGAAGCCCGTGAAACCGCCCGGCGAGTAAGCCTTCAGGGACATTTTCCCATCCAACCTTCAAAGTGCTGGATTTATGCAATCAGTACGTGGTTTATAGCCTTGATGTTAATTTTGTTTATGCCGCAGAAAGACCTCCTCGGATTCCTGAAAAGACAGCGGCAGCAAGAGGAACAAACTCAGCAGACCCAGCAGACCAAAGTGGATATTGAACAGGCCGCCAGTCCAGTCAAGCTGGCAGTCAAACAGTTGGGTGAGCCTGAATTGGCTGATGCCTTGAGCGAACTGGAGCAGATGCCCAAAGACGCCAAACCGGAGGATGTCAAGCGGCAGGCAATCCGCAGACTTGGTAACCTTTCTGATCAAATCAAAAAGATGCAGAGCGATATGCAACTTGAGTCTGTACAACTGATGCAGCGGATGTTTAAGCAACTGCGAGGTTCACCGGACGTTTTGTCACAAAAATTGCGTTTAGCCCTGGCCAAGGGTAATTTCGCTGATGCATCCAATCTTTTGAATCAACTTCAGAAGCAATTGGCTGAAGGTAAACTAAGCCAGCAGCAGCAAAAAGACCTGTCCAAACAGTTGCAGAGTTTGGCCAAGCAGCTTCAGGAGCTGGCAGAGAAAAATGAGGAATTTGAGAAGGAGCTGGAAAAGCTGGGGCTGAGTAAAAAGCTTGCTGAGTTGAGTGATAAGCAATTGCGGCAGTCTCTGCAGAAACAGGGCCTGGCCGCTGAAAAGATAGAAGAGTTATTGCGCAGGGCCGCTGCTTTTCGGTCGGCTTCCAGCCGATGTTCGGGTCTCGGCGGGGCGATGGCCGGCTGTGGCGCCGGGGCCGGTGGATTGTCCGGAGATGAATTGGCGTCCGTGATGGAACAGTTGGACGAGCTTGACAGTATTAAACAGCAGTTGATGTTGACCGAGGCCAGTCTGGCTGAGATTAGACGTGCCATCGGTTGTCTGGGAGAGGGCATGTGGGATGGCCCTGGCTACCAGGGACCGTTTATGGAAGGATTATCTGACAAATACGGGCCTGGTACGGGAGGTCCGGGAATGGGTTACGGTCCCCGCTCAATCGATGAGACTGGCGAAACCTCCACGAAGAAAACCCGTTTGAAAAATGAGCCTGGACAAGGGCCTGTTATTGCCAGCTGGTACTTCAAGGCCTCTCAGGTTAAAGGTGAAGCTCAGCGTGATTATTCCGAAGTTGTTCAGGCCGGCCGTGACAGCGCCGCCGAGGCCATCAGCGACAATCGAATTCCGCGCAAATACGAAGAATCAATAAAGAAATATTTTGGTCAACTCGAACAATCAGGCCGCGAGTGAGAAAAATCCGGGATGCAGAAAATACTTCGCAGCGCTTTAAAGTGTTTTTTTGGTACAGGATGAGAAATTACCAGTATGCGAAGAAAAATAACAGTTATTTTTCCCAGTCTGTTCATAATATTCACAGCTTTGTTTTCTTTGTATTTATTGTCCTGCAGAAAAAGTTCCGGTCACAATGTCAGGGAGGTTGTCCTGTATTGCTCGGTGGACCAGGGTATTGCTGAGCCGATCATCGCTGAGTTTGAAAAACAGACAGGTATTAAAGTTTTGTCCCGGTTCGATACAGAGGCCGGCAAGACGGTCGGTCTGGTTCAACGCATAAGGGCCGAGGCCGCCTCGCCGGTTGCTGATGTTTTCTGGTCGAGCGAGATTTTCCACACAATACGGCTGGCGCGTGAGTCTCTTTTGGCCCCATACAATAGTGCCGAGACAAAGAATTGGCCCGGCAGATTTGCCGATGCCAACGGCCGATGGTATGGTTTTGCGCTTCGTGCCCGGGTTATTGCTTACAACACAAATAGAGTTCTTCCGAACGACTCTCCCCAATGTCTTGAGGATGTGCTTGACAGCAAGTGGAAGGGACGGGTGGTTATGGCTACGCCTGAATTCGGTACGACCGGCGGAGACGTGGCAAGCTGGTTTGCTCATTACGGCTTCGAGGCCGCACGGAAAATTCTGGAAGCACTTAAAGCCAACAAAATACGTCTGGTCCCAGGCAACAGCACAGCCGTAAGAATGATTGCGACCGGACAGGCGGATATTTGTTTTACCGACACGGACGATGTTTATGCTGCCGTAGCGAACGGCTGGCCTGTGGCGATGAACTATCTTGACCAGGGTGGTGACGGTGCTCTGATGATACCAAATACGGCTGCCGTTATCAAGGGTGCTGTCCATCCCGAAGAAGCCAAAGAATTGATGGACTTTCTCCTCAGCGAACAGCTTGAGCAAATGCTTTTTCGCAGTGATTCACATAATTTCCCGATACGTTCGGCTCTGTCTGAACAATTTAAGTTATATTCTGTTGGTTTCCCGCTTTGCGGGGGCCCTCCAAGGTCTTTGGACGTGGACTACGAAAATGTGGCCGAGAAGCTGCCGATGGCCATCCAGACTGCACGGGAGATTCTACAGTGAGTGGTGATAGTGATAGTATCCCTGCGAGCCCGCCGAAGGCGGGTCTGATCCGACACGGCGTTGCCGGGCTGACCACAGTTTCTCTGGCTCTCTGGGCTGTGGTAATTTTTCTGCCGCTGGTAATTCTTTTTGCCCAGGCGATATCGCCGAGTGCTAAAGCTGAATTTGAAATCAGTAACCAGATTTTCGCTTCTATTTTTCGTTCCTTTGCGCTGGCTGCTGTTATTGCCGCAGCGGCTGTTCTCTTAGGCTGGGTCCCCGGACGACTGCTTGGCACCTGCCGTGCTCGTAAGGATCTGCTGCTGTTGTTGCTGTTAATGCCTCTGGTTCTGCCGCGTTATGTTCTCTACTATGCGTGGATGCTGCTTTTAAGCCCGACCACTCGGCTGGGAGCGTACCTGTCCAGCAAACCGGAACTTGCCAGGTTTGTCGGCAGCTTTAGCTCTTCTTCGGTTTTGATTTTATGGTATTGGCCTTTGGCTGCGTTATTGATTGCTCAGGGATGGCGAAATATCGACCGTCAGATCTGGGACTGCGCATCCCTCGATGCGAATGGTTTTCAGATGTTTAAGAGGATTACACTGCCTTTACTTGCCTGGCCTTTGTTTTTGGCATTCGGGGTATGCTTTGTTTTATCCCTGTCTGAGTTTGCTACTTTCCACCTTGCGGGTATTCAGACCATAGGTACGGAACTGGCAGTCCTGTATCAACTGACAGGTTCGGAAAGTTATCTTGCCAGGGCTGCCTGGCCCGTATCAGTGGTTGCTCTGATACTTGCAATTGTGTTGGGGAAAAGTTCGCGTTCCTGGGTCTCCACAGGACACCTTACGGTGCTGTCTGCTGCTGCTCGTGGCACGGCCATCTTGGCCGTGTTTTCACGGGCTGGAAGCCCGTGCCACTTCGAATTTCAGAGTTGGCGGTGGGTTTTATTGGTCATTCTGATTGGAGTTTCATTAATAGTGCCCCTATCACTGCTGATTAGTAATATGACCGGCACGCAGGCTTTTCGGCAGTTTTTCGAGCTGCATCTGGATGAATTGAGCTGGTCGCTTGTTATAGCTGCGGTTGCTGCGGGAATGGCTTATTTGATTGCCTTCGGGGCTTTGATGTTGGAAAGTAGAGGCGGAGTTGGCAGTTTTTCAAACACCGCTTGTGAGGTTCCCGCCAAACAAGGGATCGTTGGGGGGGGCTGCCGACTTTTATCATTGGTAGTGCGCACCACGATATTTCTGGTCATGTTTGTTCCAGCTTCTCTAGTTGCGGTTTCTCTGCTCAGGATGTTGTCGGTTTGCAACGTTCCTGTAGCATTGCGACAGAGCTGGTTAATTGTCTCTGCAGGCCAGGCCGGTCGATTCGCCGGTGTCGCTTTGATTTTGATGCTTCTGACACGATATTCTCACGAAAAACAGGTTTCGGAAATGGCCTCGCTGGACGGCGCCTCGTGGTTCAAGACGTGGTGGTATGTGCATTTACCCCACACCTGGCCTGTCTTTGTCGGGACTTTTATTTTGATTGTTGTGTTCAGCATTACAGAATTGTCTGCTACTATGGTACTGTTACCGGCTGGTCTGCCGAACTTTGCTCAACGTTTACTCAATCAGATGCATTACGCCCGGGACCAGCAGGTTATCGCTTCCTGCCTGGTACTGAGCTGTCTGTTTCTTGTTCTAACTGCGGTTGTAGTGCTGTTGCTGCGCATAATACGGATACGGCAGTTGACGATGTTAATAATTTTCACCGCTTGCGTGTCCGGCGTTATAGGCTGTGATGATAAATCGGGTCTTAATGATGTACCAAAGATAGTGGATGCTTTCGGGCGGACCGGGCGGGGACAAGGGGAATTTATATATCCAAGAGCTATCGATATCACCGGTGACGGTTTCCTTTTCATTGTTGATAAGACCGGTAGAATCCAGCGGCTTGGTCCCAAAGGTGACTTTCTGGATGTTATAAAGATGCCTCTGACCGAAGCAGGTAAACCTACCGGACTTAGCATCGCTCCCAACGGCAATCTTTACGTAGCTGATACTCATTATCACCGTGTCGTTGTCTTTTCTCCGGATGGAAAACTCATCGATGAGTTCGGCCGATTCGGTCAGGGCGATAGCTGTTTCATATATCCCACTGATGTAGCGTTTTCAGAAGACGGCAGAATCTTCGTCAGTGAATACGGTGGCAACGACCGGGTAAGTGTCTTTACCGAGCAGGGAGATTTCCTGTATTGTTTCGGCACTGCCGGTGAGCGGGCCGGTCAGCTGGCTCGACCATCTGCTCTTTGCGTGGACAATGTGCGTAAGTGCCTTTACGTGGTCGATGCCTGCAATCATCGAGTAGCGATTTATAATCTTGACGGCAAGTTACTCGGATACATCGGCTCTGCCGGCCGGGCTCCGGGTCAGCTTCGTTATCCCTATGATTTGGCTCTGCTGTCGGACGGGACGCTGGTCGTTTGTGAATACGGAAATAATCGTTTACAATTGTTCAGCCCTGAGGGTCTCAGTCTTGCTGTTTATGGCCGAGCAGGTCGGCAGCTGGGAGAACTGGCCTATCCGTGGGGGCTGGCAGTTGATGTCCGGCGCCGTGCCTTTATTGTTGACGCCGGCAATAATCGAATTCAGGTGTGGCAGCTATGACACATTCGTATGGTTTCTATTTTGGCCAGCCATGGTGGCTTGCGGGTTGTATTCTGCTGGTGCCGGTCGTCTGGCTCGGTTTGCGGAATCTTTCCGCCCTGGGTCCGGCCCGCCGAGCGATGGCTATTGCCATACGTTGCTTGGTGATCATAATTCTTGTTGCCTTACTTGCCCGGCCTATACTTACCAGGAAAAGCCGGCGTCTGACCCTTGTTGCCGTCATCGATCGGAGCCAGTCAATTCCCGTTAATCTTCAGCAGGCGGCTTTGGATTACCTTTCCCGGGCCCTGGCTGACAAGGCGCCTGGTGACCAGTTGGCCGTCGTCGACATTGCCGAGGCCGCCAGCATTTCCAAGCTACCGGGTGGTGACATTAATATCCGCCAGAGGAATACCACGCTTAACGGTCAGCAGAGCAAATTATCCGACGGTATCCAGATGGCTATGGCTATCGCGCCTCCGGATACTGCTGTTAGGATATTGCTTGTCAGTGAGGGCAATGAAACTGCCGGTGACCTGAAAGAAGCCGCTGGAATTGCCGGGGCCAATAAAATTCCCATCGATGTGCTTCCCCTTCGCTATAAATATGATAATGAGGTTATTTTCAAGCGTCTGGCTGTTCCGAGCAAGGCCAGGAGCGGCCAAACGATTTCCCTGCGATTTATTCTCAACAGCACAGCGCATGCCCGCGGCAAATTGCTGTTGAATCTCAATGGCAAGCCTGTGGACCTTGCTCCGGATTCTCCGGAAATCGCTGTGGTTGCAGATTTGGAGCCTGGGACTAATGTTAAGACTATATCACTGCCTGTAGGGACGCGCGGCATACATGAGTTTGAAGCGGTATTCATACCTGATGAGCCAGGCCAGGACAGGATTGTCCAAAACAATCGTGCCAGTGGCATAACTTATGTCGCCGGGCCTGGCCATGTTTTGGTTGTCGATGCGGATGGTTCGACCGGGCTGGTCTTAAACAAAATTATGACGAATTGCGGCATCGATGTGCGGTATAATCCGGTCGGCGATTTTCCGGACAATTTAGCCAAACTGATGGGCACGGATGCCGTTATTCTGGTCAATACGGATTGCAGTAACTTCACCTTTCAGCAGCAGGAAATGCTCTGCCGGTACGTGACCGACCTCGGTGGCGGCCTGATTATGGTAGGGGGGCCTCAATCTTTCGGGGCGGGTGGATGGATAGGTTCACCCATAGCTGAAATTCTTCCCATAGATTTGGATCCGCCCCAGAAAAAACAGTTGCCCAAAGGAGCTTTGGTGTTGATTATGCACGCCTGCGAGATGCCGCAAGGTAATTTTTGGGGTAAAAGAGTTGCGATAGCTGCGGTAAATACTTTAAGTCGACTGGATTTAGTTGGTATCCTGGCTTATAACTGGAAGGGGGCGGGCGATTGGGTTTTCCCCCTTTCGCAGGCAGGTGACAAAGAAGCGGTAGTCTCGGCTATCAAACAAATGCAGATGGGTGACATGCCCAGTCTTCACGATCATTTACAGGCAGCCTATGACAAACTGAAGGATTGTGATGTCGCCCAAAAGCATGTAATAGTAATCAGTGACGGTGACCCACGACCACCTACTGCCCAGTTGCTCAGTCAATGCAGAGATGCCGGCATTACCTGTACCGGTGTAGGGGTTTTTCCGCATTCTCCTGCCGATGTGCAAAGTTTGGTGCGAGTGGCCCAGGCCACCGGCGGGCGATTCTATAATGTCACGGATCCCCAGCAGCTACCCCAGATATTTATTAAGGAGGCTCAGGTTGTTCGGCGTGCTTTGATTATCGAGGAAACTTTCTCGCCCCGGATAACTTATTCTCTTGGTGAGATAACAAAAGGATTGCCTGCTGTGCTGCCGAACCTTGACGGTTATGTATTGAGCGGACCCAAGGGCGGCCTTAACCAAGTTGTTCTCTCCAGTCACCAGGCGGACCCCATTCTGGCTACCTGTCAGTCCGGACTTGGCCGATGCGCTGCGTTCACCAGTTCGGTGGACGGCAGATGGGCCTCGAACTGGCTGCAGTGGGGCGGTTTCGAAAGATTCTGGGAACAGGCCGTTCGCTGGGCGGCCAAACCGTCTCAATCAGCCGATTGTGAAGTTTTCGCCGACGTTCAGGGCCGGCAGGTGACAATCAACGTCGAGGCGATTGACGCCGAGGGCAAATTCATCCAGTTCGCAAACATCGAGGGACAAATCATCACGCCGGACGTGTCAACCAGTACGCTCGAACTGACACAGACCGGGCCGGGCCAGTATCACGGCCAGTTTCAGGCGGCTGCTTCCGGCAGCTACATCGTGAACCTGCGCTACAAGAAGCTTTCAGGCGACACGAAGACGCACCTCACCCAAACGACCGTAACGATTCCCTTTGCACCTGAGTTTCGCGACCTTTCCGATAATGCACCATTGCTTGCGGAGGTCAGTGAAATCAGCGGCGGGCGGATTTTGGGCTCCGACCCCAATCAAGCCGAACTCTTTGATTATGCCACGCTGAAATTCCCCAAAACCCAGATGCCGCTGAATCGGCCGTTAATGTTTATTTGGCTGGCGTTGTTTCTGCTGGATGTGGCCGTACGGAGGGTTGTGCTGGACGTTCGAGCTATGGCGCGAAAGGCCGCTCTTTTTGTTCGATATGGCCGGACAGAACATAAAGCCAACCAGACCCTTGAACGTCTCCGAATTAGACGGCAGAAACTTCGTGACCAACTCCTGGCTCGTTCTCCTATGGAGTCCTCACGGACAGCCGATGCAGAAGCTTCCCGACGGTATGAAGCCGGCGAAGAGTTACAAGGGGATTTACCCTTGGCAGGGGCAGTGAAGCGGGCAGATGTACAGCCCGAAAAGAAACCAGAGAAACCAGTGCCGAAAAAAGCAGAGACACCGGAGGAAAGCTCACACATTCAGAGGCTGCTCAAGGCTAAACGCAAGGCTGCCGAGGGTGACAGGAATGATAAAACAGAAAATATCGAGTAGACGCTTAGGAGATAATTGAAATGTCAAAAAAAGAAAAAGAGGTTGAAAAACAGTGCAGGGATTTTCGTCAGATGTTTGAGTCACTTCGTAACGAGATAGGCAAGGTCATTGTCGGCCATGAGACAATCGTAAATAACGTGCTCATCTGTCTGTTTTGTGGTGGACATGTTCTGTTAGAGGGAGTTCCGGGCCTGGGTAAGACACTACTGGTGCGCACGATGAGCAGTGTTTTTTCGCTTGAGTTTCGGCGCATACAGTTTACACCTGACTTGATGCCGGCGGATATCATCGGCACCAATATCGTTATGGAAGACGCGGCGACCGGCAGGCGGCAGTTTCAGTACCAGGCCGGTCCCATCTTCGGACAGATTATTTTGGCTGACGAAATCAACCGCGCCACTCCCAAGACACAGTCCGCCATGCTCGAAGCTATGCAGGAACATTCGGTTACCAGCGGCGGAGAGATTCGCAAATTGCCCGAGCCGTTTATGGTCCTTGCAACGCAAAATCCTATTGAACAGGAAGGCACTTATCCTTTGCCCGAAGCACAGTTGGACCGATTTTTCTTCAAACTGCTTGTGCCCTACAGTAATCGTGAGGAACTTCGTACTATTATTGACCGGACTACTACGGGCCGGGAGCCCCAAGCCGAACATGTAACCGGTACCGAGGGGATAATCCAGGCGCAGGAGCTGGTCAGGCATGTTGTTATTGCTGAGCACGTGCAGGATTATGCCATTCGTCTGGTACTGGCTACACATCCTAATGGAGAATTTGCACCGGATGTAACCAGCCGTTTTGTTCGTTTCGGCTCCTCACCTCGCGGTGTTCAGGCCCTGGTTCTGGCAGGCAAGGTCCGCGCAATGCTCGACGAACGTTATCACGTTAGTTTCAGTGACATTGCGTCCTCAGTGCTGCCGGCTATGCGTCATCGTATTCTACTGAACTTCGAAGGTCAGGCCGAAGGGATAAGAACCGATGATTTGCTTGAACAAATACTGGAAAGTACTCCTAAAACCATGGAGCAAAAACTTGATGTACCATAAGCCTGGATCGTTCTAAAATGACAAACTCAGGAAAACGACTGACGGACTTGCTCGACCCGAATTTTATGAATCGGCTGGATTCGCTCGATGTTATGAGCAGGAAGATTCTGCAGGGCAAGCTCCAGGGCGAAAGGCGTTCCAAACGCCACGGTCAGAGTGTGGAATTTGCCGACCATCGTCCTTACGTCGCAGGCGATGATTTGCGTTTTGTGGATTGGAATATTTACGGCCGATTAGAGCAATTGTTCCTCAAACTTTACCTCGAAGAACAGGACCTTACAGTCCATATAGTAGCAGATGCCAGTGCCTCGATGGGTTTGGGAGAGCCATCGAAAGCACTTTTCATCAAGAAACTCACGGCTGCTCTTGGTTATGTGAGCCTGGTCAACAATAATCGCGTAACTATCAGTTTTTTCGCCGATGGCATAAAAGGTCAGCTTGCCAACATGCGTGGCCGCAACTACCTGCACAAGATGGCAGAATACCTTTTGACTACCGACTGCGAAGGGCTGTCGCATTTCGATAATGCGTGCCGGCAATTAGCTTCCGGGCGCATCGGCTCGGGGGTGATGATTGTTTTGAGCGACTTTTTGTTTAAAGAGGGCTATGACTCCGGGCTGCGCCGACTTATTGGCAGGCAGTACGACCTGTATGCTATCCAGGAGCTCTGTCCCCAGGAGCTATCGCCCGAGCTTAGCGGGGAGCTGAAGCTGATTGATATCGAAGACGCCGACGCCGCCGAGATAACGGTCAGCGCCGCGCTGTCGAAATACTATAAACGAAACCTGACCGCGTACTGCAACGAACTGAAGAGTTTTTGTAACCGCCGCGGGGCCGTCTATGTGCTTGCCAATTCGGCCGATTCGGTGGAGTCACTGGTACTGAACTATTTGCGAAGGATTCACCTGTTGCGTTAGCAGGGGGTCGAATCCGCTTTTTGGAGCGCAAATTTATGGAATGGCTGACGCCCATGACAGCAGTTTATGCCGCTGCGGTATCTGTGCCGCTGCTTTTGCTGCTGTATTTTCTCAAGCTGAAGCGTCGAGAGCAGATAGTCTCCAGCACCCTGCTCTGGAAGCGGGCGGTTCAGGACCTGCAGGTGAATGCTCCGTTCCAGAGGCTAAGGCGCAACATTCTGTTGTTTTTACAAATGTTGGTGTTGATTGCTATTCTGTTGTCACTTGCTGGGCCGATAGTCTCGCTGATTGCCGGTCCGGCGCGCCGGTACGTATTGCTGATCGACCGGTCAGCCAGCATGAACGCAAAGGACGTCAAGCCCACCCGCCTTGAAGCCGCCAAAGAGCAGGCAAATGTATTTATTGACTCACTGCGCAGCAAAGCTTTCTTTTCATTAAGGGACGAATCCGACCAGACAATGGTCATCGCCTTCGACAACCGTGCCAAGGTCATGTGTAACTTCACCTCCGACAAGCAGCAATTGATTCGTGCCGTAGAGGCAATCACACCAAGCGACGGCATCTCGTTGCTGGCTGAGGCGATTGTCGTGGCCCGCGCTTTCGCGCAATCGCCCGGCGTCGAGGCCGACTATATGAGCGCCGAGGAGCCGGCTCAGCTCGTCCTGTTCAGCGACGGGCAAATCCACGATCTTGACCAGATTGTGGTTAGCTCCGATGAGCTGATTTTTCACTGCATCGGTGAATCCCGGCGGAACGTCGCCGTCACTACGATGCAGGCGCGAAGGTCCTACGAGAATCCCGAAGAGGTAAACGTTTTCGCAACGCTGTCCAATTACGGTGAGGAGCAGATCACGTGTGACATGCAGCTAAGCCTCAATAATAACGTGTGTGCGGTACAGTCGGTGACCGTTCCTCCGCGAAGGAGTGTTGGGCCGGAGGATGCTCTTCGACCGGGAAAATTAGCGGTGGATTTTTCTCTATCGAACGCCGAGGCCGGTGTGCTTGAAGTCAGAAAGTTAGAGGATTCCAACGAGTCGGCGTCCCAGCCGGATTATATGAGCTGTGATGATGCCGCCTGGGCCATTCTATCACCACCAAAGAAGCTTTCGGTTCTGCTGGTAACCGGCGGCAACTCCGTGCTTGAATCGGCATTGCAGGCTTGTCCGCTGGCCCAGCTTGAGGTTCGGCCGCCGGCCCAATTCGGTGCAATAGATCCTAACGCCCTGAGTGTCGAAGAAGACTATGATGTGATTGTGCTCGATAATCACGTGCCCCCGACACTGCCTAAGTGCCGCTATCTTGTTTTCGGCCGGCCTCCGGATGGTATCGATGTACCGGCTCCTGAAGAGCTCAAAAACCAGGTAATCGTTGACTGGAGGACAAAACACCCTGCGTTAAAATATGTAGATCTGACGAACTTGTTTGCTGCGAAATGCTATCGCATGATGCTGCCTCGCGATGCGGATGTGCTCGCCGAGTTCAACGAAACACCGGCCCTGGCACTGGTGCGGCGAAACGGCAGCGCGTTCCTGCTCGCAGGATTCGATGTGCTCCAAACCAACTGGCCGTTTGAGCCGGGTTTCGTCCTGTTCTGCTATAACGCCACCAGCTTCCTTGGCACACAACTCGGACAAGATCGGGATGCAAACCTGCAGGTAGGCCAGCCGATTGTTGTCGATGGTCTCCGGGGCGAAACACCAGCACAAATCAATGGTCCGGGTTTTTTCAGCAGCGAGATCAAAGCTGGTTCTTCCGGCTCTCTTCGATTCCCCGGGACCGACCGGATCGGCCTCTATCGCTTGAGCATTCCCGACCAAAAGCCCCGTTTATTTGCCGTCAATCTGCTTGATACACAGGAAAGCAATATCGAGCCCCTTCGTGAGATTGTCTTCTCAGGCCAGCCAGTAAAAGCTCAGGAGCGTACCCTGAGTCGGGCAAATATTCCGTTGTGGCCTTTTCTTGTGGGCCTGGCCTTAGTCCTTGCGTGCCTGGAATGGTTAATATATAATCTTAAAGTTAGAATTTAGTGCATAAGTTTAGTATGCGGCGAGGTTTACAAATGTTACGCGTTTCACTAATTATATTGGTTGTTCTTGCTTTTCCCGTTTTAGTTTTTGCCTCGATAGACTCGGACTCGCCTTTCAACGTTGATTTTTTCTTCGGGTGGGGTAATTACTACCGTCCTATGGAGTGGACGCCGGTGGAAATCGGCATCAGCAGCACTCTTACCGAACCTTTTGCCGGCATTATAACCGTATCCGCCCAGCAGGATGGCTTGAATACGATGAACGTCAATTACGAGTTTGTCCTGACTCCGGATATACCATTGCATTTGCCGCTTGTGACGAAGCTGGCATTTACTGCTGATAAATGTGGTGTGAGACTCAGCGACGAGCGGGGCCGAAAGCGCTGGGGTTATGACTTTAATCTTTGGAACATTTCCGCAAGAAATCGTTTACAAACGGTAGTTCATGAAAATGACTTGTTAATTGGGCTTGTCGGCATTCGTGGTAAATTCGGCCTGTTACGGCTGCCTCAGCGGTCCATCTCTCAATCTCAGAGGGGCCGGGGAAAGGTGTATCTCGGAGATAAGCTGCCGCGAATGGTTCCCTGGGACTGGACCGGCTTTGTTTCTCTTGACCTGCTCATTCTCTATGACCCCGACTGGAACCTGTTTAATCAACATCAGTTGAATGCGATTGCTCAATGGGTCTCCAATGGAGGCAAGTTACTGCTTGTGCTTGGAAGTCATCCTTTGAGCGCCAAGAATCCCATTGCTCAGTTATTACCTTTTGAATTACAGAACGTGAAGCAAATTACTGTGCCCGCGGAAACCTTAGAAAAATTTGAACTGATATCCGACGACCCGGAAACTGTTACGTGCTGGCCACTTGTGTCCAAACCCGGGGCTCGCTTTTGTGAGACAGAATCTTATAACGGCAGCGAATCTCTGTTCGGCACCGGATATACAGGCTTTGGCCGCGTGGGCGTATTAGCTTTTGACCCTTCCACCATGTCTGATAAACAAAGGGCAAATTCCGCCAGGTTCTGGGTTGGCCGCATTACAGCAATTCTGGAAGATGCTCACACTTCGCCTGTTAGGACAAAACGGCCAATTCTACCACGTGACAACAGGCGGGGTAGGGTTAGTAGTCGCTCTGGACGTTCCGCAATGCCAATGCCACGTAGTGAGTATGAACGTTACGCAATGTCGTCGTCACGTAGTATTAGATTCGTGGAAAATGCCGAAAGTATTGATGATAATTCTCGCTCTCAACGACAACAACGTCAATACGAAGTTGGGCGGGCACAGGCTGCAAACAACGCGGTTATGGAATACCTTTACAATATTTCCGAGATGCGTCCTTTGAGCATCTGGTGGGTAATACTTTTGCTGATTACTTTAGCTGTTTTGTTAGGACCTGTGGACTATAAAATGCTGAAGCGCAGAGGTCGTCTTCCGCTGACCTGGCTGACCTGCGCTTTCTGGATTACCCTGTTTACCGTTGGCGCCTATTACGGTGTTCAGGCCCTGCGCGGAGGTAAAATGCAGTTAAGGGTGGTTTCCGTTTTGGACGGAATCGAGAGCAGCAGCCAAACCTGGTCCACTGATTATTGCGGTTTGTTTGCGCCTTACAGCGACGACTACGAGTTTAAAGGCTTGAAGGATAATCAATGGTGGTCCGGCATCGCTCCAAGCCAGCAATCCATCTACGCCTATAACCGGGAAGTCGGCGGCAGGAAAATTTATTGTTTTCAGCACGACGGTGGAAACCTGCCATATTCTATACCCATCAATATATGGACCATCCAGTGCCTGCTTAAAGAGTCGCCCCTGGAGCAGTTTCCTTTCAATGCTCAGGTTGAGCGCAATGGTGATGAGGTTATCGTCAATATCGTTAATGATTCCGATGCTCCGATTTTAAATGGTTATGCTCTCATTGGTAAAGACCGCGGCATTAATTTTGGCTTGGTTCCGGCCAATGAAACCAAACAGTTTCGCAGCCAATTGCGTACTATGAAGCTTTGGTGGGATTATAATCCACGACGAGATCCCGAATATTACTATCGCCAGCGCGGTTATCCTGCCAACTACAAAGGTGAGGACGCATTTTTTGCACAGGGAAGCTTACAACGCACCCAGACCATTGGTGCTTATCTTGCTCGCGGGGCGGCGATGGTTTGTGCCCAGTACGATAAGGCTCCGGTGCCATTTGCAGTAAAGGACCGTTCATGCAGTTATGACCACATACAGCTGGCTCGGCTTGTTGTTTTTCCCCAGGAACAGAAAAAGGAAACTCCGAAATGATTGAAACCAAGAATCTTACTAAGAACTATGGTAATCTAACCGCCGTTGACGACCTGAATTTAACCATTCGTGACGGTGACATATTCGGTTTCATCGGCCCTAATGGTGCCGGGAAAACTACCACCATGCGTATTCTGGTTACGCTTCTGGAACCTACTCGAGGCAAAGCCTTCATCAATGGCCTGGATGTCAGCAGGAACGGCAAAAAGGTTCGCAGACTGGTTGGATATATGCCGGATTTTATGGGTGTTTATGACGACCTTAAAGTCTTCGAGTACCTTGAGTTTTTCGCGGCGGCCTTTGGCATAGAACGCAAAAAGCGTAAGTCCATTGTCGAAGGTGTTCTTGAGCTGACCGACCTCCAGTCTAAACGGAGTGTCACCGTTGACAGTCTTTCCCGCGGTATGCAGCAGCGTCTTGGTCTTGCACGTGTTCTCATCCACGACCCCAAAGTGCTTATCCTTGATGAGCCCGCCAGTGGGCTTGACCCTCGTGCCCGAATCGAAATAAGAGAGCTGCTGCGTGAGCTCAAGCGCATGGGAAAAACGATTATGATTTCCAGCCACATTTTGAGTGAGCTCGAAGAGATCTGTGACCACGTTGGCATTATTGAGCACGGTCGGTTAATCTTCAGCGGCACGCTGGAAGAAATTCGCCCACGGCTGGGGATCCAAAGCAAGGTTCGCGTGAAGGTAGCCAACAATGAGGATAAAGCTGTTGAGCTGCTCTCTGCTCTGCCTCAGATACGCGACGTCCAGGTCATCGCCGAGGCCATCGTCGTGACCTTTCGTGACGGCCAGGACAGCGATGGCATTATCGCCCGGACCCTGGTCAAGGCAGGCATTGACATTATTTCGCTTCAGCCCGAGCAGCTCAAACTCGATGAGGCATTCTTGAAGTTGACTAAAGGTATCGTTCACTAATACTACAGCGCCACTTAAGTCTGGAGATAAACCTTTTGAATCAAATCTTTTATAGTGTTGGAATATTATGTTCGAGAACTTTTTTGGTGCCGATTCAGTCTGTTATTTGAGACAATATCAGCTTTGACAGTGTATGGATGATTTGCTGTCGGCAAACCGAGGG
>Ga0114922_10002960_pt1 | contig 15880 bp, 13 predicted proteins | sample AartaG_FD_100975 | JGI IMG/M metagenome (GOLD analysis project Ga0114922, IMG submission 100975) | Deep subsurface microbial communities from Aarhus Bay to uncover new lineages of life (NeLLi) - Aarhus_00045 metaG | ecosystem: Environmental > Aquatic > Marine > Oceanic > Sediment | place...
GAAGGGCTACTACAAAATGGAGGAGGAGACAAGGGAAGCCATCAAGGATGGATGGTTTTATACGGGCGATATCGGCCACCTGGATGAAGACGGATTCATATTCATAACTGACAGGAAAAAAGACATCATCGTTACGGCCGGAGGCAAAAATGTCGCTCCTCAGCCCATCGAAAATATCCTCAAAACCAACACTTATATGAGCGATGTTTTGGTCATCGGGGACAGGCGCAAATTTATGTCGGCTCTTGTTGTACCCAATTTTGAAAAGTTGGAAGAGTATGCCAAATTCAACAATATTCCGTACAAAGACATGCAAGACCTGATAAAAAATGAAGATATTGTCAAATTTCTTGAGGCAGAGATCGATCGAGCAACACCTAATCTTGCCTCTTATGAAAAAGTTAAAAAAATTGCGCTCTTAGATAGAGAATTCACGATCGCCGATGGAGAGATCACGCCCACGTTCAAGATAAAAAGAAATGCTGTTGAGAAAAAGTACAAAGATCTCATCGATGCTCTTTATGTTAAAGAAGGTAGGGAATGAGGGGAACCTAAGGGATTCAGTCTGACTTCTTTGTGTACTGAAGGATCCTTCCGCAGTTCTCACATGTGATAATTTCTCCTCCGGCGATGAGCTCATTCAGCATCTGTGGGCGAACACGCATGTGGCACATTGTACAGAATTCGTCTCTGACTGGAGAAAGGACGATCCCATTTTTCTGACTGGATATCTGCTTATACAGCTTCATTTGATCGGAAGGGATTTTCGGTAAAAGTTCTTCTTTTTCTTTTTCTAGATCATTCAATTTTTCTTCCGCTTTTTTCTTATCCTGCAATATCTTTTCTTTTTTCTTGGCCAAATCTGCTTGGATTTCATCTGCCTTTTTGCTGGCATCTTTGATTCCCGTCTCTATATCGTCGGCGGAAAGCATTTCTGCGATGATTTGTTCTTCCAGAGAGTCAATTCTTGCGTTTGTGTCATCGATTACTTTGAGAAGGGCAGTGTATTCTTTGTTTGTTTTGATCTCATTGAGTTGTCGCTTGAACTTTGCTATGTTTTCTTTGGTATCCAGGAGTGCAGACTCCAGATCCCGCCGTTTTTTCTGGTTCTTGGATAAACTTTCCTTTGCGTCTTGTACGATCTGCAGGCATTCCTTAGATTTTTGCTCGATTTCTTTGATCTGGTGGGGGATATCGTCAAGAAGGACAGATGTGTTTCTTATATCGATATCGAGTTGTTGTAGTTTATTTAAATTTGCGAAGTCTGCTTCCACATCTTATCCTCAATTAAAAATGGGCCTACCAGGATTCGAACCTGGGACCTGCCGGTTATGAGCCGGTGGCTCTACCGCTGAGCTATAGGCCCTTCGCTTCATTTTATAACAGATAAAAATATTCAAGTCAATTTTCCTGGCCAACCCACCCCACCCTTACAAAAAGGTATTTATAAATTTATAATTTAATATGCTAGCAAATAGATCATAAATCCAGCTGTTTTTACCCTTCGGGCGAACCAATCTTACTGCATTGACTTCATCGTAGCCCATTCGCGGTAGTTTACTACAGCTTCACGGGCCACCTCTTTGTCACTCTTTAAATGTAAGGGTGGGGCGGGTTGGCTGCGTATTATCCAGGTAAGATTGGTTCTTCGCCCTCTGTAAAAGACTTTAACTTCCGGCTCCGGCTGGGGTGTTTGAGTTTCCGCAATGCCTTTGCCTCGATTTGCCGGATCCTTTCACGCGTTACCTTGAACTGCTGGCCTACTTCTTCCAGTGTGTGTTCGTTCCCGTCTCCGAGTCCGAATCTCATTTTCAGGACTTTTGCCTCTCTCTCTGTGAGTGTTTTCAGGGCATTCTCGATCTGCTCTCTCAGGTTGATGTGAATGACGGCATCCGGAGGAGATGGGATGAATTTATCTTCTATAAAATCACCTAAGTGACTGTCTTCCTCTTCTCCGATGGGAGTCTCGAGGGAAATGGGTTCCTGGGCGATCTTGATGATTTTTCGCACTTTTATGATCGGCAGGTCCATTTTTTTCGCGATCTCTTCGCTCGTTGGTTCTCTCCCTATCTCTTGCACCAGACTTCTGGATACCCGGATCAATTTATTGATAGTCTCTATCATGTGAACGGGTATTCTTATCGTTCTTGCCTGGTCAGCGATAGCTCGCGTGATAGCCTGTCTGATCCACCATGTTGCATAGGTCGAAAATTTGTATCCCCTTCTGTATTCAAACTTGTCCACAGCTTTCATTAAACCCATGTTGCCTTCTTGGATCAAATCGAGGAATTGAAGTCCCCGGTTGCTGTATTTTTTGGCGATCGAAACGACCAACCGCAAATTGGCAGCAACCAATTCCTTTTTTGCCTGATCACTGATTTTTCTTCCTGTGGTGATGGCCCTGAGTGTTTTTCTAAGCGTTTGAGAATCTAAGCCTATCTCGCGTTGGTAATTGCGCAGCGGTTTATTTACATCTTTGATTCTTAGTTTTAAGTCGGCTTCTTTTCTCTTGGCTCGTTTCGTTTTTGCTTGAACAAGGGCGAGGTTCAGTTCTTCTTTAGTCTCTTCCAGCTCGTTGATCACCATTAGCTTTTCCCTAAGATTTTCGATGATCTCTTCACGCAAGCTGGCCCGAATATTAAGGTCTTGGATGGATCGGCTCATTTGGACGATCAGGCGGCCTCTGGTAAAAGCATGTTTTTTTCGCGCAGGAATGGAATCGAGCTTTTCGCTCATTTCTCGGATCTTCCCGATCTTTTTCACGATTTGCTTCTTTTGCTCCTCGAGTTTACCCTCTCCGATATCATCCTCGCTTATCTCGAACATATCATGAAGAATGTCTGGAAAATCATCGAGTTTGTCTTCGATGAAAAGAACTTCGTTGAGGACCAGCCGTGTTTTCGAAAGAGCTTTGATTATCGTATTTTCTCCGCGCTCGATCTCCCTTGCGATGGCAATTTCTCCTTCTCTTGTGAGAAGCGAAATATTCCCCATTTCCCGAAGATAGAGCTTCACAGGATCCGTAGTTCTTTCCAGACCTTCTAATGAAACGATGTCGCTTTTTCTTGTTTTGGGAAGGTGTCCCCTCCTCTTATATCGAATTTTGATGCCATAGTCGTCCATCGAACTGATGAACTCATTGAAGTCCGCGTCGCTGTCGAACTCGTCTTGGAAAGTCTTATCGATTTCTTCGAAGAGAAGATATCCTTGTTTCCTTCCCCTGGAAATCAGCTCATGAATTTCTTCTCTATCGTATTTGCTTTCAGAAGGCAATTTTATCTCCTGTCATTCATGGATTTCATTCCGGCATTCCTGATAATTGGTTTGAAATTTCCGTGATCTGTTTAAGCAGAGGTTTGATCTTATCCTCTTCTTTATTCCGCTGCAGTTGCTTGATCTGTGCATTCAATTCTTTTCGTTTGTTTTCCAGATATCCTTCTTTTACCTTCTCTAGGCAGTCTTTTGCTTCATCATGTGAGGGTTGATAACCACTCTCAATCAGAACCTTGGATAACAAACTGACCAATGCTTGATCGCAATTATCTTTGATTTCGGAAATTTCAGGTAGGTTTTTATTTTTATTGTATTTTGTCAAAGCAAATTGAAAAATGGGCACGCTTCTTAAAGATTTCATGTACTCCAAGTTCAGCCGTTGAAGCACATAGGGGGCCAGGTCTGTATGCTTAAAAAGGATGAGGAGAAGAATTTCCTCGGCAGGGAGGAAGCGAGCCTTTTCTTCTTTCGTGATTTTGTCAGCTTTTTTATTGATAATAGATCTCAAGATCCCTTCATCAACTTGAAGATATTCGGAGGTTTGTCTTATGTAATCATCTCGGACGATCAAGTCGGGTATTTTTCCCAGTTCATTTGCGATGTTTTTGACGATTTGTGTTTTTTCTTCAGGAACCTGAGATTTCATCCCTTTCTTCTGGATCTGTATCAGAAATTTGAGACCTGGAATACTTTCGTCTTTTAGTTTGTTGTATGCGTCGACCCCGTATTTTTTAACGAAATTGTCAGGGTCATATTCCTTGGGCAGCCTGAGGATTTTTGTCTGCATTCCTTTTTCGAAACCCAAAGAAACAGCGCGGCTAGCTGCCTTTGTCCCGGCGACATCTCCATCGAAGCTGACGATCATATTCCTTGTGTATTTTTTGGCAAGATATATCTGGTCAGGAGTCAAACTCGTTCCCAATGGGGCTGCAATATTCGTTATCCCGGCCTGGTAGAGAGCGACAAAGTCTGTGTATCCTTCCACCAGGATGATTTCTTGGTTTTCGCGAATGGATTCTTTACAAAAATTCAGGCCGTAAAGAAGTTTTCCTTTGGTGTAAATCGGAGTGTCGGGTGAGTTCAGATATTTGGGATCGACATCGAACAAGCTTCTTCCTCCGAATGCCACGACCTTCCCAGATTCGGTGAATATCGGGAAGAGAACCCTCCCTCTGAAACGATCGTAATAACTGTTTTTATTCTGATTGTAGATGGCCAAGCCTGCTTTTTCCAAATCTTTGGGAGAGATGTCTTGTCTTTTAAAAGCAGAAATCAGCGCATCCCATGAGTTCATGGCATAGCCTATCTTGAACTGCTGGATGGTTTCATCCGAAATTTGTCTCTTATGAAGATAGGATAGGGCCTTTTTTCCTTCGTCTGTTTTGTGAAGATTTTTTCTGAAAAAAGCGAGGCTATCTTCGGTAATTTTATGGATTCGTTCTTCCAGTTTTTTATATTGAGGAGATAGTCTTCTTCTTTCTGGAAGAGGGATGTTGTATTTTTCGGCAAGATAGCGGACGGCTTCAGGAAAACTGAGGTCTTCCTTTTCCATAATAAGAGTGAAAACATCCCCACCTGTTCCGCATCCGAAGCAGTGGAATAACTGTCTTTCATCATCTAGGGTGAATGAAGGGGTTTTTTCAGAATGGAAAGGACATAGGCCGACATGTCGTCGTCCAGCTTTTTTCACGGTTGTGTATTGAGAGGCCAGTTCGACGATATTGGCGGCTTGTCTTATTTGATCAATAATTTCCATAATGTTCTGAATTATTTATAAAAACGGCTGATATTTTCTACTGCTTGCATAAAAATAAAATTTAATAATTACTAAATATTTAAATCAGCCGTTTTTACCCTGCGGACGATCCAATCTCACTGCATCGACTTCGTTGTCGCTACAGCAATCTTGGCCCGTGAATAATCCAGAACACTTCCGAATTATTCGTAAAATCGGCCGATGCCATCACTTATTCTTAAAGAAAATCAAATGCAACCTGGACTATTCTTACAAGTTGATAAAGGATAGAAGTTAACTAATAAAATATAGGAGTGAGGAGCTGAATTGTCAAGAGCCTGAGTCCTTTATCCTGAACTATTCACTAGCCGATATGCGTGGCGTTGCCTGTGAATAGATCAAATCAGAGATGATTGATCAAGCTTGCCAAATAAGCCGCCCCGAATCCATTATCGATATTCACCACAGCCACACCGCCAGAGCAAGAATTCAGCATTGCCAAGAGCGCTGCCAATCCCTTCATGCTCGCACCATATCCCACGCTCGTCGGAACCGCGATTATTGGTTTATCCGTGATTCCTGCAATGACGCTGGGAAGAGCCCCTTCCATTCCCGCGACAGTGATCAGAACTCTTGCCTTTGTGATTTTATCGTATTCTCCGAAGAGTCTGTGAAGACCTGCCACGCCCACATCATAGATCCTGTCCACGTCGTTTCCAAAAACCTCGCAGGTAACGGCTGCTTCTTCGGCAACCGGGATGTCAGATGTCCCAGCTGTGACCACGATTATTTTCCCTTTTCCTGCGACACCTTTTTTTTGTTTACAAAAGATAGCCTTGGCTTGAGAATTGTACTGGACTTTGGGCAGCTTTGCCTTGATTTTTTTGTACACGGAGGAATCGACTTTGGTTATGAGCAGATTGTCCCCTTTTTTCAATATTTCCCGGGAAATCTTGATGATCTGATCAGCCGTTTTTCCCAATCCGAAGATGATCTCAGGAAAACCCCGCCGTAGTTCTCTGTGATGGTCGATCTTAGCAAAAACCAAATCTTGGTAGGGATAATCCTTGATGCGTTTGAGGGCTTCTTTTGGGGAGATTTTGCCTTTATGGACCTGGTTCAGTATGTCTTCAAGTTGTGATTTCATCATCCTGATTCTAGCATATACTATCCTGTATATGCTAGAGCGAGGGTAGAATCTAGGTTTGACCCAAAATTATTATTCAGCTAACATAAGTAGAACGTGTCTGCCAAAAGAACGATAAAAAAAGAGCTGAAATTCTTTGGCTTTGGTATCCATTCAGGAAAACCAGTCGATCTCCGATTGATCCCCTCAGACTCGGGTGAAATCGTCTTCAGGAGATCGGATCTAGAAAATTTGGAATTTCGCCTTTCTCTTGAGAACATTAAAACTAAAAAATGCACCATGTTGGTTACCGACCAGGGAAAAATACAGACATTGGAACACCTTTTAGCTGTTCTCTGGGTTTACGGTATCGATAGCCTGACGATCGAGCTCAATCAAGAAGAGATCCCTTCAATGGATGGCAGTGCCCTTCATTTTGCCCGAGCTGTCCATAGAGCCGGGCTCAAGGAGCTGCCAGAGGAAAAGAACCTCCAGAAAATTACACAATCGCTTATCATTCAGGAGGAGGAAGCTTCTATTTCTGTTGACCCGGATGCCGAACTAAGAATCACTTATCAAATCGAGTTTGAGCATCCCTGCATCAAAAAACAGGATTTGTCTGTTGTGGTAAACCCAAAGAATTTTGAGAAGGAAATCGCTTCAGCCCGTACGTTCGGATTCTTAGAGGATGTTCCTACCCTGCAAAAACAGGGATTGGCCCTTGGGGGATCCTACAATAATACAGTTGTATTGGATAAAACACGTGTGGTCAACGGCCCCCTCAGATATCCCGATGAGTTTGTCAGGCACAAGATCCTGGATTTCATCGGCGACCTTTCTCTTATCGGCAAGCCTATTACCGGACATTTTATCGCAAAAAAGGCAGGGCATGCTCTTCACCTAAAAGTCGTTCGTTTACTATCGGAAAATCAGGAATATTTTTCACCCATGTAATCACCGTCAGAAGGCCTCTCCCCTTGTCAAACATATCATTCTGATATAAAATGACACACCGTGATTATTTAGAGAAATTAAATTCTAAGATCAACCTGGATTAGTCACGAGTTGAGATTGCTGCAGCAACGAGGACGTGGCCCATGAAACTGTATTTGTATACCGCAATTGGGCTACAACGAAGTCGATGTAGTGAGATCGACTTACCTAAAGGGTAAAATCTGCTGATGTTGAATATAGAGGCTTGAAATTTTCTTTAAAATGAGTGATGTCATAAGCAGATTTCATGAATGATTCAGGTTATATTGGAGAGGAAAATTGCCAGATACAAAAGAAAAATTGAAAAAGGACACCTTTGAGAAAATCGTGGATGCTTACGGTCAAGCTGTAAAAGCATTTCGCAAGGGAGATTGTGTCAAAGCTACAGAGTTATTCAAAACATTTCTAGAAAAGCATAACACGGAATTGGAGCTAGTCGACCGTGCGAAGATGTACCTTTCTCTTTGTGAAAACCGCCAGATGAAAGAAACGATATCTTTAGAAACATTCGAAGATTATTACGAGTATGCCATTTATAAGCATAATCGAGGTGATTATGACGAGACGCTCAAGTTGTTGGAGAAAGCCAAGGCAATAAAACCAAAAGAAGGCAAAGTTCCATATTTAAAGGCACTCACCCATTACCTGATGAAAGATACCAAAAATTGCCTGTTAAGCCTGAAGGATGCAATTCAGAAAGATAAGCTTTTTGGCATATTGGCTCAGAACGAGCCAGGATTCGAACCGCTTTGGGAAGAAAAAAAGTTCAAAGTTATCATAAATACGGAATGAAAAGAAAACTTCTAGCTCTTGTTCTTGCCGCGGGCAAGGGAACCAGATTTAAATCCGATAAGATCAAAGTTCTCCATCCCATGCTCGGAAAATCCATGGTTCATTTGGTGGTGGATTGCATGTTTGCCTTGAGGCCTGAGACTGTTTACGTGGTTGTCGGTCATCAAAAGGAAGAAGTCATGCAGGAGGAGTATTCCAAACCTGTCGAATTCATCTACCAAAAAAAACAAATGGGAACGGCCCATGCAGTCTTGGCAGCGAAAAAAATCTTTCGGTCTCATAAAGAGAAGGATCTTCTTGTCATAAACGGAGATTTGACACTGATTCGTCCGGAAACCCTGAAGTCCATGATAAAACAGCACCAAAAGGACGGCAATACAATGACGTTCTTGAGCGCAGAAATGGATGATCCCACAGGATTCGGACGGGTGACCTACCATAAAAACGGTTTGATCAGGATATTCGAGGAAAAAGATTCAACTCCTTCTCAACGGAGGATTAAAGAAGTCAATGTCGGAGTCTATTTGTTCAAGATCGAAAGTCTGCTCAAGGCCCTTCCCGAAATTTCGAACAAAAACATCAAAGGCGAATTTTATCTCACGGATATCATAGAAGTTATGTCAAAAGGGGACGGAAGGGTCGGTGTTTGTAAAGTCCCCGTTGAACAAGAGATCGTGGGTATCAACGACCGCTACCAGCTGGCCAAAGCTGTGGAGATCCTGAGACAAAGGAAAATCATGGCACTTGCTGCAAGCGGCGTAACGATCTACGATCCCTCCACCACATGGATCGACCTCGATGTGAAAATCGGTCGGGATACCGTGATTTATTCCTCTGTCGTCCTCGAGGGAAAGACAAAGATCGGGCAGGGATGCCAGCTTTATCCTTTTGTTCATGTGAGAGATTCCCGAATTGGCCATCAAGCCAAAATTCTGACATCGACCATGATCGAAGAAAGCACGATCGAAAGAGGCGCTCAAGTCGGCCCTTTCACCCATTTGAGACCGAAGAGTATTGTCAAAGCCGGCGCTAAAATCGGGAATTTTGTGGAGATGAAAAATACGGTCTTTGGCAGAGGATCCAAAGCCGGCCACCTCTCCTATCTTGGAGATTGCGATATCAAGGATAATGTCAACATAGGTGCAGGGACCATCGCTTGCAACTATGATGGGGAAAAAAAGCACAAAACCATTATCGATGAAGGTGCCTTTATCGGGTCTGGCACAGAACTCGTTGCGCCTGTCAAAATAGGCAAAGACTCTTATGTGGGAGCAGGATCGACGATCACCAAAAATGTATCTCCCGGGGCTTTGGCTGTTTCTCGGAGCAAGCAGGTTGAAAAACCTGGGTGGGGGAAAAAAAAGAGGAAAAAATAATGTGTGGAATTATCGGGTATGTGGGATCAAAAGAGGTTGTCCCGATCATCGTGGACAGCTTGAAAAAACTGGAATACCGCGGGTACGACTCAGCTGGTATTGCCGTTATAGAGGAAGGTAAGATAAACAGGCGACGGGTCAAAGGAAAAATTACAGAATTGGAAAAGAGCTTGAACCAAGACCCTCTGCAAGGGCGCTATGGCCTCGGGCATACGCGTTGGGCCACTCATGGACGACCTTCCGAAGAAAACGCCCACCCTCACCTGGACTGCACAGGATCATTGGTTGTCGTTCACAACGGCATCATCGAGAATTATCTCGCGCTGAAGAACACGCTTCATCAGGAGGGTCATGCCTTCCAAACCGAGACCGATACAGAAGTCATCGCCCACCTTATCGAGAAGTATTATGAAAATTCTTTGGAGGATGCGGTCCAAAAAGCTCTCGGGGAACTGGAGGGGGATTTTGCGATCGCTGTGGTTTCTGTGAAAGATCCCGATAGATCGTCGCGGCCAAAATGGGTCCGCCAACGGTCGTCGGAATTGGGGAGAATGAGTTTTTTATCTGCTCCGATATCAATCCTTTGATCAGTCACACAAGAGAGATCGTTTTTCTTGAAGATGGAGAAATGGTGGTTGTGGAACCCACTGGAGCAAGATTCAGCGATTTTTCTGGAAACGAATTGGCAAAAGAACCCGAGCACATCTCATGGAATCCTCTTATGATCGAAAAGAAAGGATTCAAACATTTTATGCTCAAAGAGATATTTGAACAACCTGAGGTGATCAGGGATACGCTCCAGGGAAGGATTTCCCTAGATACAGGAAAAGTGTTTTTTGATGAGGTGGGCATGCCTTCCAACCGTCTGGGCGAAATCAAAAAAGTCGTTATCATCGCCTGCGGCACCTCATATCACGCAGGCTTACTCGGAAAATATTTCATAGAAAATCTAGCAGAAATTTCTGTCGATGTGGAGTATGCTTCTGAATACAGGTACAGTGATTTTATCTTGGATAGGGAAACCCTCGTCGTTGTGATCTCCCAGTCTGGAGAGACGGCCGATTCGCTGGCCGCTTTGAGAGCCGTTAAAAAGAGAGGGGCGCTTTCGTTGGCCATCTGCAACGTGCTGAATTCTTCGATTCCCAGAGAATCCGACGGAGTCCTTTACACACACGCCGGGCCAGAAATTGGGGTTGCGGCCACAAAGACTTTTTCTGCTCAAATGGCGGCATTAGCCTTGTTGGCCATCCATCTCGGCCAGACAAGAGAAAAGTTGGATCAAAAGGAAAGCCTCTCTCTCATCCAGGAATTGCAGCGAATCCCTCATAAGATGGAGATTATTCTCGATAGAGCCAAGTCTATCGAAGATCTGGCCGTGCGTTTTGTCCCCTTTTCCCATTTTCTTTTCCTCGGTCGCTGGGTGAGCTTCCCGGTCGCGCTGGAAGGGGCGTTGAAACTGAAAGAAATTTCCTACATTCATGCCGAAGGCTATGCAGGTGGAGAAATGAAACATGGCCCCATCGCCTTGATCGATGACTTGATGCCGACTATGGTCGTTGTTCCCAAAGATAGAGTGTATGACAAAATTTTAAGCAATATCTCAGAAGTGAAAACAAGACTCGGTTATGTCATCGCAGTGGCTTTCGATGATGATGAGGAAATCAAAGAAAAAGTAGAGGATGTGATTCCTATCCCCACTTCTCATACTCTGTTTACTCCGTTTTTGACCACGCTCCCACTTCAGCTTTTTGCCTACTACATTGCAGCTCACAGAGGTGCAGATGTGGATCAACCCCGAAATCTAGCGAAGAGCGTCACCGTCGAATAGAGATTAGCTCCACCATTCAGGGAATGTCTGGAACATAAAGATGGTTAATTATTCTCTGTTTGCCGTTTGTGTCTTTTCCAGTGTCTCGATTTTTTTTACGTGGTATATTCTTTGAAAGGCGGTAAAATTGGACACCACGGCGATCGTTATCAAAACAGCTATCATCACTGAGTCGAAAACACCAAAAATAGAACCCAAAAGAGATCCGATGGCAAGAAGTCCGAGCCTTTCTGCTCTCTGCATGATACCGATTTGACATTCTACGCCCAAGCCTTCGGCTCTTGCTCGAGTATAGCTGACCATATAGGACCCAAAGAAGGTGAAAAAACACACCCAGAGTGCCCAGTGAAACCGAAAATAGTATGCGATCCCCAGATAGACAAAAAACTCGGAATATCTGTCTAAGGTGGAATCAAAAATGGCCCCGAAAAGGCTTTTTTTATCTGTTTTAGCTGCTACCTGTCCATCCAATAGATCAAAAAACCCAGATAGGATAATTACGACTCCGGCCCAAAGAGGCTGGGCAAGAGCGAACAGGATTCCGGCTGCCAGGCCCAATACAAGGGCGATAAAACTGATAAAATTGGGGGTGAACTTCATGCTGATGAAGAGATTGGCAATGCTGTCAGCGCTGTTGTCAGCGAAGGTGCTCAGTTGTTTAGGCAGGATACGTATTGTCTGCTGTTTCTGATTGTCCACTTTTGATTGCTTTTATTTATTCTACCATCAAATAGGGACAAGTCAATACAGTTCAAAACAGCAAGATTCTCAAATCTAGTCTTTAAGAGTTGCGATATAGCCCGTTCCCGCCCCTATGTCGGCCGCGACCTTTCTTTTTTCGAGATTGGCCATATCAAATGCTTTCTCTCTCACATTATCGCTGAAAAATCTTTCCTTCATGCTTTCCCAATGATCGGCGACAGTATCGAAGTATTTTTTGCTATTCATTTTCCTCTTTCACTCCTATCATGAGTTGATTTGCAGCATTCAGCTCTGGACTCGAGTTGAGACTCATAATCCAGGAATGCCTGAGCAAGAATGGCGATATTTTCTATAATCTGTTCTCTATTTTTCCTAGGGATCTGTTTCAAAGCTTGTTCATAATAAGCGTCGCTTTCTCGATTGATCACATCACTAGTTTTCTGCCCATTTTTAACAAGTCCATCGATTGTCCGGCTCAGGATACTTTTGTCAAGATTGAGGAATTTGGCAAGTTTTTTTTCATTTTTATTGACTACTCTCGAAAATTCATCGAAACCAAACAACAGAGTCAGAAATATTTTTGATCTTATAATTGGAATAATTGACCGTTATGGCAGAAAAATGTTAAATATAAGGCTGGCCGGGGTGGCGGAATTGGTAGACGCAAGGGACTTAAAATCCCTCGGAGGTTATCCTCTGTGCGGGTTCGAGTCCCGCCCCCGGCACTCCTGTTTTTCCGTGTTTTCCTCAGAAAAATTCCATTTTAATCTCTTGTCTTCCTTTTTATCATTCGTATCCATAGTTCAGCAGGATTAGTCAAAATTTGGCACACAGCAGTCACATGGGGAGAAGTCTATTTTAGTAAAGGTAGTAATAATTAGTGAAGGTGGCTGAGAACCACCTGTCCTAGTGCCAAAAATGATTATTCGAACAGGAACGAAAATGACAAGCTACCAGATGTACCTCAGGGATGTCAACGATTTGGGCTGAATTTTAGTTTTACAAAAAATCGTCTATTCTCCTCCAACATCAGCCAAAATCATCACAATTTAGAACATAATTAGAACACGATTAGAACACGGGGATAGGTCTACCTCAATTTGCAATTGACTCTAATCAGATTCCTTGATAATATTTTGCCGACCAGATAAGGGGACAGCAATGGCAAATAAATGTCCTAAATGCAACGCTGATAATCCTGATACCGTGAAATTCTGTGGAGAGTGTGGCACTCAACTTCCATCCCTTGAGAGCATCGAAGTCACAGCCACAATAGAAACTCCTAAGGAAGAGCTTACTCGAGGCACCACTTTTGCAGGCAGGTATGAAATCATCGAAGAACTAGGTAAAGGGGGGATGGGTAGAGTCTACAGAGTCGAGGATACAAAGTTAAAACAAGAAGTTGCCCTCAAGCTAATAAAACCTGAAATTGCTAAAGATAAGAAGACTATAGAGCGTTTCCGTAATGAGCTAAAACTAGCCCGTGAAATCGCTCATAGGAATGTTTGCCGCATGTATGACCTGAATGAGGAAAAAGGCATCCACTATATAACGATGGAATATGTACGTGGTGAAGATTTAAGAAGTTTGATCAGACGTATCGGTCAACTACCAATAGGAAAATCAGTATCCATCGCCAATCAGATATGCGATGGATTGGCTGAAGCTCACAGACAAGGCGTAGTGCATCGTGATTTAAAGTCTAACAATATCATGGTCGATAAAGAGGGAAATGTACGGATTATGGATTTCGGGATCGCCCGCTCTCTTGAAGCAAAGGGGATAACGGGTGCAGGGGTGATGATAGGCACACCCGAGTACATGAGTCCAGAGCAAGTGGAAGGCAAAGATGTTGATCAGCGTTCAGATATTTATTCCTTGGGTGTGATTCTGTATGAAATGGTTACAGGAAAAGTGCCCTTTGAAGGAGATACACCTTTTACTATAGGAATGAAACACAAAGGTGAGATGCCACAGAATCCGAAGGAACTCAATACCCAGGTCTCGGATGATCTTAGCTGTGTGATTCTGAGATGCCTGGAGAAAGTGAAGGAGAAAAGATATCAGAGTGTGGGGAAAATTCGTTCAGAGCTTGCTAATATTGAGAAAGGCATGCCGATCACAGAAAGAATTGTTACTGGAAAAAAATCTCTTACTTCGAGGGAGATAACCGTTACATTCGGTTTGAAGAAACTTTTTGTTCCTGCTTTAGCCATCATCGCTGTTGTGGCTATTGGAGTGCTTTCTTGGCTTTTATTTATTCCAAAAAAAGCGATTTCGCCTATTCCTGGCAAATCTTCAATAGCAGTTCTGCCTTTTGCAGATTTAAGTCCTCAAAAAGACCAGGAATATTTTTGCGATGGTCTGGCAGAAGAACTCATCAATAGGCTGGCCAATATAAAAAACTTAAGGGTTCCTGCTCGTGCTTCTGCTTTTTCGTTTAAGGGAAAAAATTTAGACATACAAGAGGTTGGTGAAAAACTGAATGTAGAGATGGTGTTAGACGGAAGTGTGCGGAAAGCAATGAACAAGCTGCGCATTACAGTAGAGCTGGTTAAGGTAGCTGACGGCTACCCGATCTGGTCAAAAATTTATGAACGCAATGTCGAAGATACTTTTGCTCTGCAGGATGAAATATCTCTGGCGATTGTTGATAATTTAAAGATTAAGCTTTTAGGAGAAGAAAAGACGAACCTTGTCAAACGTTATACAAAGAATATTGAGGCCTATGATTTATACCTAAAAGGACGCTATTTCTGGAACAAGAGGACAGAAGAAGACACGAATAAATCAGTCGAATACTTCGAACAGGCTATCGAAATAGATCCTGCGTTTGCGTTAGCCTATGCAGGGCTTGCTGACTGCTACATTATATATGGAGCCTGGGGATTTCTCTCTCCAAAAGAAGCGTATTCTGAAGCAAAAAAGGCGGCTCTAAAGGCCCTTGAAATAGACGATTTGCTAGCAGAAGCTCACAACGCACTTGCCTATGTCAAGCACATCTATGACTGGGACCAGCCGAGTGCGGAAGAAGACTTCAAACATGCCATTGCACTAAACCCAAGCTATGCAACAGCTCACCAGTTTTATGCTGAATTTTTGGTCGCGATGGGAAGAAATGATGAGGCTATTGTGGAATTCAAGCGAGCTAAGGAGCTTGACCCGTTGTCTCTCATCATTAACGCAATCTCGGGATGGCCTTATCGTCGGGAAGGCATGTATGACAAAGCTATCGAGCATTATAAAAAAACGCTTGAGATGGATCCTGATTTCAGACCAGCTCATTCATATCTGGCTCATGATTACAGGAAAATGGGAATGTATGAGGAAGCTTTGAAGGAGTATAAATGGTTAAATAGTCTTACAGGGATGGGACTCACTTATGCGGAAATGGGGAAAACGGCAGAAGCGAATAAGGTGCTAAATAAATTGAGGGAACAGTCAAAGCATAGATATGTTTCGGCATTCGACATGGCAAGTATCTGTTTTACTATCGGAGAGAACGATCAAGGTTTTCAATGGCTCGAAAAGTCATATGAGGATCGTGAGTATGATATGACTTCACTTAAAGTAAATCCTTTATTCGATAACGTACGCTCAGATCCAAGGTTCAAAGCACTGCTGAAGAAATTGGATCTGAAATAATCCCCAATAAAAGCTATTCATGTAAAGCTAGAGAATTACGAGAAATTCCTCGACCTCTGGAAGGACGCTGACCCAGGGATAGCGGAATTGGAGGATGCCCGCAAGAGGCTGGCTGGGCTAAGGACTCATTAATCTCCGCACTGATTCAATTTGACACCTCCCAGATTCCTTGATAATATTTTGCCGACGTAAAACGGCAGGAAGTGATCAGGTGAATTTCATTGTTATGTGTTATTCATTTCATTAATCGGTTACTTCCACTCCCTTCCAAAATGCTACTCGACCAGTAATTTCTTTAGCCGCTTTTTTTGGCGATGGATAATACTGCAAATTCCGGCCGAAAGCGGCCACCCATTCCGATTCATTCCGGCCACTGATTCCGGAGCAATCCGGCCATCTGTTCCAGTTGA
>Ga0114922_10002961_pt1 | contig 15879 bp, 13 predicted proteins | sample AartaG_FD_100975 | JGI IMG/M metagenome (GOLD analysis project Ga0114922, IMG submission 100975) | Deep subsurface microbial communities from Aarhus Bay to uncover new lineages of life (NeLLi) - Aarhus_00045 metaG | ecosystem: Environmental > Aquatic > Marine > Oceanic > Sediment | place...
ATCGCTGAGATCGCTTCTCTGGCATATCAGATAAATGAGCATACGGAGAACATCGGAGCAAGAAGGCTTCATACCGTTATAGAGCGGCTTACAGGCGATATATCTTTTTCAGCTCCAGAGCTGGCAGGTAAAAAGGTAAAAATAGACGCTGAATACGTCAGGAAACAGCTTGCTGATATAATCGAAGATAGAGATCTCAGCAGGTATATTCTTTGAGGAAACAATTAATGAGGGCTATAGATGCCCGTCATGTCAGGTTATAATTGATCCTGGCTTTTCTGGTTATTCAAAAAACACGCCTCTCGATTCAGGCATGGGTGCTTCTCGTTTTACCGGGAGTTGTGCTTGAACATGAGAGAGACGGAAGACCTAACCCATAAGCACTGGCAATGAAGGCCACTGCGACTAATTGCTAAGGAGGCACATTTTGTCTATAGTCACTATGCAACAGCTTCTTAAAGCTGGGGTACACTTCGGCCATCAGAAACGGAAATGGAACCCTAAGATGGCCAAGTACATATTCGCTGAACGTAATGGCACATATATTATCGACCTGCGTCAAACTGCAAAAATGCTGAGTGACGCTCATTACTTCCTGCGGGATATAGTCTCGCAAGGGGAGGTCGTTCTCTTTGTTGGCACGAAGAGACAGGCAGCCGAAACCATCGCTGAGGAAGCAGCTCGATGCGGGATGTTTTATGTCAACGAGAGATGGTTGGGTGGAATGCTAACAAACTTCAATACCATCAAGAAAAGCATAAATCGATTGAATGATTTGGAGAAAATGGAGCAGGATGGCACCGTTGAGTTGCTCCCTAAGAAGGAAGTGATGGACCTCAAACGGCAAAAGGAAAAGCTGGAGAGGAATCTTTCTGGTATTAGAGAAATGAAGAAACTTCCTGGTGCCGTCATAATTATCGATACCATGAAAGAGAAGATCGCTGTCGCTGAGGCTAATAAGCTGACGATCCCTTCCATAGCCATTGTAGACACTAAATGCGACCCTGATCAGATAACCTACCCTATACCCGGGAACGATGATGCTATCAGATCTATCAAACTGGTATGCGAGAAATTAGCCGACGCTATTGCAGAAGGAAAGTCCGAACTCCTTAAATCAGGAGAGGAGCAGGAGGTCGAAGGACAGTTGGATCAGGAGAAAACAGGCAAAAGAGAGCCTGAGAAAGAAGAGTCCTCGTCTGTAGAGAGTTAGAATCTGACTCTAAGGACTCTGGAGGCTCTTAGCTATTCTGTCATTCATCCCTCGATTCATAATTCTTGACCGGGGTCGGTTATTTTTGCATTGCCAAAACTGCCTTTCTATTGGTAGTATACTTGAACGCTACTTACTACCGAAACCGAGTCAAGAATTATATATCGAGTTTCTCCGACAGAGAAACTATAGAAATTGGAGAGATTCTATGAATATAACAGCATCAATGGTAAAAGATTTGAGACAAAAGACAGGCGCTGGCGTGATGGCTTGTAAGGAAGCGCTCACAGCAACTGAGGGCGATATGGAGAAAGCTATTCAACACCTCAGAGAGAAGGGCACGGCTGTGGCGGCTAAAAGATTGGGGCGCGAAGTTCCCGAGGGTCTTGTAACATCTTATGTCCACACAGGAAGCAGGCTAGGAGTTCTGCTGGAATTGAACTGCGAGACGGATTTTGTCGCGCGAACCGAGGAGTTCCAGCAACTGGCGAAGGACATTGCCATGCAGATCGCCGCTAAGCGCCCTCTGTATATAAGGAAAGAGGATGTCCCTGAAAGCGAGATCGAGAAGGAAAAGACCATCCTGAAAACTCAGGCTCTCAATGAGGGGAAACCGGAGAGAGTTGTGGACAAGATCGTCGAGGGTCGTTTGCAGAAGTTCTTCTCTAATGTATGTCTGATGGAGCAAGAGTTTATCAGAGATTCTGATAAAACCATTGCCGATCTCATACTTGAGAAGATCTCCACTATTGGCGAAAATATTGTCCTTCGACGCTTTATCAGATATGAATTAGGAGAAGAGATCGCGGAACTCTAGTCTGCGGATCGACGTTCTCCTGGAGTTTTGCTTATGAGGGATCAGCCCGTATACAGTCGTGTGCTTCTTGAACTCAGCGGAGAGATGATGGCTGGCGACGGCAAAGCCATAGATATGAAAATGCTGAATTCGCTGGCCTCTCAGTTGGCCGAAATCAGAAGCTATGGTGTGCAGATCGCAATAGTTATGGGTGCAGGTAATATTTGGCGTGGAGCGGGAAAGCAAAATGCTATGAACCGATCGAAGGCAGATATGATCGGGATGCTGGCAACAGTGGTGAATGCAATGGCGCTGCAAGGCGTATTGGAGAATGCTGATGTCCCAACCTGCGTCTTGAGTGCTATACAATTTGAGCCCGAGGTGGAAATCGAGCATGTGGAGACATATATAGGCAAACGTGCTATCAGATATTTGCGGGAGCATAAGGTTGTTATCTTCGCCGGTGGCACGGGTAATCCATATTTTACCACTGATACAGCGGCTGCGCTGCGCGCTCTCCAGATCGAAGCTGATGTATTGTTAAAAGCCACAAAGGTTGATGGTGTTTACTCATCAGATCCACTTGCCAATCCCAGCGCGAAGAAGTTTCAGAGGTTGAACATGAAACAGGCTCTGCAAATGGATCTGAAAGTGATGGACGCCGCTGCCTTTGCTCTATGCGAGAAGAATAATTTGTCTGTAGTAGTCTTTGCTCTGGTTCCAGAAGGAAACATAAGGAAGGTAGTGTTCGGAGAAGAAATTGGTACAATATTAACCGTGGAGAGCGAAGAGCTTAGAACATAGAGCAGAGGCAAGAAACTCTTAGCCCTATGCTCTAAGCTCTTAGTTCTCTGCCTCAATAATCAGGGGGCGAAATAAAATGCCAAAAGAGTTACTTCGTGAAACGCGTAGGAACATGGAAAATGCGCTGGAAGCTAACGCGAGAGAGATATCCAATATTCGAACCGGAAGAGCAACCATCTCACTATTGGATGGAATCAATGTGGAATACTACGGTGCGAGATCTCCCATCAATCAGGTGGCAAGCATTTCCATCCCTGAAGCGCGACTCATGGTAATCCAGCCGTGGGATAAATCCATAATAGGTGAAATGGAGAGAGCGATCCTGAAAGCCGATCTGGGACTAAACGTCAATAGCGATGGTAACGTCGTCAGAATTACCGTTCCAGAACTTACCGAGGAACGGAGAAAAGAGCTTGCCAAGCACGCCGGAAGGGTCGCTGAAGAGGGAAGGATCGCTATCCGAAATATCCGTCGTGAGGCTAACGATGCACTCAAAAAGATGGAGAAATCAGGAGGACTGCCCGAGGATGACAGCAGGAGGGAACAGTCCGAGGTTCAGGATCTCACCGATGAGTATATAGGGAAGATAGACGAGATGCTTCAAGCCAAGGAAAAGGAAATTATGGAGTTGTAAACTGTTCAGCGGCAAAGCTGAGGATGTGAAAAACATGCCAACGGAGAACATAAGCGAAGAGGAGCTAAAGGCATCCCTGGACAAGGAAAAGCTGCCCCAACATGTGGCCATTACCATGGACGGTAATGGCCGTTGGGCTATCAGGCGGAATCTCCCAAGGGCTGAGGGTCACAGGGCTGGCATAGATGCCGTGAGAGCCGCCGTTGAGTTATGTGGCGAATTGGAGATTTCTGTATTAACCTTATACACATTTTCGGCGGAGAACTGGAAGCGGCCCATCAGGGAGGTAAACGCTCTTATGAGGCTGCTGCTGGAGCAACTCCGGGAGAACACAGCAGAACTGAATGAGAATAATGTTCAGTTGAGGGCTATGGGTCAGATAGACCGATTGCCGAATAGAGTTGTCCGCGAACTCAATCGTTCGATAGACGCAACAAAAAGCAATACTGGTCTTATCCTCAATCTGGCTCTCAACTATGGCGGTCGTCAGGAGATACTTCAGGCGGTGCGATCTATAGTTGCTGATATTGAAAAGGGTGAGTTGAAAGCTAATGACATAGACGAAGATGTCTTTGCTGGATACATGTATACTGCAGGGCTGCCTGATCCAGATATCCTCATCCGCACGGGCAGTGAAATGCGGATCAGCAACTTCCTTTTGTGGCAATTATCTTACACCGAAATCTACGTTACGGATACTTTGTGGCCGGATTTTCGTGAAAAAGACTTGCTAATGGCATTGTCAGCCTATCAGAGAAGAGAGAGAAGGTTCGGAGGAGTCTGACTGAATGCAAGACTCAAGGAACACGGCATGCCGTGTCCCTACACTCGTTACTATTGGGATCTGGGGGATCTATGTTTTGGAAGAGATTTGCAAGCGCTGTAGTTTTCGGTGTGCTGGTAATTCTCATAGTCCGTAGTGGTCTGTGGATTTTCTTTGCTACGGTCAGCGTGGTTGTAGTTCTTTCTGTTTATGAGTTCTCCAGGCTTGCTAGTGGCGGCTTGCTACTCGGCTTTCTGAATATCGCTATTGCGTGGCTGATTTGCCTTTCTTCTTTCAGGCCAGATTGGGTGGATGTTAACGTTGTTATTTGCCTCGCAATTGGCCTGCCTTTTCTATTAGAAATCATAAGGAGGGACCCGGGCTCGGCTTTGCTAAACACCTCCTCCGCTTTGCTGGGAATTCTTTACGCCGGATGGCTGTTTGGGCGACATCTGATTCTACTCAGACAGATGGAGCATGGTCGCAACCTTATTTTCCTGCTCGTTGGTATAACGTGGAGCGGAGACATTGGAGCTTATCTGGTGGGTATGCGCTTTGGAAAACACAAGTTCATACCTTCCATAAGTCCAGGAAAGAGTCTGGAAGGATATATCGCAGGTATAGCTTTTTCCTGTGTAACGGCTCTGGCAATTCGCTATTGGTTACTAACGGGCATAGGTTTATTGCACATATTAATTCTGGGAGCTGGGCTTACAGTAATCGGGCAAGTAGGAGATTTGGCGGAATCCCTTTTGAAGCGTGGCGCTAAAGTAAAAGACTCGGGAAGCCTGATGCCCGGGCATGGGGGGATTCTCGATAGATGCGACAGTATGATATTCATAACGCCGGCGTTATATTACTATTCCGCATATATTCTTCACATAAATTGATATTTGTAGGAGATCTGCAATTAGTATGAAACGCATAAGTATTCTGGGATGCACCGGCTCTATAGGGACGCAGGCTCTGCAGGTTGTAGACTTTCTCAGAGATCATCTGGAAGTAGTCGGTCTGGCAGCCAGAAGTAATGTGGATCTCCTCGAACAGCAAATCGAGCGTTTTAACCCCCGTATGGTGGCCCTATCGGATGAAGCAAGTGCGGATCTGTTAAGGACAAGATTAAAAAGCAAAGATGTGAAGGTGTTTGGCGGCAGGGACGGCGTCGTTCAGGTAGCGACTATGCCCGAAGCGGATATGGTCTTATCCTCAATAGTTGGCATAGCAGGCTTGATCCCCACGCTGGAGGCCATCAAGGCAGGTAGAAATGTCGCATTGGCTAATAAAGAATCTCTGGTCACCGCCGGATCTATAGTGATGAAAGCCGCTATTGAAGCGGGTGTATGTATTCTACCCGTGGATGGCGAACACAGCGCTATCTTTCAGTGTTTATCAGCAGATGAAAAGCAGAACGTGAATAAGCTGATCTTGACAGCTTCTGGCGGCCCTTTTCGCGGCAAATCCATAGATGAACTGAGTGATGTTTCTCCTATGCAGGCTTTAAATCATCCCAATTGGACAATGGGACGCAGGATCACAGTAGATTGTGCAACTCTCATGAATAAGGGATTCGAGGTAATAGAAGCCCGGTGGCTTTTTGATATGGATATATCCAAGATCGACGTGATCATACACCCGGAGAGCATAATTCATTCTATGGTAGAGCTTATTGATGGTTCCATTCTGGCACAGCTAAGCACAGCAGACATGCGCTTGCAGATACAGTTAGCGTTGACGTATCCGGAGCGAAGAAGGTCATCAGTTCCTTATCTCAAGCTCTCCCAGGTCGGAAGCCTGACCTTTCAGGAACCGGATATGGAGCAGTTTCCATGTCTGCGGTATGCTTATGAGGCAGGCAGAACCGGCGGAACAATGCCTGCGGCTGTCAATGCTGCTGATGAGGTGGCAGTGGAAGCGTTTCTGAATAGAAAGATAGGATTTCTGGATATTCCGGGTATTATCAAACAGACTATGGAGGCGCATCAACCAGTATTGAATCCTGCTTTGGAAGATATTATGTCTTCTGACAGGTGGGCTAGAGATTTTGCTGAAAAGGTGATACTTGATACTTGATGCTCGATACTTGACATCCAGTATCCAGAATAGGGTGGTACAATGTATTCTGCGGTTAGCATAATTTGGGATATTTTCCGTACGCTCCTCGTCGTAGGTGTGATAATATTTGTCCACGAGCTTGGACACTTCCTCGCGGCTAAGCGGTTGGGGATCAAAGTGGATAGATTCTCCATAGGGTTTGGCCCGCGTCTTCTGGGTTTCGAGAGAGGGGATACCGAATACTGGATCTCCTGGTTCCCGATTTTCGGTGGATATGTCAAGATGGCAGGAGAGAATCCAGCCGAGGAAAGGGATGAGGAAGAAGAAGGGCTATTCCGCTCAGCGCCTGTTTCACACAGGGCAATCGTAGCTCTTGCAGGACCAGGAATGAACATGATTCTGGGCGTAGTTGCATTTGCTCTGGCGTATATGGTCGGTCTGCCGCCTGATCCGGGCACTACAATTGGCTATGTGGAGCTTGATACGCCTGCGTCAGAAGCTGGTATAATGCCAAATGATAAGATCCTCTCAATTGACGGTTACAAAGTCAGAACCTGGGATGATGTCAGAGAGAACGTGAGTATAAAGCCCGGTAAAGAGATCAAAGTGGATCTGCTACGGGATTCAAGTGAGGAAATAAGCCTTCGTGTTGTACCAGAGCGCTTTGAGGGGTACGTTCATAGTATTGATCTAAAGCCCCAGATTTACCTGGACGATGGAACTATTCCAGAAGAATTAAGACGAGAATTTGGGAGCTATGATGTCCTACTTTCTCAGGATGCCACCGTCTCGGCTGAAGAAGCAGGCAGCAAATGGCTGGTGACAGATAAAGATTCCAGATACTCCATCAGGAAAGAGGGAAATAGGATTGGTATCTACATGGGAACGGGTCCGGAAAAGACGGATTTGATTTTCAGTGTTGATCTGGATCTACCAGGTGAGTTGGACAAAAGTATCATCCCGGAGTATCTGAAACAGAGGCTTGAGAATAATGGAACGTCATTTTCGTCAGATGCTATCGTTATAGTTGAAGAACCAGGCAGTAAGTGGGCAGTAGTCGACGAAGATAGGAGATACCCTATTATCAAGGAGAGTAATAGTCTGGATATTTACAGGGAAATGGATATTGGAAAGATAGGTGTATATCCCGTTATCAAGCCCATTATCGGTGAAGTAAAACCGGGCAGTGCCGGAGCCGAAGCTGGATTTCGTTCTGGCGATCTCGTGGAAGCAATCAATGATAAAAAGATAGGGCATCTTATACAACTCTTCAGCGAACTTCAGAAAACTCAGGATTCTCCCACCAAAGAAGCAACTCTGACAGTGAGTAGGACCGAGGACGCGGTTGAGAATATCCTTTTAGAATTTGGTAAAGACGGGCAGCCAATATCATTTGAGGGTATTTCCTGGCTTTCCTCAGGAAAACCAGTGAGTTTGGGACCCATTGCGGCTTTCAGAAAGGCTGTTTTCGAAACTGTAAGAATGGTGGCGAAGGTATTTCAATTCCTGAAACGGTTAATTATACGCGAAGTCTCAGCAAAATATGTGGCCGGTCCTGTGGGCATAGTACAGATAACCATGTCAGTGGTCAAAACCGGTATGGCAGGCGTTCTTCGGCTTGCAGGTTTCCTTTCTGTCAATCTGGGCGTCGTCAATATGCTTCCTCTGTTTATAACAGATGGCGCAATGGTAGTTTTCCTCGTGATTGAAAAGTCGCGTGGAAAACCCTTGGAGCGGAAGCGGCAAATATTTGTCCAGCAGTTAGGAATTGGATTTATAATCTTTCTCTTCCTCCTTCTCACTTACAATGACATCCTCCGGTGGATCAGGGGACCTTTTTAGACACAAAACGCAAGACTCAGGATCAGAAGACCCTTTTCCTTGTCTTGTGTCTTGTGTCTTGAATCTTTCAGTATGAGACGGCTTTCTCATGAAATCAGATTAGGCTCTTTAAGTATTGGCGGCAGCGCCCCAATATCTGTGCAGTCCATGACGAATACAGATACCCAGGACGCTGAAGCTACCATAGCCCAGGCGCATAAGTTGGAAGCGGCAGGATGCGAAGTGATACGCGTTGCTGTTCCTAATGTGAAAGCGGCATCTACGTTAGGGAGGATAAAAGCTGAGCTTTCGGTTCCGCTTGTTGCTGACATACATTTTGATCATCGGCTGGCCTTAAGGGCGCTGGAGGAAGGCGTAGATGGTCTGAGGATCAACCCGGGGAATATAGGGGACGCCGAAAAAGTCAGAGCAGTGGTAGAAGCTGCCATGGAAAAGGGAGCGCCTATAAGGATTGGTGTCAACGCAGGCTCTCTGGAGAAAGATCTGCTTGAGAAATATGGCCACGCTACGCCGGAAGCTATGGTAGAGAGCGCCATGCGGCACGTGAAGCTCCTCGAGGAGATGGATTTCCACGATATTGTTATATCCCTGAAAGCCTCTGACGTCCTCAGAACTATTGACGCATATAGACTTATAGCCAGCCGGGTGGATTACCCACTGCATCTGGGTGTGACAGAGGCAGGTACGGCTTTTACAGGCACTATCAAATCAGCAGTGGCTCTTGGTGTGTTGCTCGCGGAGGGGATCGGCGATACTATCAGGGTATCTCTTACCGATGATCCAGTCCGGGAAGTGCGTGTGGGTTATGGGATACTTAAGTCGCTTGAACTTCGCTCCTATGGCCCTACTGTCATATCCTGCCCAACCTGCGGAAGATGCAAGATAGACCTTATCAGGATCGCACAAGAGGTTGAGGCGAAAGTCTCGGATATTAAGGAGCCCTTGAAGATCGCTGTCATGGGATGTGTAGTCAATGGGCCGGGTGAAGCGCGTGAGGCAGACATCGGCATCGCCGGCGGCAAGGGAAAAGGGATACTGTTTAAAAAGGGTGTGAAAATCCGCAGCATTCCAGAGGAGAAACTGGTGGAAGAGCTGTTGGAAGAAGTGAGGGCTATGTTATATGGATAGCGTTCGGAAGTTTCAGGATCTACTTAAATGACTCTTTCAGTTTGAGATTTCTGATGGGGTGAATTTATGAAAACGCTGAATGAAATTAAGTCTATTTTAGAAAAACATAAGGATGAATTGAGAGAAAAGTATAGTGTAAAGGAAATAGGGGTTTTTGGCTCGTATATTAGAGGGGAACAGAAGAGAAGGAGCGATGTTGATATACTGGTAGAGTTTGATGAAGCACCAAATATGTTCGAGTTTATAGACCTGAAAGAGTATCTGGCTCACAAGCTGGACACAGAGGTTGATCTGGTTATGAAAAGTGCATTGAAGCCAACTATAGGCAAATACATCCTTGAAGAGGTTGTAATGATATGAAGAGGGGTAGGGATGTAAGAGACTACATAATTGATATTGTAACTCAAATAGAAAATCTTGAGAATTTTACCGAAGGATTTGATTTTGAGAGATTTGAAAAAGATAAGAAAACAATGGCTGCGTGTATCAGAGCCTTAGAGGTTATAGGTGAGGCTGCCAGGCAGATTGACGAGGATTTTAAGAAGAAACATTATCAGATACCGTGGAGTAAGATGATCGGAATGAGAAATATATTGATACATGGCTATTTTGAAGTAAGCAATATGGTTGTTTGGAAAACAATCAAAGAAAATATTCCGGAAATAAAGCATTTATTTGAAAGAATACTTACTGAGATGATTGTGGAGGATTGTGAATGACCGATATTCCGAAAACTTATGAACCGAAGGAAGTGGAGCAGAAATGGTATTCATTCTGGATGGAAAAAGGCTATTTTCATGCAGATGATGCTTCCGACAAACCACCTTACTGTATAGTCATTCCGCCTCCTAACGTCACCGGCGTCCTGCATAAGGGACATGCTGTTCCAATGACTCTTCAGGATATCCTGATCCGTTGGAAGCGAATGCAGGGACATAACACTTTATGGATGCCGGGCACGGATCACGCGGGTATATCTGCCAACGCCGTTGTAGAGAGAAACCTGGTCGCTGAAGAAGGCGTAAATCGGTTTCAGATCGGTAGAGAGAAATTCCTCGAAAAGATGTGGGATTGGAAACATAAGACCCACAAAATTATAACCGAGCAACTTGAGAAGCTGGGAGCATCGCTGGATTGGGAGCGAGAGAGATTTACCCTGGATGAGGGGCTTTCCAGAGCAGTGCTGGAAGCGTTTGTGAGGCTTTATGATAAAGGACTTATATATCGAGGAGATTATATTGTCAACTGGTGTCCAAAGTGTCGCACGGCCATATCCAACCTGGAAGTGGATTACGAAGAGGAAGAAACCAAATTATATTACATAAAATATCCCCTTGCCCAAGGTGACGGAGCCATTACAGTAGCTACTACCAGACCTGAGACGATGCTGGGCGATACTGGCGTCGCAGTCCATCCCGGTGATGAACGCTATCAGGAATATATAGGCGAAGAGGTGATATTGCCTGTAGTCCAGCGACGGATACCTGTGGTAGCGGACGGGCTGCACGTAGATCCTGAATTCGGTACAGGAGCGGTGAAGATAACTCCCGGGCATGATTTCAGCGATTTCATGGTCGCTCAGCGGCACAATCTTCCACGGATCAACGTGATGAATGAAGATGCAACCATGAACGAAGAGGCTGGCAAATATCAGGGCATGGACAGATGGGAATGCAGAAAGGCGCTGTTGAAGGAACTGGAAGCCGCTGGCTTGCTGGTAAAGGTGGAGGAGCACGATTACGTTATCGGCGCGTGCGGCAAGTGCGACACTATAGTTGAGCCACGACTATCACTGCAATGGTTTGTTAAGATGAAGCCGCTGGCAGAACCGGCTATCCGGGCAGTGGAGAATGGCGATATAAAGATAATACCGGATAACTGGACTAAAGTGTATTTCGAATGGATGCGCAACGTGCAGGATTGGTGTATATCCCGCCAGATCTGGTGGGGACACAGGATTCCCGTCTGGTATTGCCAGGATTGTGAGGAGATGATCGTCGCCACCTCTCCGCCAGAAAAATGCGGGAAGTGTGATAGCGCAGAACTGAAGCAAGACCCGGATGTGCTTGATACGTGGTTCAGTTCAGCCTTGTGGCCTTTTTCCACGCTGGGCTGGCCAGATGATACGCCGTCGCTCCGTGCCTTCTACCCAACCTCAACGCTGGTTACAGCGTGGGATATACTCTTCTTTTGGGTGGCCAGGATGATAGTAATGGGCATAGAGTGTATGGGAGAAGTGCCCTTCAGGAACGTCTATATACATCCTCTGATAGCTGATCCTGAAAGCGGAACGAAGATGAGCAAATCCAAAGGCAACGTTCAGAACCTGCTGGACGATCTGAAAAGATTCGGCACCGATGCATCGCGGTTTGCCATAGCCGCTTCGCTGATACCCAGTTCATACATGATGCTGCCGGACAGCAGAACACAGGGATACCGGAATTTTACGAATAAGCTCTGGAACGCCTCGCGATTTCTCTTAATGAATCTGGAGGGGTTTGAGGTGGAAATGGCAGAGGATGATCTGCGCCTCACCCTCGCCGATACCTGGATCAGAAGCCGTTTCAACTCTCTCGTGCACAATGTCACAGAAGCTCTTCAATCTTATAGACTTGGGGACGCGGCACAATCTTTGTACGAATTTCTATGGCATGAATACTGCGATTGGTACCTGGAACTGGCGAAAATGCGGATCTATGATCAGGACGCCATAGGGAAGCGCACAGCTCAATACGTGGCCTGGCAGATACTGGAAGGGACGCTAAGACTGCTGCATCCAATAATGCCTTTTATCACCGAAGAGATATGGCAACACCTGCCGCATAACGGTGGAAGCATAATGGTAGCACATTGGCCCGAAGCTTCCCCGGGTATGTCCGATGAAAAGGCGGAAGCTGATATGCAACTGATGATAGACGTTATCAGGGCTATCCGCAACATCTATTCGGAGATGAACGTACCACCTTCCAGCAAAGCCCGGATTTTTATAAAAGTGCCGGGCGATGCGACGCGGTCTGTATTGTCAGAACACGCGGGTTATATTTATCACCTGGCTAATGCCTCGGAAGTGAAGATTGAATATGACATCCAGAAACCGGCCTCCTCCGCAACCGCCGTAGTCAGCGGTGTGGAAATATACGTGCCCTTGATCGGCTTGATCGACGTCGAAGTAGAGAAAGAGCGACTGACCAGAAGGCTTGAGAAGATTATGACCGAACTGGATAGAACCGATAAGCGGCTGGCTAACGAGTCCTTCCTGGCAAAAGCGCCTGAAAATATTATCGCCAAAGAGAAGGTCAAAAAGGCGGAACTGGACGATATCAAAGCCAATCTGGAAAGAAATCTGGAGATGCTCACAGAAAGATGAGTACACGAAAAATGAATGTTGGGTCAAGTTATTGTAGCAAATCAAAGTCTTCTAATAGAGCCAATCTTCTGCATCCAGTAAGTTGATTTAAAGATGACATGACCCAACCTACTAAAAAGATTCACTGACAGAAAAAATTCACCAAAAGCGGAAGAAACCAAGATAAGTATTATAGATATAAAACGGGGGGATGAACAGTGGACGCGAAAAAGAGATTCTTCATAATGGACGGAAATGCTTACATATACAGGGCTTTCTACGCAATCGAAGGCTTATCCACTTCCACCGGTATACCCACTAACGCCGTTTTTGGGTTCACGAGGTTGCTGTTAAAACTCCTGTTTGACGACAAGCCGGACTATATTGTCATAGCCTTCGATACGGCAGGGCCAACGTTCCGCCACGAAGAATACGCTGAATACAAAGCGGATCGTCCTGAGATGCCCAGCCCACTGGTGCAGCAGCTTCCCATAATCAGAGAGGTGATCGACGCCCTCAATATTCCCATTCTGGAGCAATCCGGATACGAAGCAGATGATATTATAGGAACAGTGGCGAAGAAAGCCGAAGCTGCGGGTATGGAGGTCATTATAGTAACAGGAGATAAAGACGCATTACAACTGGTTTCTCCGAATATTAAAGTGAATCCCTACAGCTTCCGCGGTTTCTTCGAGCCGGGGTTTGTATTTGACAGGCAGGCTGTAAAAGAACGACACGGTGTGGAACCAGACAAAGTTACGGACCTCATGGGACTAATGGGCGACAAAATAGATAATATCCCGGGCGTGCCTGGTATAGGCAAAAAGACTGCTCCTCAGCTTATAGAGCAGTTCGGAAGCCTTGAAGAGCTTCTGGATCATGCCGATGAAGTCAAGTCAGAAAAGCAAAAACAGTTGTTAAAAGAGTATAGAGAGCAGGCTCTCTTGAGCAAAAGACTGGCTACTGTTGATGTGAACGTGCCCATAAACCTTGATTTCAAAAGCTGTGAAATGAAGGATTTCGACCAGAGCAAGCTGATGAATCTGTTCCGAAGGCTTGAGTTCAGACAATTTATAAGGGAGCTTGACCTTTCTCAGAAAAAGGACGTGGAGGTCAAATACCACACGATACTTACGGAGTCCGACCTGGATGACCTGGTAAGTAAGCTGAAACAGCGAACAGATTTCGCAGTAGATACAGAGACAAATGGTTTGGATCCCGTAACATCGGATATTGTAGGGATCTCTATAGCTTTTCAACCCCACGAGGCGTATTATATACCTGTTTCACATAGATATATAGGAGTTCCAGAGCAATTGCCACTCGAGTTGGTGGCTAACAAGCTGAAACCCTTATTATCGGATTCCTCAATAGGCAAGATCGGTCAGAATATCAAATACGATTTGCAGATTCTCAAGCGTTGTGGAATTGAACTTTCCAACATTTCATTTGATACCATGCTGGCTTCCTATATTCTGAATCCTTCAGCCAGAGGTCACAATCTGAGTGACCTGGCTATGGAGTATCTTGGTCACAAAATGATCCCCATTCAGGATCTGATCGGCAAAGGGAAAAACCAGATCACTATGGACGAGGTGGACGTGGAAAGAGCCAGCGAATATGCCTGTGAAGATGCAGATATCACTCTACAATTGAAAAGCGATCTGGAGCCGGATCTGCATAAATATGAACTGGAGTCTGTATTCCGGGAGATCGAGCTTCCATTAATTCCCGTTCTGGCTGAGATGGAGATGGCGGGGATCAGGGTTAACACAAAATATCTGAAAGAGCTTTCAGGCAAGTTGTCAAAACAGCTCGATAGTTTGACTAAGAAGATCTACGAACTGGCTGGAGAGGAGTTCAACATAAATTCCCCAAAACAGCTTGGTGAGATCCTCTTTGAGAAGCTTGGCCTGCCACCTGGTAAAAGGACGAAAACAGGATATTCAACTAACGAAGCTGAACTGGAAAGGCTATCTGCCGCCGGATATGAGTTGCCATCATTGATCCTGGAATTCAGAAGCATTGCTAAGCTAAAATCCACATACGTAGATGCTCTGCCCGAACAGATTAACCCCAAAACTGGCCGGGTGCACACATTCTTCAATCAAGCGGTAACAGAAACAGGAAGGCTCAGCAGCAGCAAACCCAATCTTCAGAATATACCCATAAGAACGGAAGAAGGCAGAGAAATAAGGCGCGCTTTCATACCCGGTGAAGAGTGCAGCCTTTTACTGGCTGCTGACTATTCTCAGATCGAGTTGAGGATGCTGGCTCATCTATCGGGCGATGCTACACTGATAGAGGCGTTCCGGAACAACGAGGATATACATTCGCGCACAGCTTCGCTAATCTTCGGACTCCCGCTTGATCAGATCATGCCGAATATGCGCCGGCAGGCGAAAACGATAAACTTTGGCATAATCTACGGTATGGGGGCATTCAGACTGGCCAGGGAATTGGAGATCTCCCACGGCGATGCACAAAGATTCATCGATAGCTATTTCAAGACATACTCCGGTGTCAAGTCATACTTCGATGGGGTTATCGAATTTGCCAGAGAGAACGGATATGTGACAACTATCTCAGGCCGCAGGCGGCGCATTCCGGAGATAAACAGCAGGAACAGGAACACACGGGAGTTCGCGGAACGGACTGCTATCAACACTCCGGTTCAGGGATCTGCGGCAGATATGATAAAGCTGGCGATGATAAAAATCGATGAGTTCTTCAGATCCGAGAATCTCAAATCCAGGTTGCTGCTTCAGGTGCATGATGAACTGGTCTTTGAGGTTCATGAAGCCGAATTGGACAAGATACAACTTAATGTTTGCTCTCTGATGGAAGGGGCTTTGCCGCTGGATGTCCCTGTAAAAGTTGATGTAGGCGTAGGGAAGGACTGGCTGGAAGCAAAATAAACGCAGAGCTATGAGCTTGCTTTTTGCTGACCGATAACTGCCGACTGTTGCGACTATGAAGAAGAATCTGATTATTGGGCTGACAGGTGGGATCGCTTGTGGCAAAACTACTGTAGCAGGACTTTTTCACAATTTTGGTGCCCATGTTATCGACGCTGACTCGGTGGGACACCGGTTATTGAGGGAAGATCCTTCTGTAAAAAGGAAGCTTGCAGCTACGTTCGGCGCAAGTATCCTGGACAGCAGAAAAGAGATCGATCGCTCGAAGCTGGGTCGCATTGTTTTCGATAGTCCCGATCAACTGCAGGCACTCAGCGAAATAGTCCATCCACCCATAATCGAACGCATAAAAGCTGATATAGCTAGAAAGTCGTCGTCAGCGG
>Ga0114922_10002962_pt1 | contig 15879 bp, 12 predicted proteins | sample AartaG_FD_100975 | JGI IMG/M metagenome (GOLD analysis project Ga0114922, IMG submission 100975) | Deep subsurface microbial communities from Aarhus Bay to uncover new lineages of life (NeLLi) - Aarhus_00045 metaG | ecosystem: Environmental > Aquatic > Marine > Oceanic > Sediment | place...
GCCTTCTTAAACAGCGGCTCGGCCTTGGCGTACTCGCCCATCGCACGGTACAGCTCTGCTAGGTTGTTCAGGCCCGTGGCGCAGTACGGGTGATCCTCTCCGAACGCTCTTCGGTATATCTCTATCGCCTGCTTGTACAACGGCTCCGCTTTGCCGTACTCGCCCATCTCACGGTACAGTACCCCCAGGTAATTCAGGCTCGTGGCCACATCGGGATGATTCGGGCCGACGTTCTTCTGGGCTACTTCGAGGGCTTTCTTGGCGGGAATGAGGGCACGGTCATATTCGCCGGTACGATAAAGCTCCGCGACCTCCTGATTAAGGATGTCCCATTGAGTGCCCGCGCCTTGGGCGAAGACGGGCGGTGTGGCCTGCAGCACGAGTAAGAAAACCGTTGTAATTGTCAGTCTGTATCTCATTGGTTTGTGCGCGCGCTCTTACGGCGAACTAGGCTTTATATGGTTTCCGCATAAGACGCGGCGTTAGAATTGAGTCAAGGCGAGTCGGCGCGGCAGGTCACCCCCTTTCCCGTTTGGTTCAGGAGATCAGCGTGAACCGTCATATCATTGACACGTAACGTTTTTCGGTGGATTTCCAGGTCGGAAGTTATGCAGCCTCTTTCGACATAGGACAGTGTATGCCTTCAACGCACACGTGTCAAGCGCCATCATCGGGTCAGCGAAGATGTAGGGGAGGGTCTTGTACCCTCCCGCCGCAACCGCTTCGCTGCGGGAGCCCACGAGGGGCTCCCCTACGTTGGCGGGCAAGATGCCCGCCCTACCTATCGTTGCGCCCCCCTTTGCGGCTTTGCGTCTTTGCGCGAGTTACGCGTAGGGGTTTGATTCATCAAACCCGCATATCTTGCGCACAGCGATGCTTCTCGGGCACGATGAATCGTGCCCCTACAGGCGGGCACGCCACGGCGCGTCTGCGACAAGATGCCCGCCGTACCCGTCATCCCCGCGCAGGCGGGGATTGCCGCGTTTCGCTCGCAATGACGACATCGTTTGCACACGGCATTGAAGGGGCAGGACGTCAATCGTTCCGATCTGTGAGCAGGGCGCCGAGGGCGTCCACCGTGAAGATCAGGGGATAGAGCTTTTCCCAGTACCATAGGCTGGCGAAGTAGAGGCCAATCGGCGATGCAGGAAAGGTTGTTCCGCCGCGCGTAGCGTCGATGAGCCATGTCGCGCCACGGATGACAGGATGCGTGTCGGGTGTATCTGCCAGCGCCCGGATAGCCAATGCGGTCTCTTCGATTGAAGACGGCGTCCCCGGCCCGGCGCCCCAACCGCCATCGTCATTCTGGGCAGCCAGCAGCCATGCCCTCCCTTTCTCCAGCATGGAAACCACCCGCCCGAAACCGCGTTTGTGCAGAATGCAGAGTGCTTCGAGTACGCGTGCGGTCCCGTACGTGGGGTTGAGGTGTCCTTGGGCAGACTGGTTGCCGAACCACAATGGGACCCACGCTCCATCAGTGTGTTGGGAGTGGGATAGAAAGCCAATTCCCCGGCAGACAGCGCGATCGAGCCGTGATCTCAGTCCGGCGCCGAGATGATCGCGCCACGCGATATACGCGCGGAGAGCATGTGCGGTGATATCGGCGCAACTCCGGTCGAACGGAAGTCTTCCCCATCCGCGACAGAACGTCGGCCATCCGCCGTCGGCGTTTTGCAATCCCAGCAGCCATTCCAGACCGTTCTCAGCCGCGCGGCGGATTGTCTCGTCGGCGTCCCCCAGCCGTTTCAACGCGATCAGGGCGGCGGACGTATCGTCCGCATCCGGCACGCCGCCGGAAAGATGCGTCCACGCCCACCCGCCGGGCCGTGCAACCGTGAATGGATGAATCTCGGTGTGCTGCGAGTCGAGCAGGTAGCGCCGGATCAAGTCCCGCTGTTTATTGGATAGCCCCACCGGATGCTCGGTCTGCGTCAACGCGCGTGCAGCGAGACTTGTCAGCCACGTGGCCAGGTTTGTGTCAATCGGCCAACTTCCGTCGTCCCGCTGATGAGAGGCAAGAAAATCGATGCATGCCTGCGCGGCGGCGTGTTGACCGCAGCCGGCGCCGATCAGACTCAGGCCTACGAAACCGGTGAGCGGCGCGGCCTCCAGGAAACCGCCGCTGGCCGGCTGCATCCTACGCAGCTTGCGGAGCACGCGGCCGGTACAGGCGTTGCGGAAGGCGCGCAGCGGCGGCACGACGCGGGGGGCGTGACGGTGCCGGACGAGTCCAATGGCAATGAGCGCCGGCAGCGCGTAGCTCACTACCGGCAACCGGAGCCATTTGAAGAATTGGTGCGGCATGACGGCAAGTTCAAACGGAAGCTGCGGCACATGTGCCCACGCATCCGAGGAATCGCCCAGCCTCTTGGCCAGGGCGCACATCGTCAGGATCGGTGCGGCGAATGTCCGGTCGTCTCCATAGAACTCAACGACGGCGCGCGCGATCTGTTCTGCTTCGAGTCCCCCGATGTGCCGGCGCAACCAGGTTTCAGCCTTGGACGTTGTGCCCGCGCCGTCTATGAACGACACGGCGGCCCACGCGAGCAGGGTTGTCGCCAGGTTGCTCGGACTGTCGGGGGTGTCTCCCCAACCGCCGTCCTCGTTGACGTGGGTTGTGAGCCATTGCGCGCCGCGCCGTGCCTGGTCCGTCTTTCCGGCCAGGCTCAACGCGAAAGACGCCACCGCCGTGGACAGAGCGGAACTGGAGAGCCGGCCCTCGAAGTAGCCTTCGCTGTTCAGCTCGGCGAGGAGCCGCTCCCGGGCGGCCGCGAGTGCGGCGGCACATCTGTCTGTGTCAAGTTTCATCGCAGCACACCCAACGCAAGCAGCGCATAGAACGTGTATTCACAGTCCGGCGTATCATCGACCAGATGGCCGCTGAAACCGCCGTTCTCCTGCCAGAGCAACTCGACGAACTCCGTGCAGACCTCTCGTATCGCGGCCAGCGAGACATCCATCGCCTGCAGCGCGAAAAGGGCCGTGGCGGTGGACAGCAGGTCGGGGATAGGAGCCTGCGGGTTGGCGAGAAAACCGCCACGGGCATCGTGGCGCGCCATCAGCCAGTCGGCCAGCGCCGGATCCGTATCCAGGCCGAAAGAGTGACGCACCAAAACAGCCGCGGCTGTGGCATTGGTGTGACCGGTGGAAGCGTTGACTTCATTGGCGTACGCGCCATCAGGGTTTCTTGACGCCTCCAGACTTTCCAGCAGCGCCTCACGGCGGGGCACGGGGCGTCCGTAATCCGTGTAGGCCAGCGTGGCGAGAAAAGCAGCGTAAGGCGTTCCATGCGCGGCGTTCTGTCTTGCGTGGTGATATCCGCCGTCAGCCGAGCGGTAACCTTCGATCGCATCAAGAATGCGGCGGCGCGTCAGGAATCCCCAGGGCGCCGTTCTGGCGTGCAGCCGGGCAAGGCATACCAAGTGCACAAAGTCCAGGTAGCGGCCGTGGGCGACCGACTTGACGTAGCCTCGCAGCGGTTTCAGTCTGTGCCGCTGCCCGAGAACCTCGAGAACCGCGGCGCCGAAGACCGTGTAGTACAGGTCGCTGCCTGTCCCGTCGCGGGCACGGAAGCCGCCGTCGGGCTGCTGCTGGGCTGTTGTGAACGCGATGATGCGTTGCGTTGCAGAAGGTTCAAGCCGAGCGCAAGCACGGCGGGCGGTGGCGAACATCTCCTGTGTGATCGTATGTGTCACGAGATCACGTCTCGTTGAGGATCTTGCCGACAACGCGGCGCAGCAGGCTCTTGAGTTCGGCGTTTCTCAAAGGATTGAGCAGCCTGATGGCTTCATCCTTGTATTGTTCAAAAAGGATCTCCGCCTTTCTCACGGCGGGGGAATCTGCTGTGAGCGCGGTGGCGACTTCCGCGCTGCCGGTCTCCGAGCCTTCACGCGCCAGCGCATGGAGCAGTGAAGGTGAGACTCGCTTCGGCGAGAGTTCTGAATCGGCGTCACGGACGTCGTCGAGATCATCCAGGATCTGATACGCGACCCCGAGGGCATCACTGAACTCGTCGAGGAGCCCGCAGAGGTCGTCATCCGCGCCGGCGGCTATGACGCCGAACTGCAGCGACACGCCGAAGGCCGGCGAGGTCTTCCGGCGGTACACGTCCAGTACTGCCGAGGAGGAAAGAGGTCTTCGCTCGTGCAGCGCGGCTAGTTCCTGGCCTTGTCCGAGACAGAGTTTGCGATGAGCGTCGGCAGCAACAGAGACAATTCGTGCCGTTTGTTCGGCGGACAATCCGCATTCGGCCACCAGCTTGTATCCGAGCCCCAGCAACAGGTCGCCGGTATTCAGCGCGATAGGGATGCCGTAAGTGCAGTGGAGAGTCGGTTCATCGTATCGCAAACCATCGTCGTCTTCAATATCGTCATGAACGAGCGATGCCTTGTGAAAGCACTCCACGGCCACCGCCAGTTTTCGGACACATTCCGGAATAGGCGCCTCGGCGCCCATCAGTGCCTTGTACGTAGAAGCGACAAGAAACGGCCGCCAGCGTTTGCCGGCCTTGGTCATCCACTCGAACGCGATCTGTTCGGGAGACTCTGTGGGCGGTCCCAACAAGTCGGCCAACGCAGCCGGCAGGAACCAGCTTCTTACATCGCGCTTCAACTGGTCGAAATCCAACCGCGCCCGCCAACCCTTGTCTGAGGTGAGGGTGATGGCGTCACGGACCCAGCCTACATCGGCCTTTGTATCGACGCAGCCATCGTAGAGCAGAGGAAACGCCATGCCGGGGATGGCGTGGATCGTGGTAAGGGGGAACGATTCCTCTAACGCGGACAGGCACCCAACACCGATCACAGCGTCCACCTTTCCGCTTTCGAGGAGCTTGGTCACTAAGGTAGTCCCTTCCGCCACGAGGACGACGTATCCGAGTTCTTCGGCCAGGGCCTGCAGTTCTCCTATGGGGCAACGACCACACGCCTGGCACAAAAGTCCGAATTCATCGATTTCAGCGGGGCATTCTTCACTAGCCCGCAAACATTGGGGCAGAAGAAGGATACGGCGCTCGAACGGGATCGACGCGAGCGTCTCACGCCACACTTCCGTGTTGAATAGAACCATGGCGTAATTCCGGTAGGTTAGCGGGAACCCTTCGTCACGCAATACCGTCTCCGCGCCGGATTCCAGGTCGCCAAGGGTCAACGGGGGTACCAGGTCTCCGTCCGCCACGAAACGCCGTATCGCAGCAAGAATCCGTTTCCGGTCGGCCTCAGCTTCGGGCACTGAGCCGAAAGAGGTCTGATCGGCGGCTAATGCTGTATCCGAATTACCCATAAGCTCCAAATCCAAAGAACCAGTGTTTCTTGGCTAGACGATACAAGAGACTCTTCTCCGGGATGGCCTGGCCCGGCTGGTGATGGGACCCGCAGGGGGCCATACGGGCCAGTTCCTGGAGCCCAACGCCACGGCCGCTTGTGTCGTATGCGTCGTGGGCCTCCATAAAAGCGCGCAGATTCCCCGGTTCTTCGAGCAGAACGCAGCCTCGGGTATTCGCGCAGGCCATCGCGCGGAAATCGGCCAGGAATTTCGATGTGTTGAACCGCTCGAACAATCGGCTCCCGTCACCAATGTTCTCGCACGCAAACTGAATCGGTGGGCACACTTCGATATCGCCCGCGGGACCGATGTGATGGCTGATGCCGACCGCTGCGGGACACAGGGCTTCACCTTTGTGGTCCCAGTAAGCGTCAACGACCATAAGCGGCGCCTTCGACCGGATATCTACCATAAAACGTCTGAGTTCGAGGATCTGTTCCGCCGAAAGAGCGAGTTCCGGCGCCGGGTTCGGACCCACAGGACGATACACATAGTACCAAAGGTAGTGTACGCCTCGGTCCACCAACTCACTAACGAAATCCTCAGTTGCCAGGTCGTCTACGTTTGACTGGCAGATGCTCGTAGCTACGCCCGTGACGAGGCGTTGCTCCCGACACCGGCGCAGGGCGTTCATTGACTGTTCATAAACGTCCTTCCCGCCCCGGCGCTCGTCACTGACACTCTCTAGGCCTTCGATGCTGATGAGCGGACTGACATTGCCCAGACATCGCATAGAGGCCGCCACGCTGTCGGTCAGTGGGAGACCGTTGGTGAAAAGCAGAAAGTAACAATCGGGATGCCGCTCGAAAAGATCAAAGAGATCTTTATGCAGGAGCGGTTCGCCCCCGAGAATCCCAAAGAAATACGAACCCTGTTTCTTACTCTCGCGGACTACCGTGTCCAACGTGCCGATATCGAGTTCGCGAGGCGGTTCCGTTTGACTTACCCAGCACCCCCGGCAGGCAAGGTTGCAGCGGTCGGTGACCGAGAGGAAGAGAAAGGCCGGGAAAAACTCGCCGCGCTTCAAGCGGCGCTGGAACCTGCTAACGGCCCGTATGCCTCTCCAGCCAAAATTGTAGACGAACTTCCGAAGAAGGCGCAAGTCAACTTCGGTCAGCATGCGCCAGACAAACCGGCCAGTCATCACCTTCCCCCTGTGTGGCTCCCGCGTTCGTCCAACGCGCGTTTCACGTCTTGCCCGCGGAGCAGGAGTTGCCGCCGTTTCTTCTTGCGCTCGGCAAGAGCAGCGTAAATATCGTCACCAAGCATCTTATCGAGATTTACCTTAATGTTGGCACGCGTGCCATCTTCGTCGTCGATCGCGGCCCCGTTTATGGGGGACTCGCTCACCTTCGGGAAGATGATGGCCGCTTCGGGGCATATCCGCGCGCACGCCGGACATTTATTCTTGCAGCGCTCAGGCTGTGAAACAGTTACGCGGCCGTCGGCGTCTGTCTCGTATACGCCGAAGAGACAGAAGTCCAAGCACTGCCTGCAATTCCCGCACCGGTCGTAGTCGATTACGGGGAACCAAGGTGCCCACCCGTCACAGCCCTCGGCGGCCGGAAGGTCCACCTCAGCGCCGGGTTCGGGCGGGTTTCCGTCAAAGATGACCCGCAGTACATCCTCGAGATCGCCGCTGCGCATATTGGCTACCACCATGCGTGTGCCATTCATGTCGGCCCCTGCGCGCCTGAAAAGCCAGTGGATTGCACGCGGGTGACAGGCAGCGACCAGCACGTCGCCGGTGGCGGCCAGTTCGCGCAACAGCGGATCGCGGCGCGCGGCCAAACCGCACAGATCGCCGACCGAGTGCACGTGCACACCGTTGGCAAGCAGCGTGCCCAGAACGCGGCGCTTCACACGCGCCGGAATTATGTCGCTGTTGACGCAGCCGCAAAACAGAACGCTTTTCTGCTCGTTCACGCGAGGTTCTCCTCGGCCATTGACATGTCGTGGGTCCGGCCGGTGCCGGTCCACTCTATTTGGCAGCTATATCATAGGCGATAAGGGCGTCGCCGTGACGAATGTACAGTCGTCCGCCGGCAATTGTCGGATGCGCCCAGTGGTTAAGAGTGCCCTCGGTGACCTTGAAGGAACCGGTACGTTCATACCCGCTCGGGGTAGCCTTAACGAGGCTGACGATGCCGCGTTTGGGGCCTTCGTAGACGTAGAGCATGCCGTCCGCAAAGACGGTCGCGCCCTGTTTGACCTCTTTCGTTCTCCACGCGATGTTGCCGGTCTTCATCTCAAGGCAGATAAGTTCACGGGTCTTGTGCCCCGCCCCGTAAATGTAGCCGTCAAGAAGAATAACGCCGTGGTGCTGGCAGTCGAGGGTCTTATCCTTCCACGTCGGCGTTACGCTCGTGGCGTCGGGCGAGAGTTGCAGCACGCCGCTGCCGGAACCGTATCCGCCCGTGTAGAAGACCAGACCGTCGTGGTACACGGGCGTGACCGCGTGGATGTCGTAATCGGTCTCGTGCCTGTGTGTCCACAACACTTCGCCCGTCTCCGGATCCAGCCCGACGACGAGTTTTGCCGTCATCGTGAGGATAAGGCGGCGTCCACCGTGTTCAACTATGTCCGCTGAACAATAGGATGCGGCATCGCTCAACCCTTTGCTGGTCCAAATAGTCTCGCCGGTCATCTTGTCGAGTGCTACGACACTCGCGTCCGGGCCGCCGGGCGTGCATATGAGGCGGTTGCCGTCGATCAGGACTGATTCCGCGATGTGCCATCTGGACAACTTGGCGCCGAATCGTTCGAGCGTATCGACTTCCCAGATCTTCTCCAATTCAGGAATCTTGAAGCAGCTCACTACCCCGGGCGCGGACATCACATAGGCGCGGTCCCCGTCGATAGTCGGGGTCGAACGGGAGGCGGGCGCTTGCTCTTCATCGGTTTCCTTGCCATAGGGCTTCCTGTTCTTGATGTTGCCGTCAAGGTCCAGGAGGTAGAGATAACCCAGCCCGTCATCCGCCTTTCCGGTTGCGTATATAGCGCCGTTGACAACCGACACCGAGGAATACGCTTTTCCGAGCCCGTTGGTGACCCAAGCGACGGGAGGACCTCCTGCGGGCCATTCCTTGAGGAGCCCCGTTTCCGGGAACCGCCCATCTCTGTCGGGGCCACGGAATTGAGGGGAATCCGCGGCGTAGACCGCACCTGCCGTACAAACCACAATTGTCACAATCGCCATCAGCCTTTTCATTTCATCATCTCCTTGAAATAGTTACACTGCCAGACGTCTTCTTGAGACACGTCTGAAAAACCCACACGACAGCCGCAATATACCACAGAAACCGTGCCATGTGCAAACCGTGCGTCCCACGATTCAAACAACTTGAACTTCTGTTCCGGAAACGGTAAAATATAGGGAGTCGGTAGGTAGTTGAGACTTGGGCCTTGCCGCGATTGGCACCTGCGCGTCGGATTATCCACTCAACAGGGAACGGGAACCCGTGAGCGCGTGCGAAGTCCAATGTGCGGTTGACGACCCGCACACGAGTAATAGAGGAGGATGGATTTGATGAGGAAGACGTTTCTAGGCAGTGTAGGTTGTGTGGTTGCAGTATTGTCACTGGTGATGGCTTGTACGGCCGCGGCGGCGGATTGGCCTCAGTTCCAAGGGGTAAATCGCGACGGGCGTTCACCTGAAAAGGGGTTTCCGCGCACTTGGCCCGAGAGCGGTCCCAGAGTTGTTTGGTCCGTTCCGCTCGGTCCCGGTTTTGCCGGTCCGGCGATTGTTGGCGATGAAGTATATATTCTCGACCGTGTCGATGACGAGAAAGACGTGCTCCGGTGCCTTGACTTCACCACCGGCAACGAGTTGTGGACGTACTCCTACGACTCGGCGGGCAAGAAGGGTCACAACGGGTCGCGCGGTACGCCTACGGTGGACGCGAACTATGTGTACTCGGTCGGGATGATGGGGGACATGACATGTGTAGACCGTAAAACCCACAATCTTGTGTGGCGCACAAACCTCCTGAAAGACCTCGACGGCGAGATGTCGATGTGGGGTGTCGCGCAGAATCCGGTGCTGTACAAGAATCTTGTTATCGTTGCCGCACACGGACCGGACGCGACTGTCGTAGCACTTGACCGGGTAACCGGCGCAGAAGCCTGGCGTTCTGAAGGGTTGGGCGGCCCCGCCTACTGTTCGCCGGCCGTTGTGACATTGGGCGGTGTCGAGCAAGTTGTGATGACTCTCCCTCCTGGTGAATCGGAGGATGAAGACGAAGGTGAAGACGAAGATGATGAGGACAGGGAAGAACCGCCCGGGACAGTGGCTGGTCTCTCGCTGAAAGACGGCTCGACTCTGTGGACTTATGGCGGATACTCGTGCGGCATCCCGATTCCGTATCCGGTGCAACTGCCCGGCGACAGGCTGTTTGTGACAGGCGGCTACGGCGCTGGTTCGGTGATGCTTCAAGTTACGCGTGCTGGCGACACCTTCACCGTTAAGGAGCTTTTCCGGCTGAAATCGGACGAATGCGGCAGCCAGATCCATCAGCCTATCCTTCATGAGGACCATCTTTACGTGAACAGCAACGGCAATGAGGGCGAGAATGGGCTAACCTGCGTGACGCTGGACGGAAAGGTGTTGTGGCGTACGGCCGACACGGACGGGCTGCCAACTTTCGAACGGGGTAATCTGTTACTTGTGGACGGCCTTCTCATCGAGTTCGATGGCAAGAAGGGTACGTTGCACCTTATTGAGCCTTCCCCTGAAGGTTACAGGGAAGTTGCCAGGACCGAACTGTTTTCCGGAAACGAGATGTGGGCGCCTATGGCGTTGTCGCAGGGCAAGCTGCTCGTCCGGAACCAGAAAGAGATGAAATGCGTTGACCTCCGGAATCCCTGACGCGGAGACTAAGTCGAGATTGAGGGTGCGCCGTGCCGCCCACCTTGGAGCGGGCGGCACAGCGTGTCCAGGCAGTAGTCCCTCTTATGAGAACGAAATCAATTGTCATGAACGGTCCCGCTGGGAACAGGGCGGCTGTTATCGTCACGTTGTTTCTCAGCGCAGGAACGGCCCTGTTCTTCCTCACGCTCTGGCTTGCCTACGATCCGTCAGCCAACCTGACTGTTAATCTGCCGGGAACGGATGGACGGCCTGCCGTGCTGGAGACGAGTGAGGAACTCGTTGATCTGCGTGGAGTTTTACAGCAATTTGATGGTGTTCCCGCCGATCTTCCGGGGGCGTGGACCCGGTTTCGCGGCCCCAACTTCGACAACATCTACGAGAACGGTGCACGGTTGGCTGATTCCTGGGGAGAAGGCGGCCCGGAAGTCCTCTGGTCGGTTGATCTGGGCGAGGGCCATGCGGCTCCCGTCGTCCTCAACGGCCGCGTGTATCTGATTGACTACGACGAAACCGCTCGAAGCGACGCCGTGCGCTGTTTGTCGCTGGCTGACGGCAAAGAGATCTGGCGCCGATCCTATAACGTTCGGATCAAACGCAATCACGGCATGTCGCGGACGGTACCGGCAGTCACGGACAAGTATGTGGTGACAATGGGGCCTCGGTGCCATGTCGTGTGTCTCGACTCGGTAACGGGCGAGTTCCGCTGGGGCATTGACTTGCAGAAAGAGTACGGAACAAAGGAGCCGTTGTGGTATGCGGGACAGTGTCCCCTCATAGACGGCGACGAGGTCATTCTGGCGCCGGGCGGTTCGGAGACGCTGATGATGGCGGTGGACTGCGAGACGGGCTCGGTGGTCTGGAAAACGCCGAATCTCAAAGGATGGAATATGTCGCACTCGTCCATTATACCGATGACAATCGCCGGGACGAGGATGTATGTGTATTGCTCTCTGGGAGCCGCGGTCGGCGTGGCGGCCGAGGGTGAGCGCACCGGTGAACTGCTTTGGGAATCGCCGTGGAACGCGTTTGTGATAGCTCCATCGCCGGTAGATTTGGGTGATGGCAGGATCTTCATGACGGCTGGATACGGTAAGGGCAACGTGATGTTGCGTGTCGAGAAGCGGGAGGGCGCGTTCGTCGCGGAAGAACTCTCCAGGAAACTGCCGACGGAGGGACTCGCGTGCGAAATGCAGACACCGATATATTACGATGGACGGCTTTATGGTATTATGCCCAAGGATGCGGGCACGTTGCGGGAGCAGTTTGTCTGTTATGACATCGACGGAACACTCGTCTGGTCGAGCGGAAAGGACAAGCGGTTCGGATTGGGTCCGTTTGTGTTGGCCGACGGCAAGTTCTACGCGCTGAGCGACGACGGTATACTAAGGCTGGTCAGGGCAAGCCGCAGCGAGTACCTCCAGCTCGACGAGGCGCGGGTCCTGGACGGACAAGATGCCTGGGGACCGATAGCCATCGCCGACGACCGGATGCTGCTGCGGGATTCGAAAAAGATGCTGTGTATCGCCGTCGGTGCCGCCAAAAGAGGTGCCTGAGATATGAGCGACTCACAAGAGAGACTGATTCCTTCCTCGGTTTGGGGCGCGGCGGTGGTCGTCCTGGCAGTTGTAGTAGCGCTACTGGTGGTTGGCGGTCGGCAGCAGGAGCCAAGTGAGGCATTTCGGTACGAGATAGGGAGATTTCAGGAAGTTGAACCGTCGCAGGTCATCTTTCAGGAGTCAGGAAAGCTTGCCCCCGGCCTTGAGCATCTGACGGCCCTGGCCACGGGGCCGGATGGAAGAATCTATGTGGCGGGCGATGACAAGATCGTAGTCTACGATCTCGACGGATCTGAGTTGGAGCGTATTACTCTGGCGCAGACACCTGACTGCATCGCCGTGGCCTCCGACGGCGATATTCTGCTTGGCATGCGCGATCATATTGAGGTGGTCGACGCCGAGGGAAGCACGAGGTCCGTCTGGGATCATTTAGGGGAACGTTCGTACATCACGTCGATCGCAGTCGATGACGACGAAACGTACGTTGCCGATGCGGGCCAACGCGTTGTGCTGCGGTTCGACCGTTCGGGCCGACTCCTGGGGCGTATTGGCGAGAAGGACGAGGCGCGGGAGATCCCCGGGTTCATCATCCCGAGTCCCTACTTTGATGTCGCCTTCGACGCGCAAGGTGCCCTATGGGCCGTGAATCCCGGCCGTCATGGATTGGAGAACTACCGTGCCAATGGAGATCTGGTTTCCTCCTGGTACCGGCCGGCGATAGATGCGAATGGATTCTGTGGCTGCTGTAATCCGACGCACATCGCCTTCGGCGGCAATGGATTGCTTGTGACGACGGAAAAGGGATTGGCGCGGGTGAAGGTCTATTCTCCGGATTGGCGGCTGCTGGGTTTTGTGACTGCGCCCAGCGCATTCGAAGAGGCCCCGGCAGGGGCGTTCTCGTGCGAGCTGGAGACGCCGCTAAAAGATCTGGCTGTTGATCAGCGGGGCCGCGTCTTGGTGCTGGATAGCAGGCAGCGCGCGGTCCGGATCTTCGAGGCGATGGAGAAGGGGGCATGAAGGAGAAACGCATAACACGAGGAGAGTTCATGCGGGGCGCTGTGCGTGCAGTCCTTTTGGCGGCCCTGGCGGCGGTGTGTGCCATTTCTTCAAGGCAGCGGTCCCGAATGTCCGAATGTGACAACGCATACGCGTGCCGGGGATGCCCGAAGTCAGACGGGTGCCTCGTTCGCAAAACACAAGGTAGGGGGTCGCAGTGAACGAGAGGATACGCAGGCGCGATTTCATGAAGGTCGTGGCCGGTGCGGCGGCCGGGGGTCTTGCTTGGCGGGCGGTCCGCCCAGTCTCCGGTGAAACCGTCTGGCAGCTTGACCCGGAAAAATGCGTGCAGTGCGGCCGTTGCGCAACGCACTGCGTGCTCAATCCCTCGGCGGTCAAGTGCATTAATTCGTACGAGATCTGCGGCTATTGCGACCTGTGTCCGGGATACCTGCAGCTGGGCGCCAAACTCGATACGGGCGCGGAGAGCCAACTGTGTCCGGTGTCGGCAATCAAACGGAAGTTTATTGAAGACCCGTATTTTCAGTATGTGGTTGATGAAGATCTGTGCGTCGGTTGCGGCAAATGTGTCAAAGGCTGCGCCCGGTTTGGCAACGGTTCGCTATACCTGCAGATCAAGCGGGACCTGTGCGTCAACTGCAACGAGTGCGCGATCGCCGTGGGGTGCCCTGCTGAGGCGTTCCAGCGTATTCCGGCTGAGGACGCCTACCTCCTCAAAACCGCCCAGAAAGGAGCGCCAGGACAGGAATGAAACGATTTCGCGCACTTGTCATGGCGATGGCGCTTATCTTGGGGATAACCGGCCCGGCATTTTCGCAATTCCGCTTTCCGATGCCGGAGTTCGAGTCCGGATACCAGCATCCCGAGATGCTCCTCCCCCCGCCCGAAGCAGGTATGGGCCTGCTGGACGCGGTCGTCCTGTTCTGCGCGTTATCTCTGACTGCGTTTGTGGTCTTGAAACAACGTTCACGGCGGACCATCTTCATGATAGCCATATTCTCGGTGCTCTACTTCGGGTTTTGGCGCAAAGGTTGCGTGTGCTCCGTAGGTTCAGTACAGAACGTACTGGGCGCACTGATACCCGGGTCGGACGTTGTTCCAGTTGTGGTGCTCTTATTCTTCATTCTCCCATTGGTGTTCGCGCTATTCTTTGGCCGTGTGTTTTGCGCTTCCGTCTGCCCCCTGGGCGCGCTGCAGGAGATTGTCGCGATCCATCCCGTTCAGTTGCCGCGGCCGCTTCAGACGGTGCTTGGCCTCATTCCATATGTCTATCTTGGGCTGATGGGCCTCTCGCTGGCGACGGGCGCGGGATTCTTGATATGTCGGTATGACCCTTTCGTTGGCTTCTTCCGCCTGGGCGCCAGCTTCAGCATGTTCCTCGTAGGCGGTATCTTCCTGGTGGCGGGCATATTCATTGGGCGGCCGTACTGTCGGTTCCTTTGCCCGTACGGCGTGCTGCTCGGCTGGATGTCGCGGTTCTCGAAATGGCATGTTACGATTACGCCCGCACAGTGTGTCCAGTGTCGTCTCTGCGAAGATTCATGTCCATACGGAGCCATCAAGGAGCCAACGCCGGAGGACCGGCCCATGCCTCGCCGCCAGGGGGCTAAACGCGTCGGTCTCTTGCTGCTGCTGACGCCCGTCATCATTGCTGTTGGGGCCTGGACCGGCGCGGCCTCCCATCAGGTGTTGGCGCGGCTCCATCCGACCGTGCAGCTGGCCGGACGCATAGCCGCGGAGGAGCGCGGCGTTTACACGGAAATGACGGTGGCAAGCGAGGCTTTCCGAAGCGGCTCCAAGACAATTCCTGAACTGTATCAGGAAGCCCAGACCGCTATACAGAGTTTCCAACCTCGGTCCGCGTGGTTCGGGGCGTTCATGGGACTCGTCGTTGCCTGTAAGCTGATAGCCCTTACTACAGTACGAGGTCGTGTGGATTATGAGGCCGATCGAGGCGCTTGTGTCAGTTGTGGACGCTGTTTTGTCTATTGTCCGGTGGAGGAAGAGAATGCCAGTGAGTGAAGATAAGAAGCGGCGGTTCGAGGGCAACGAGTCCGCGTGGCGCCTTGCCGCGGCGGTTGCCGTAGTGTCGGGTTTGTTCTGCCTTATTGTTTCCATTCTTCTTATTGCTCACTGCGCTCAAATGTGGGCCGTAAAACCGCTGGACAACCCGCTGCTGCTGCAACTTAGAAAACAGCTCGCCGATGCGCCTGTCGAGGACAAGCACCTTGTCGAACAAATCCGCGCTCTGGACTTCCTGGCCCGAAAGGCATTCTTCAGCAGCCAGGCACATTTGCGTATGGGCGGCCATCTTTTGCTCGGCGGGGTTATTGTGTTGCTGATCTCTCTGAAACTTGCGGCCCGGTGGCGCCCCAGACCGCCGGCTCCTCCGGACGAAGATATCTCCAAAGAGTACTGGCGTTCCCCCGCGCGCGCAAAAGAACTAATTGCCTTCGCCGGACTTATCTTGGTGATAGTCTCTTTGCTGGCCGCATATCTGACACCAATGGGGATTCCGGACGTGTCCCCGGAGGAGGCTGGCGAGCAGTATTGGGACAGCGTTCGCCAAAACTGGCCTTCCTTCCGAGGCCCCGGCGGGTACGGTGTTGCCTACTACACGAACGCGCCGACGGATTGGGATGGCGAGTCCGGGCGCAACATCAAGTGGAAGGTGGAAGTGCCCCTGCCCGGAGCTAATTCCCCGGTCGTGTGGGGTAACCGTCTGCTGCTCAGCGGCGCAACAAAGAAGGTCCGGGAGGTTTACTGTTACGACACCGAGACGGGTGACCTTGTGTGGAAAAACCGGGTGGCGAATCTGCCGGGCACACCGGAGGCACCGCCCCAGGTTGCCCCAGATGCCGGATACGCGGCACCGACCCTTGCTGTGCAGGATGACAAGGCCTTCGCCATTTTTGCGAACGGGGACCTGGTATGCTACGACCTGGAAGGCAACCAGCGGTGGGGTCTCAACGTGGGGGTGCCGGTCAACCATTACGGCCACTCGTCATCTCTTATTGTGTACGAGAAGCTTCTTCTCGTGCAGTATGATGACAACAGCGACGCCAAACTGATGGCCTTCAATGTTGAAACTGGGGAACAAGCGTGGGTTACCCC
>Ga0114922_10002963_pt1 | contig 15878 bp, 10 predicted proteins | sample AartaG_FD_100975 | JGI IMG/M metagenome (GOLD analysis project Ga0114922, IMG submission 100975) | Deep subsurface microbial communities from Aarhus Bay to uncover new lineages of life (NeLLi) - Aarhus_00045 metaG | ecosystem: Environmental > Aquatic > Marine > Oceanic > Sediment | place...
ATGGGTAGATGGGTAGATGGGTAAATGGGTAGATGAGTAAATGAGTGGATGGGTAAGGATCAGCGGAGTTAAAAAATGAGCTTACAAAGAAAGACGGCAACTCTTTGGGTACTGGTTCTCAGTTTGCTTTTCGGCAGCGGCTATCCCGCGCCAGGGCAGGTCGCACCGGAGGGCGGCCTCGCACCCGTATCGGAGGCGCAAAAAAACTGGGATGAGCTAATGCACTGGGCATTGATGGGTAAACCGGAACTGGCGCAGCAGTACGGTCAGGCCTTGTTGAATTTGAATCCTCAGCCGATGGAGATATTCGATCTGGCAGAAAGCGGTAAATATGAGAATCCCTATCGGATCCTCGAACGGATGGAGACGACGGCGGCGCTGCAGGAGATCGCCCGGCAAGTCCGGGCTCTCATCGAAGCGGGTCGTCATGCGAAGCGCACCGATACGCAAAACATCCAAAAAGAAGTGAATCGTCTGACGGCCAGCCCACGAGCCCGAAAGATCGCGATGGAGCGGTTGAAAGATTCCGGGGAATGGGCGGTGCCGGTATTGATCCAGGCGTTACGGGATTCCAGCCGCAGCGATGATTTTATCTATTTTCGCTGGGCCCTACCGCAACTCGGCGTGGTCGCCGTCAATCCGTTAGTCGTCGCGCTGGAACAAAGCGATGATCTCAACGTAAGGTTGTCGATCCTGGAAGCTCTGGGGAAGATCGGCTATCCCAGTGCGTCGCCCTATATTTTAGCCGTCGTGGAAGACAAATCATCGGGATCAGAATTGAAATCCGGCGCCCTCAAGGCGCTGCTCTCCATTCAAGGTTCCGATCCGCCCCGCGATCTGACCGCGGCAGTGGCCTTCGAGAACCTGGCGGAAGATTATTACAATCATCTGGCGTCGCTGGCGGCGCCGGCGAATCAGGATCACGCCAATGTGTGGTTCTGGGACGACCAGGATGGATTAATCAAAGAAGAAGTACCGCGAGAGGCATTTGATGAATTAATGACGATGCGCTGCTGCGAGAAATCGATGCAGTTGGATCCGCATCGAGCGGGGGCGATCTCGCTATGGTTGTCGGCGTTTTTCCGCCTGGAGTCCCAGGGTCTCCCTCAGCCAACGTATTTCGGGCAGAACCATGCCGACGCCGGAACGTACGCCTTGACCGCGGGTCCGGAATATCTACATCGCTCTCTGTACCGAGCGTTAGAGAATCGTAATCGGCCGGTGGCACTGTCTGCAATTGCGGCCCTGCGGCGTAACGCCGGGCAACAATCGCTGCTCTACTCACTGGGCAAAGAGCAACCGTTGATCTCGGCGCTGCAATATCCGGATCGGGAAACTCGCTTCAGTGCGGCGTTGACGATCGGCGGAGTGCTGCCCAAGCAAGCATTTTCCCGCCAGGAACAAGTCGTGCCCATCATCGTGGAAGCATTGCAGCAAAAGGGGCAGCGTTTCGGTATCGTGGTGGACAGTAATAAAAACCGGGCACAACAGTTGGCCTCTTCTCTGCGTCAGGCGGGCCAGTTCACGACGATCATCAGCGAAACGCATTACGGGACCGCCATGGAGCTGGCAAAACGGATCCCCAGTATCGACCTGTTGGTGTTGTCATATACTATCGAACGTCCTGATATCAAGACCGCCCTGGAGTTGGCAAAGAATAACTACCGTCTGGCGTTTTGCCCCACTATTGTATTGACAGACAATCAGAATTTCAGCCGGGCGAAGGATTTGAAAACAAACAACGATTTTCTGGAGGTTCTTTCGGATAATGCCCCGATTCCTGATGTGCTGCAAGCGGCGCAAGAGATTCTGACGAACAATCAGGCCGGCGAATTCGATCCCCAGTTGGCGGATCTCTACGCCACCGCGGCGGCGGAAGTTCTCAATCGGTTGGCAGTATCTCGCAATGCGGTCCTGGATTTGAAGGCCGCGGAGGCGGCTTTGATTGAAGCGACCCGCGATGCACGTAAGCCCATTCAGACCGCGGCAACGGAAACGCTGGCACATCTTGATTCGATGGCGGCCCAGCGTGCCATTACCGCGTTAGGGCTGGACGAACAGGTGGAACAGCCGACACGTCTAATGGCCTTTCGGAATCTGGCGATCTCGGCAAAGATGTACGGAAATCTGCTTCTGGGCGAACAGGTGCAGGGGATCTATCGTCTGGTCTGTTCACAGCAGGCGGACCCGGAACTGCGCAATATGGCCGCAGAGGCCTACGGCGCCTTGAATCTCCCCAGCGACCAGATCAGCCAATTGATCACCGATCAAATGAAATGACGAATGACGAAATCCGAATGACGAATCAATAACGAATTCACGAATGACGAAACGACAACAATGGGTGGCACCGCCAAGCGAGTCTTCGAGTTTGGGGGTGGTCTTCGGCACCATCCAGCCTAAAGGCCGCCGCGTTAGCTCGCCCGTTCGGAATTTGAGTAATGGGCATGTCGGACTATCCTATATCCAAGATCGATGAAACATCTGAGTATTTCGCACTCACGCTCACCGCGGAAACAGATGGACGTGTCATCTTGGCTGGGCAGACAATTTGGGTTGGATGGGACGAAGATAAAGATGCTGGAAAACGTGTTGAACGACGCAAACTCTCACTAGTCGTTGCAGAACGCATAGCTCAGTTCTGGATGGAATTCGAAATGCCATTCTGTGTCGTCAATGACATTGATAACTTCATTAAATGGTACATAACCGGCGGCCATGCGCTCGTAGAGAAGAGCATTGCAGAACAGGTCTTTCCTCATAAACTTGAACCTTCGTCTTGTGTGTGCGTAACAGACATTGGCTTCACAGGAATTAGCCTCCTATCCGATTCGATATTCAAGAAGGCACCCACTAAGAAAAAGCGGATGGAAATTATCAAAAGAGACAAGTACCGCTGCCGAATCTGCGGTCGGCGTCCAGATGAGCATGTTGACATCGAATTGCATGTTCACCATATCCGTCCCTTCGGCGAAGGAGGCGTAACGCATGAAGACAATCTTATTACGCTATGTGACACTTGTCATAAGGGCCTAGAGCCACATTACGAATGGTCACTCTATGAGATTCTTGAAGATGACAATAATCAGGACATCACAGCAATAAAACGAGCCAAGTATCTACACGCCGTAGCACGTTACAGACAGATTCGCAAAAAAGAGTCATAAGCCAGGTAGGGTGTGCAGTGCACACCATTTATTCCTTAATTTATAATATTATCTTCGTGTCCTTCGTGACCTTCGTGGTATAATTACTTTTGTGCCTTTTTGTGGCTATTTTTCTGCGCGGGATTGTTTATAGTGAGTAGAGCAATGCGGATCGTATTTTTAGGAAGCGGGGATTTTGGCTGTCCGAGTCTTCGACGACTGCACGAGTGCGGGCATGAGGTATTGCAGGTGGTAACGCAGCCGGCCCGGCAATCGGGTCGCGGTCGAAAGGTAAAACCAACGGCAATTGCGACGTTGGCTGCTGAATTGAAGCTACCCTGTCTGGAAACGGCAAACGTAAACGAAACCGACATCGTTGCGAAGGTTCGGGCTCTCGAGCCGGAAGTTCTGATAGTAATCGCATTCGGTCAGAAAATCGGCAACGAACTGTTACAAATACCAACATGCCGGGTGATTAATCTGCACGGTTCGCTGCTCCCGAAGTATCGCGGGGCCGCACCAATTAACTGGGCCATTCTTAAAGGTGAAACCGAAACGGGATTGACCGTGATCGAGTTGAACGAACAGTGGGATGCGGGGGATATTCTGGGACAGGCCAAGACGAAGATTCAACCGTCGGAGACCGCAGGCGAACTCCACGATCGGCTGGCGGATATGGGAACGCAGCTTTTGTTGGAAGTGTTAGGGAAGATGGCAGCAGGGAGAGATTCGCCTCTCGTTCAGGACCATTGTTTGGCCAGTCGGGCGCCAAAACTGAAAAAGGAAGATGGAGCAATCTGCTGGTCGCAGCCCGCCAAGACGCTGCGTAATTTTATTCACGGCATGAGTCCGTGGCCGGGGGCATTCTGCTATCTCAAACAACAAAATAAGGACAAATCAGAACGCATTACATTGTTACGAGCGGAAGTAGCCTCACCTGACAACGGCGCTGATATCGCAGAATCAGCCCCTGCCGGCACGGTAGCACAGGACTTGAGTATTCATTGTGCAAGCGGTCGATTGCGTTTGCTGGAGGTAAAACCGGATAATGGTCGGCAGATGGCTTTTGCAAACTTCGCCCACGGGCGCCATCTGCAAAAAGGAGATCGGCTTTTAGAATGTAAAATGAAAAATATACAATGAACAATGATAAGCGATTGGAATAATGCGCGGAATATAGCAGTCAACTCTCTACTGTTGTTCGAGCAAACAGGGCAGGGTATTCAGGAAACGCTGGACCGGTGTTTTGCTGAGCAGAAATTAGAGATTCGGGAGCGGGCTCTGGCGACTGAACTGGCGTATGGCAGTTGTCGTCATTGGATTACACTGGATTTCCTGATCAACAAACACAGTACCCGGCGACTTCAGAAGATCGACAAGCTCATCCTGCAGATAATTCGGGTGGGTCTCTATCAGATGCTGTACCTGGATCGGACGCCGGATTTTGCGGCGGTTCATAAGGCGGTGGAACAGGCAAAAGCATACGGACCCAAGGGCGGCGGCAGCTTTGTTAATGCCATATTGCGACAGATTCAGCGGGAAATCAAAGGATCGATAACGGTAGATAGTGAGATTCGAGCGCGGGCTACGCTCTGGCGGGATGCCACTTGCGGCCTTGAGTTTGAACGGGAATTCCTGCCTGATCCGAATAAGCAGAAAACCAAGTATTACAGTATCTCCTATAGCCATCCTCTCTGGCTGATCGAGAGATGGATCAAGCGTTATAATGATGCGACGCTGCGATCCATTTTATTAGCCGACAATGCGCGATCCAGACTCTCTCTGCGGGTAAATCGCCTGCGCTGCAAACCGGACAAATTGGCCCAAAGCCTGCGAGAAGCAGGATATGAGAATGAGATATGTGGCGACGCGATTGTTTTGCAGCAATCGGCCCCCCCGCAACAACTGCCCGGCTATGAGAATGGGTGGTTTTTCGTTCAGGACGTAGCGGCCATGTCGGTGGGACCGAAAACTTCCGTCAAGCCGGGGGAACGGGTATTAGATCTTTGCGCCGCCCCGGGGGGTAAATGCACTCATCTGGCGGAGTTGATGGGAAATCAGGGAGAGATCGTAGCGTGTGACGTGAGTCAGTCCAAACTGGATTTGATTGAGGCGAATGGCCGACGCCTGGGAATTTCAATCGTGCGGACCTGTTTGCCGGACGAGTTGGAAACCATCTATGCACAAAGCGGCCCCTTTGATACGGTTCTGGTGGATGCCCCGTGCAGCAATACGGGCGTGCTGGCGCGTCGGGTGGAGGTGCGGCATCGACTCAAGCCGACGGATCTGCAGACATTGAAAGCCTTGCAACTGAAACTATTACACCAGGGAGCGAAGCTGCTTCGTCAGGGAGGACGGATGATTTATAGTACCTGCAGTATCGAGCCGGGCGAAAATGAAGATTTGGCGCAGACATTTCTGCGAGAGCACGATGCGTTTGAAATGCTCGATCAGCAGCTCCACCTTCCGGGCCAAGCCGTCAAAGAAATACCCCTGATCCACACGGACGGCGGTTATGTTGCCGTTCTGAGAAAATATAGTAAACACGATTGACAAGGTGAAAAGGATTAATTATAATAATATTGTTATTTAAAATTGTTTTTAGAAAAACCTTATTCAGTCTCCAAGGAGATTTTAATGAAATATCAATTAGCCGCTATAATAGAGCGTGAAAATAACGGATACGTGGCTTTATGTCCAGAGCTGGATATTGCCAGTCAAGGGGATTCCATTGAACAGGCCAGGGACAACTTGCGAGAGGCATTGGAATTATTTTTTGAAACTGCTTCACCGGAAGAAATTAAGAACCGACTTCATCAAGAAGTGTTTATAACCCAGGTCGAGGTGGCAGTTGGGTAAGCTACGAGTACTTTCAGGCCAAGAAGTCTGTGCGATTTTAGCCAAGCAAGGATATACGGAAATCCGAAGGCGCGGTAGTCATATTGTGATGCAGCGAAAGCTGGAGGACGGTACTATCACAGTACCCGTACCGGACCATAAAGAATTACGAATTGGAACGCTTCAATCAATCATTCGGCAATCAGGATTACCAAGAACCTTATTCGAATTATAAAACTATTATGAAGCAAGAGTCACCGGAGGACTGGTTAGGGAGATTGACGGTGTCACAGCGGGATGCGGTGACGCACAGTGAGGGGCCGTTGCTGGTATTGGCCGGACCCGGCAGCGGCAAAACCCGGGTGATAACCCATCGGATCGCGTATCTGATTCAAGAAGGAGTCCCCCCCTGCCATATCCTGGCAATCACGTTTACGAACAAGGCAGCCCAGGAAATGCGCAATCGCCTCTATGCCATGCGAATCCCACGGGGCAGTACGATCTGCACGTTTCACAGTTTGTGCGCCCGATTGCTGCGGGAGTTTGCTAATCGCGCCAAACTATCGGGGAATTTCAGTATCTACGATGATGCCGATCAGTTGGCGACGATCCGAACGGTGATAAAAAATCTCGATCTCGATACGCAGAGCTATACGCCGAGTAAGATACTGACGATCATCAGCAATCTGAAAAACGATCTGGTGACGCCTCGAGAATATGCCGAACAGGACCACGATTTTCGGGGGAAGAATACCGCCAGAATTTATCAGGGCTATCAAAAACAGTTAGAGATCAATCAGGCGCTGGATTTCGACGACCTGTTGATGAAATTTGCACTGCTGCTGCGCGACGATCCGGACCTGCGAAACCATTTGAACGAGCGATATCAGTACGTGCTGGTGGACGAGTATCAGGATACGAATAACTGTCAGTATCAGATCGCGCGCGGTTTGACCTTGAATCACCATAACCTGTGTGTAACGGGGGATCCGGATCAATCGATCTACAGTTGGCGGGGCGCGAACATTGGGAATATTCTGGCGTTTGAGAAAGATTATCCGAAAGCGCTGGTAGTGCGTCTGGAGGAGAACTTTCGCAGTACGCCGCAGGTGCTGGAACTGGCCGATCAACTGATCCAGCAAAACAAACGGCGCAAAGAAAAACGATTATTTACCTCAAATGCCGCCGGCAGCACGCCGATACTGGCCGAATACGAAGACGAAGAAGCCGAAGCCGCCGGTGCGGTGCAGTGGATTCAGGCTTTGCGGGAACAGGAATGGGAGTACCGTCAAATGGCGGTGTTTTACCGGGTGAACTCGATGAGCCGGGTACTGGAAGAAGCCTTGATCAAGGCACACGTCCCCTATCAGATCGTCCGGGGCGTGGAGTTCTTTAAACGTCGGGAAATCAAGGATATGCTCGCGTATTTACGGCTGCTTGTGAATCCGGCAGATCAGGTTTCACTCAAACGGATTATCAATCGCCCCACACGCGGGATCGGCAATACGACCGTGCAGCGGTTGTTCGCTCACAGCGAAAAAACCGGCAAAGAAATTTGGCAGGTGCTGCAAAACGTAGAACAGATCCCGACGTTAGGATCGGCGGCAAAAACCAAGGTGAAGAAATTTGTAGAATTGATTCGCCAATCCCAGGTAAATATCGAGGGACCGGTTCAGAAGATCATGACGGAATTGTATGAAAAAAGCGGTCTGAAAAAGGCATTGGAACAGGAAGAAAAAGAAGAGGCCGTCGAAAACGTGAGTGAATTGATCAATGACGCCGCCCGCTACGATGCGGACACGGATCAACCTTCCCTGACGGAATATTTACAGCAGGTGGCCTTGTATAGTGATCAGGATGCGTTCGACGAGTCAGCGGGCGTAGTCTCCCTCATGACGCTGCATGCGGCCAAGGGTCTGGAATTTCGGGCCATACAGATTGTTGGAGTGGAGGACGGGCTGATACCTCATGTCCGCAGCTTGTACGAAAATGAATCTCTGGAAGAGGAACGGCGGCTGTTGTTCGTTGGCATGACGCGGGCCAAAGAGAAACTGCGACTTAGTTACGCTCGCCACCGCCGCACGCAGGGAGTTTCGTTGGCCACCATACGCTCGGAGTTTCTAAGGTCGCTGGAGGGTTTTGAATTTCAGCGCTACGATTCTTCCGATCCTGCGAATTCCTTCCGATCCGAAGAGGAAGACGAGAACGAAATCGTTGAGGAGGAAGATGAAGAAGAAGAGGATTTTGAACCGGACTACGATCCGACGCCTGCCTCGAAATATTGCTGCGGGGAAATTGTGCATCATCCCAAATTCGGCTTCGGCAAAATTCAACAAGTGAATGCCAATCGAACGGATTGTTACGTAGTGGTCAAATTCCCTTCCCGCTCACCGATGACGCTGGACATGAAGTACGCGAAGCTGGAGAAGATTAAATCGGGTTCCGGGTCCAGGGTCTCAGGTTCCGGGTAAAGAATAGAACACGGATTAGGCGGATACAACGGATTTACACAGATGGATGACACTACCAAGCAAGCAGAGCCAGCTTGCCGGTGGTGTTTGTCATCCTGAGCGCAGCGAAGGATCTCGTACTGCTAACTATGATCCGGTTGCCTGGCATGGCCAAGTCTTCTTGGCCATGGCGAACTTAAAAGTATCGCTCAACTTGATATTTGGCTTACACATTGAGAAACTCCCGCACCGGTAGGAGAATGGCGGGCACGGCCCGCCCTACCTTTTATCTGAGCTACGCTCGCTGGAGGCTATTTTTAAGATAGCCACGAGAAAGCTCAAAAGGCATAAATATTTATGGGATTTCGACGGGTGGCGCCGCCAAACGAAACGTAGCAGGTGTAGGTCGGGCTGAGCCCGACCATTGAATAGGTAAGCCACAGAGGGCTCAGAGAAATGGATTCAGAATTCCTCCTCCGTGTGGTCGCCCGCGGCACAGGTCCGGGGGCTAAACATTGGTACTGGCTATAGATCGTTTTTCCGTTTGGAACCTTAGTCCGCCCTACGATTCACCCGGGCTACGTCTGCTATATTCGTCATTCGGATTTCGTCATTGATTCGTAATTCTGGTTTCGTTATTCGTCATTTTAGTTTATACGGCTGATAATTCTGAGCAATTGGTATGCGTCGTCCACTTCCGAACGCGCGGCTGGTGACTTTCAGGCCGGGAGCGGCCTGTTTGCGTTTATATTCGTTGTGATCGACCAGACGAATGACCTTTTCCACGGTGGCCTTATCAAATCCGGCTTCGACAATCTCGACTGCCGACTGTTCCTGTTCCACATACCGTTGGAGTATACCGTCCAGAAGATCATAGGGCGGCAGCGAATCCTGATCTGTCTGGTCGGGCTTCAGTTCGGCAGACGGCGGTTTGATGATGGACGATTCCGGAATCCGTTCTTCCTCACGGTTGATATAGCGCGCGAGTTCATAAACCATAGTCTTGGGGACGTCGCTGATGACCGCCAATCCCCCCACCATATCGCCATACAAGGTGCAGTAGCCGACGGACAATTCGCTTTTGTTGCCGGTGGACAGAACCAGATGTCCGAATTTGTTACTCAGGGCCATTAGGATATTGCCGCGGACGCGAGCTTGCATATTTTCTTCGGTAATGTCGGATTCGCTGCCGGCGAACGCTTCAGCCATCATAGATTCCAGAGCCTTATGAGCCGGCTCGATCGAAATCTCCAGATAGTGCATACCGAGGTTTTTCGCTAACTGTCGGGCGTCGGCAAGACTGTGTTCACTGGAATAGCGGCTGGGCATCGCAACGCCCCAGACGGCATCGGAACCTAAGGCATTAACCGCCAACGCTGCGGTGACGGCTGAATCGATCCCGCCGGAGACTCCCAAAACGACGGACCGGAATCGGCACTTGCGAACGTAATCAGACAATCCCAATACCAAAGCCGCTTCGATGGAGGCTATGTCACCGCGAACCGGCTCCCGCCGCGTCTTGTGCGGTTGAGCCAGATCGATTATGAGCAGGTCTTCGCTAAAATCTTTAGCCTGACCGATCAGGTTTCCTTTATTGTCAAAGGTACAGCTACAACCATCGAAGATGAGTTCGTCGTTGCCGCCGACCTGATTGACATAGATCAAAGGCAATTGGTACCGTTTGCATTCTTCGGCGAATAACTCGCTGCGAAAGGCATGCTTACCAAGTTCGAATGGTGACGCGGATATATTAACTACCAAATCCACCTTTTCCGCGGCCAAATCGGCCAGTGGTTTGATTTCATAGAGCGGGCGACCGGTGCGGGCGGGTTTCTGCCATAGATCTTCGCAGATGGTTAATCCGATACGTAGCCCTTTGAACTCGACTACGGATTGCGAACGCCCCGGCTCAAAGTATCGACTTTCGTCGAAGACATCATACGTAGGCAATAGCTGCTTATAATACGTTGCCGATACTCTCCCCTCCGTAAGCAAGGCGACGGCATTGTGTAACTGTCGCCCTGTCGATCCTTCGTGACGACAGGCAAAGCCGACCAAAGCCGCACAGTCCGTACAGCATCTGGCAATATCATCTAAAGCTGACAGATTGTCATCAATAAACTGCGGCTTTAACAGCAGGTCTTTAGGGGGATACCCCGTCAAGGATAATTCCGGAAATATCACCAGCTCGGCGCCTTGTTGAACACTCTGCTTTATATATTCGATGATTCTAGCACTGTTGGCCTTGAGATCGCCTACCGTTGGATTGACTTGTGCAAGGGCAATTTTCATACTTTTACGCTCTAACAAAACCTTTCTCATGTCACCCTGAGCAAAGCGAAGGGTCTTCTTTAGGCTCCAAGAACGAGATTCTTCACTTCGTTCAGAATGACAAACATGCGATATCGTAATTTGGAAAGAGTGCCTATAGTCCCATCTGATCTACTTTGGCGGCTAGCTTAGCAACGTGGTACACGGACTCGTCGAGGAGTTTTTTTTCGGGATCAGTCAGTTTCAATTCGATGATCTTCTCCACGCCTCTCGCTCCCAGAATAACGGGGACGCCCACAAATCGACCTCCAATACCATATTCTTTGTCGCACCAGGCACAGCAACAGAGCACCCGTTTTTTATCTTTTAGAATAGCCTCAGCCATCTCGGCGGCGCCGGCGGCGGGAGCGTAATAGGCCGATCCTGTCTTGAGCAGATTCACAATTTCAATCCCCCCTTTGCGGGTTCGATCTACAATCGCTTCAATTAATTCTTCATCCATAAGCTCCGTAAGCGGTACGGCCCCTATCGTGGTATAGCGAGGCAAAGGTACCATATCGTCGCCGTGTCCCCCGAGCAGAATGGCCTGGATATCGGTAACAGAGACATGCAGAGCCTCAGCGATAAAACTACGGTAGCGCGCCGTATCCAATATGCCGGCCATTCCCATTACCCTATTCTTGGGCAACTCGGATACCTTGGCCGCAACATAGACCATCGCATCCAGCGGATTGCTAACAATGATCAAAATAGCGCCGGGACTATGAGCTACGGCATTGCGAGTTACGTCAGCGACAATCTGGGTATTTTTCTGGAGCAGATCATCGCGACTCATACCGGGCTTACGCGGCAGGCCGGAGGTAATAATAACAATATCACTTCCTGCCGTATCGGCATAGTCGCAGGTGCCTTTGATGTAAACGTCGAACTTCCCGATCGGCGATGACTCGTAGAGGTCCAGTGCCTTGCCCGCCGCCAGACCTTCGACAATATCCAGAAGCACGATGTCAGCTAATTCCATTTGCGCAAGCCAGTGAGCACATGTAGCACCCACGTTACCGGCGCCAATGATGGATACCTTTTTACGAGCCACCTGCTATACTCCTTTCCTTGTCATTCTGAGCGAAGCGAAGAATCTCAATCCTCCCAACGCAAACATATATCCTTCAACCATTCCATCATCATAATGTCCAATGGGTAACACGTAAAGAAAAAATCATAGCTATAGTACCGGCGCCCGATTTGACAAAATTCACTCTACCTACTACAATAGCCCCATGGCGACCATGCAGAGATTTTTCGATTATCCTGTGAGTCTCTCGAGCTATTTTCAACAAGTGGACGTTCGATTATCCAATAAAAACGTCCCTCAACCGGTCCCGGCAGACGTAAATCCACAAATAGCCGACCTTTCCGACGCTCGAGCGGTCTTCTGGGATGTGTATGGAACCCTCTGCGGAGTATCCGTGGGAGATCTCCAACGGACGTTGGAATATGAAAACCGACTGACCCAGGCCGCTGGGGCGGTAATCGAGGAATTTCAACTGGCGCCGGCGCTTACTCAACTTTATCCGGATCGTTTGGCCGATATCGCCCTGCGCGATCGGTATCTAGAGTTGATCGCCGAGTCGCATGAGCGCAGCCGGGCGGCGGGGATTGAGTGCCCGGAGGTCGTCATCGAGCAGATCTGGCTGTGGATCCTGGAGCATTGCCGACAGGCCGGATACGAGACCGGATACGATGAACCGCTTCTGGATACGGCGTATCGAGCAGCCTATTTTTTCGATGCGAGCATCCAGTATAATTATTTATATCCGGGAATCGCTGATTGTCTCACAAAGCTTTCCGAAGCGCATCTGGTGCAGGGCATCATCTCCAATGCCCAGTTCTACACTCCGATCCAACTGCGGAGATTGCTGCGGGAAGCCTTGCAGCGGGATAACGTCGAACTGGAAGATTTCTTTGACGAGTCACTGGTGTTTTTCTCCTACGAGCTGGGCTACAGCAAACCGAACCAGGGTGCGTTTCAAAAGGCCAATAGAGTTTTAGCTCAACGGGGGATCAAGCCGGAGGAGGTTGTCTATATCGGCAATGACATGCTCAACGACGTCTGGGCGGCGGCCCGGGCGGGCTGGCGAACCATTCTTTTCGCCGTGGATGAGTCCCAAACGACATTGCGAAGCGATGAACCGAATTGCACCCAAGTGCAGCCGGATGCGGTGGTTACGAACGCAGAATCGTTATTGGAGATGTTTGGTATTAATCAGAGTAAAAGAGTAGATGAGTAGAAGGGTGGATGAGTAGATGAGGAGTTTACGGTTTACGGGAAGAGAAGAAGTGGATAGTAGATAGGAAGCACAATCGGGGGCGGGGGTGCTACATGTTTGGTATCTAAGTGGAAACGCAAAAAGAATCATAAAATCCCTATCTGTCACCCCCGCGCAGGCGGGGGTCCACAACACCAGGAGAATCCTGGATTCCCGCCTTCGCGGGAATGACATAACGAATCATTATGCGTTTCCACTTAGTTACAGGTTTAAGGTACAATGTTCAAGGTTTAAAGTTCAATGTTTTTTATCCTTCGCTGCGCTCAGGATGACAAACATGGTTAATCAGGAAACCGCATGGGCTAAGAGCCCATCCTACAATTTTTGAAATTCAAGTGTTTGAAGAGAAAGCGGCGACTGATGCCGCCGCACTCCAAAGCACAGCCGGGGGCGGCTGTGCCACTTGTTTCCGTTACACGTTTTTTATTACCTGCTGGAGATCGGTTTGGAGTTTGGGATGGTCGAGGCGGGGGTCGTGGAATGTTTTGCCATAGTCGAGTAATTGGCCGGCGAGAGTACGGACTACGTCGCGGTAGGCGGGATTCTTATAGAAATTGATCAGTTCGTCGGGATCTTTTTCGAGATCGAAGAGCCAGGGATCGTCCTTAATGGAAACGACGAGTTTGTAGCGTTTAGTAACGACAGCGACCCAACCGGCTTTTGCGGAATTGCCGGTGCTGCGGAAAAAGGCAATATCCTGCCAATTTGGGGGAGCTTTTCCGGTCGTAAAGAGACTCGAGGCATCGCGGCCTTGTTCCTCACCGGCGGTGGGAACCGACATCAGAGACAAAACCGTCGGCAGGAAATCGACGCAGCTTAGAGCCTCGTGAATGATCGTACCGACAGGCACTTTGCTGGGATAATACATTATAAAGGGGATTTTGGCAGAAGCTTCAAACGGTACGCCTTTGTTGTCGCGACCATGTTCGCCGCACAGGTCGCCATGGTCGGCGGTAAAGACCACTACAGTATTCTCGATAAGATGGTGGCGGCGTAAGGCGTTCAGGATTTTACCAACGTTATCGTCAATACATTTGACCATGCCGAAGTACCGGGCAAGAGCCTGGTTCGAGATGGTTCTTTTGGCTTTTTCGGCCCAGCTAGGCAGGTTCAAGTCTGACTTATGCGCGGTACGTGGTTTTTCAAATTTCAGATGATCATACATCGTGTCATAAGGTGCGCGAACAGAGTTGGGACCATGGGGATCGGGGATGCTGACCATATAGCACCAGGATTGGTTTTTATAGGCCTGGATGAATTCTACGGTTTTGTCGGCCAGGAAGTCGGTGCTGAAGTTTTTTTCGTCGGCGCCCTCGATGCTGTAACTGGGAGCGTTTTTGTTATTGCGTGCTGCAACACGAGGTCCCTGCGGAGTATCCTCGAGTTGCTTCCAATGGCCCCGGTTAAACATATAGCGGTTGTCGTCGAAACCGAATTTTCTTTCGGGCGCCCACTGGGGTTTGCCGGCGCCGTCCAGATGCCATTTACCGACATAGCCAGTGGTATATCCCTGGCGTCGTAGAAGCTCGGCGAAAGTAATGATGTCGTCGTTGAGGGGGATATTATTGGTGACGACGGGGGTATTCTGTGGATAACGACCGGAAACGAATGCCGACCTTGAGGGCGAGCAGACCGGCGTGGTAGCGTAAAAGCTGGTGCAGAGGGCCCCTTTCTGCGCCAACCAATCGATATTGGGAGTATCGACCACGGCTTTGGGGCCCCAGATGAGGGCCTGCTCGGGAGCTAAAGTTTTCCGGTAACAACCTAAGGTGCGAAAATTATGCTCATCCGTATGGATGATCAAAAGATTAGGTCGTTTATTCTTTCTTTGGCTTCCGGACAGGTTGCGGGAAAGCGAAATCGACAACGGAATGCTGGTTATCATTTTCAAAAAGCGGCGTCGGTTCATGTATATCTCCTCAATATCCGCTTATACTATAGTAAAATTACATCTTTTACCAAAGCAATATTACTTGGAAATATTCCCCCGGTTATCTGCCACGTCTCAAAGAACCGCCGGTAAGTTTTTTCAGAACGACTTGAGCCTTGTCATAATCAAGATATCGCCGTTCCTCCCGTGAGAAGTCCGCTGAATGTGCGGACTTACGGCCGTTGGTCCATACGACGCCCAATTTTTTGTGCAGCAGTTCATGATACATGATGAAATCGACGGCTAACTCGGGCACATCATTTCTATCCAGAGAAGCGCTGATCATAACGGTGTTATGGGCTTGATCGTAATGGCCTAACTTTCTGGAAGTAAAAACAGAACTCCAGAGAAGACGGGGCCGGGCCAGGCTGCCGTTGAAATAGGTGGTATTGACACGTTCAAAGGATTTTGTCAGGTCATGCCAAACCCCTTTGCTGTTGTCGGTAACGCCGGCCAGCAATTCCAGTTCGCAGAAAACCGACTGATAGGATTCATCCAGCATGGCCTCCATAATAGTCTGCTTTTGGCCATTTTTGTGTAAGGCCAGACCCGCCAGGGTCTCGAACGTATCGCTGCCAAATGAAACCATCGGGGTAGGCAACTGCACAAGTAAGAGATTACGATATTTTCTCATCCGATAGATACCCCGCATCGGCCGAAAGTAAATTGTAACCTCATTCGGAAGTTCTGGCAGGCTCCGAACCGCGTCTACAAAGCAGGATGTTGCCATTCGGAGGGCCGCAACATAGTCATCAAAATGATCTTGCTGGGCGAAGTAGGCCAACCAACCTCTGATCTCGCGTGTTTCGCAGGTAACTTGCTCAGGTGATATCGAATCGTTATCAATCAGTTTTTCCAGATGTTCACTGCCGGAACGGATATGCTGATAAACATCCTGCAACCGTTCTTCCTTCAG
>Ga0114922_10002964_pt1 | contig 15875 bp, 17 predicted proteins | sample AartaG_FD_100975 | JGI IMG/M metagenome (GOLD analysis project Ga0114922, IMG submission 100975) | Deep subsurface microbial communities from Aarhus Bay to uncover new lineages of life (NeLLi) - Aarhus_00045 metaG | ecosystem: Environmental > Aquatic > Marine > Oceanic > Sediment | place...
CTGATCCTTTGGCAAAGTCGTGCTCAATACAACATCGCCGACAATTTGGGGACGTCCCCAAATTGCTGCCCTCGAAGAACGATTTGTGAAGGCTAGATCCTCAATGGCGCTGCGGACATACCTTTTTTTTCAACATTTAAAGAGTCATCTAATCCCCAATTTCCTGGCGGATTTGAAGCATGATGTTTCTCGTCTGCTTCTAAAATTCCTATCTCAAAAAGCTCTCTTACCTCAGGTGAATAAGTAAATTCAAGTCCTCTGTACTCGTAGACTTTCCCTTGCTTTTCCACCCTGTTATAAACCGTAGAAATTTTAAATGTCAATAATTTAATCAGGTCTTTCTTCTGTTCATCGCTTGAATTCTTGAGAATTTTGCCCCAATTTTTCATAGCATCTAGAACTTCAATGCTTTTGCTGATTTTATCATCAAAGTGCTCTTTTTCTTCCTCAAGCTCAGATAAGCGATCCTTTATTTCCTCTTGCCGCTCACGTATCTTCTCACTTCGGGTCTTGAAAAATTCAGCATCAATAATTTCTTCACAATAGTCGATGTACATTTTATCAAGAGCATTTTCGTTTTTGGTTTGTTCCGATCTCAGCATTTTGATTTCGTGAAGGATAAAATCTTTTGTTTCGTCCTTGAAAATAACCTCTTTCACTTTTTTCCAATGCGAGGTGTTAAACTTTATGAGACTAAATTCATCCATCAGCATTCGTTCGATTTCTTCACCTCTAAATGATGGCGTTGCGCAACGTTTTTCCGTACCATCTGCTGAAATATAAGGCCCATGAGTACAAAGATAATATTCGTATTTGTACTTTTCGCTTTGCTGTCCTTTCTTTGAATCCCATTCAATTCTTCTGTCAAAACGAGTGCCATAAATTTTACGTCCACACTTGCCACAGACCATTAAGTCGTTAAATCTGAAATTGAGTTTTTTAGTACGGAAATTCTTTTGATTGTTCATCAAAATAGCTTGATTCTTTTCCCAAGTTTTCTTGCTGATAAGAGGTTCAAAGCTTGTCGTTTTGTTCTTGTAGATTTTTTGCTTACCATCATCAATCCAAGGATGACTCCATACAAAATCACCATAATAAAAACAACTTTTTATAAGCTTTCCCAGCTGAGGACGAGAGAGTGCGTTGTTTGTCGTTTTTGTCTTTAATCCTAAGTCCTTAGCAAGTCGGACTGCTTGCTGGAGAGAGAATTTTCCAGTGCTGAAAGTCTCTAGAAATTTCTTCATGATTGGAGCATCATCAGTCCAAACTATTTCGGGAGGCTTGCCAGCACGAGTCTTAGCGATAGATCTGTAACCTATTGGTGGGAGTCCTGGATATTCGTTGCGCTCTAACTTTTTATTCAAACCTCTCAATACTCTTTTTCTTGTTTTCTTTGATTCGTTATCTGCCACATCAACTTTTATATTATGAAAAAGTTCCTCGTCGTCTGAATCAAATTCAGGAATGGATTGTCTAGCATCAATGATAAAAACATTCAGACCATGCTTCTTGAGATACTTTCTTGCTTCCATATCCATATTCCTATTTCGTGTCCAACGATCAACTTCTGAAATTAGGATTAGCTTGATCCCATTTTCGATACAGTATTTGAAAACATTCCATAAATGCTTGCGCTCCTCATCACTAGCACTTTCGGAAAATTTGAAGACCTTGACCAAATCATGGCCGTTGTTCTTTATCCACTGCTGGATATAATCCTCCTGAGCATCCAAGCTCAGTCCCATTTTTTCCTGTTTTTTAGAACTGACTCGGCAATAGCCAACTGCTAATTGATTATTCATTATATCCTCCTTTTTAGTTCCCTTTTGGCTTGCATTAATAGCTGCAAGCTTATGACAGCCCCATGTTGGCCCGTGGGCCACTGTTTAGTACCGTTGGTACTCATAATATAGCCTCTTATTACAGATAAGCTGCAAATATTTCCGCAGATTCCTGGGCTTGGTTTTCAAACACGATTTGTTCGAAATAAATCTGAGTTGAATTTATGCTACGATGCCTCAACCAAATCATCACCTCAATGGCCGATTTGCCATTTCGGGCATGAGTTATCCCACAGGAATGTCTTAATGAATGGACACTAAAATCGGAATTCAATCCTGCTTTTTCAGCATAGACTTTAAACCGATATTTGACGACTTGCGATGAGATCGATTCATCCCATCGTCTTGGATGAGGAAAGAGATAAGGATTTTTCCGGTCGGCTTTTTTGTTCCTTTGTTTTAGATAAGCATTCAGTCGTTCGCTAAGTCTTCCATTCAGATCATAAGTCCTGCTTCGGCCATTTTTTAACGCTTGAATTCTGATCTGATGAGACTCCAAATTTAAATCCTTGAGTTCGACTTGCGAACATTCGGAGACTCTCAATCCCAAAAATAATACAAGCCGAAAAAGGAGAATATCCCTTCGATCTTTTGACCTATCTACAGTTTTGAAAAATTGCTTCAATTCCTCATCGTTCAAATATTTTAAGCCAAATTTTTTAGTTCCTAATGGTCTTGCCATGTTTAGCCTCCTTAAATATATTCTCGGACAAAGGCAATAAATTCATCTCTACAAAATCCTTTTTTACTGCATTGTTGAGATTCTTAACAGCCTCTATAAACTCACGCCAAATTCTATGAAAATAACCATCATCAACAGGATTGAAAGAAATACTGGAGTGTTCGATGATTTCAACAAGATCATTTAAATTGCCTGTTGTCTCTTTGAGCTGTTCTATGGTTTCCTCATATTTATTTTTCAAAATGATTGCCTCGTATTCATTGTTCAAAGAGGATTTTGCTCTTGCTACTCTTTTTCGCTTTTGCTTCTTTCTTTCTTGTTCTCTGTTTCTAAATCCTTCTCGCCCAACCGTGCCTGTGGCACTAAGGAAACTTATTTCAGTATTTGAATTAACAAGGTTGATAATCTCTTTTTGATCCTCTATGGATTCTTCATACAAATCATAAATATCGTCCTTGTTATATCGTCTTCTCCCATCCACTGGGACCAATACTTGCCGTCTAAATTTGTCACCATGTTCAGTCACAAGATCATCTAATTTCTCAGCAAATTTAGCGTCCTTGGTGATTGTTGAAGTGGAGACCATGTGTTCCTTTGCCAATATTTCAGCAGTATTTTTCAAGTTATCGATTTTATACTTTGATTTCCTGTCGCCACCCCAACCATTTTTTCTGAGATTGTAGAGCTTCCCCCGTATATAACTTTTTTGTTCCCGAGTGAGATTTCGTCTCCCAAATTGATATCCAATTATCGCCTCCATGGCCTCTTTTTCACTTTGGAAATCTACCTCTCCGATTTGAAATTCAATGTTGTGCTTTTTACAAATTTTGTAACGATGGTGTCCATCAATCAGGATATCCTTTCCTTTCCAGACAAGTAGTGGATCTCTACAGCCTTCTTTCTTGATACTCTCTTCAAGGAAAATATATTCCTCCTTGCTGAGTGGGGTGAGAAACTCCTTAAATTTGATCTTCAATGATAGATTCATAACTTTTCTCCTTAGTAGACTCCCCAATCCCAACTTGACAAATAACCAATCCCATCATCTCTTTCTGTCCTTTTGCCCTTCATCTTCAAACAATAATCTAAGACTGATTGTCTATCTGGCAATCCCTTTATTATGGTTCTCCCATACAGCGGACAAACTCTTTTGGATTCTGAATCCCACCGCAGAGCCATCAAGAGATAAAAATCTATTCCTATCCTGGAATGAATCTCTGCAATCAATACTTTATCATTCAAAGTGAGAATTTCTATCGCAGCTTCAATTGCGTCTTCATATGTCAATTCATAGAAAATGGCGATCGTTCTCTTTCTATGATTCCTGTGAAAAGCACCAGCCACGATCTTAAATTCTTTCATTTGTCCTCCTGTGATTTAATTCATTTCTCTCTCATTCCAATATTAAGGATCTCAAAACTCGTTTGGCGTCCCGAACCAAGTTGCAAGGCTCTCTAAGGCCCATCCTGGGCTGTGGGCAACGTCTTTAATAGGTTGGCCCTTACCTAAAACGCCTCGTTTTACCATCACGCTTCCTCAATAACATCCATCGGATCAACGATATGGTGATAAACGTTTTCGTAGACATCGTAGTGTCGGACAAGAAGATAATTATCAGGACATTCACTAGCCTCTTTCGGCCAACGCTTCCTGATATCCGCACCAAAACCTATGATTGTCCCCACAAGCTCAACGAATTTTCCGCTGATGACATTGAGATAGGAAAATTTGATGACCTGGTCGGTCTTGAATTTGTTCTTTTTCATCTTCTTTCCCCAGCCTCTTCTTCAGTTTCTTCGCCGATTAATTCTCGTAGTTCTTTGATCGTGTCATCGAAGTTAATCATTGATCCACGACTTAACCATTCATGGTCGTTTGTAAGATTAGTGATCGTATTTGGCAACCAATAGGATGTTGCTCTTTGAGTTATCATTCCATGATCGTACAGCTGTCGGATAATTGATCGCATATCGTAAAGCTTTTCTACGACTGAATCCCTTAATTCTAAAAGCTCTCTAATGCCCTCTTGAATCTCTGATTTTTCTCTCATTGTTTCCTCCTTATAAAAAAAGGGATGGGGAGGTCTTCCCAAAAAATTCGTAGGGCAACGGATTTAATGGTGTGAAAGAGTCTCCCCTCCCCATAATTGTTGATTTGATTTTCCGTTGCCCTAAGTTGTTCATTCTAATACAAATATAAGTCATCCAATCGCAAATGTAAAGCTTTATTTTATCTTTTTTAGGTTGTTTATATTTAGGATCTATGCGAAATGTCGAATTCGAAGCATAAATTGCTTATTGACATTACCATATTGACAGAATAACATAAATATGGTATTTAATTTACAATAAAGGGCTTCTGCAGTGGAAAATAAAGACTCAGAAAAAACCACAAAAACTACATTTTATTTACCCGAAGATCTTCATGCTAAGTTAAAAATCCAAGCCGTAAAATCGCGAACATCAATGACTAAAATAATAATTCAAGCACTTAAAAGGGAATTAAAAAGGTTGACTAATAAAAGTCTTGATAAAAATTGATTTCTTAAGTTAATAATAGAGAGGGATTATATATGGGTTTTCAAAACAAGAGGCTCTTTGAAGTAATTCAATCAACCCGCAGAGTAGATGGATTAACTCATAATTTCTATAAATATCCTGCAAGATTCTCGCCAGATTTTGCTCGAGAAATTATTCTAGAATTTACTGAAAAAGGAGATTGCGTCCTCGATGCTTTTATGGGTGGAGGCACAACCATCGTAGAGGCCATCGCCAACGGACGAAGAGCATTAGGAGTAGATATTAATCCCATATCTCTATTCGTAACAAGAGCAAAAACTACTCCTCTTAGTAATCAGGATAAAGATAAGATAATCAATTGGGCACAGTCACTCAAGTTTGAAGAAGCATTTTCTTGCGTCTCAATGGAAGATGATACAAGGCTAAGAAATCTGCCAAATAACATAAAAAACTTATTAAGATATTTAGTATCATCAATTGATAACCTTGAGTTTCCAAGACAGAAGCATTTTGCTCGTTGTGCATTATTGCAGCTCGGTTCCTGGGCAATCGATTGTCGTAAAAGCATACCTCAAATTAATGATTGGAAGGGACAGTTTATTAAAATTATAAAGGAAATGCTAAATGGCCTGGATGACTTAGTAGAATATGCGAGATGTAATAATACCTCTAAAAACAAGATTACAGGCCAAAGATTACTTTTTCAGGGAACAATAAACAAAGCCGTTAGAAACAAAGATTTTGCCAAATTTTCATTAAAACCCAAGCTATTATTAACATCTCCACCGTATCCCGGTGTGCACATCCTGTATCATCGCTGGCAAGTAGGAGGACGGCGTGAAACGCCTGCTCCTTTCTGGATCACAAATCAATGGGATGGGCATGGTGGATCACATTACACGCTTGGCAGTCGATCTATATCTGGACTAAAAAACTATTTTTTAAAACTAGAGAATATATTTTGGCATCTTCGACAATTTATTGATCCTGATGCGTTGGTTGTTCAGCTAGTTGCATTTACAAATCCTGATTCTCAAGTACCATCTTTTCTTAAGTCGATGAGGTCTTCTAGATTTGAGGAGATTACTCCGTTAAAATATATGGGTGAAAAACGTCCTATACGAGAAGTGCCAAATAGAAAATGGTACACATATTCTTCAGATAACAATTCAGCGAGCCAGGAGATTCTCTTTTTTCACAGGCCTCGATAAAGACCTCAACATCATTCTATTCAAGATACAGAAATTATTGTAAGATTTTATTCATCATCACCCATCAAGCTCCCTTTTGAAATATGTTCCTCTGATAATCCTCCTAAGGATTCGATTAGCGGCAACAGCACAGGAGCTATAGCAGAAGATGTCTGATATACTTGTTGTTCTAAGGTAATTTCGTTGTCCTCTTCTGACTCTTTTTCCTCAGCTGTTTTTCTTATTTTTTCTCGTCGCATATCTTCTTGAATTAGAGCTAATCCGATTAGCACAAGGCCGTAGATATATCGGGCCTTAAGGATTTCAGGATCAGCCTTACTTGATTTAATTTCCGTCTTGAGGAAAATATTATCCATATTAATCCAAAAGCTATATACGGGGGCTTTGAACTCCCCAGATTCGTCGATATCTGCTGTTTCTTGTACTATTTCTAAGGCCGAAAATTTATCAAATTTTTGTTTACGTTTATCCCAATCATATTCATGCACTTCGTGAATTTCTGGCATTGCAACTTTGGTCTGAGTTTCTCGCTGATCACCATCTTTTTCTGATGGAGGCTTTCGCCTTGTGCTCTCACTTGGCACAATATTCTGTGCAGTGCATACTTCTAATACAAACTTATTAACGAAGGGCTCTAATAATGTTTCATCGGTAACCACTGATTTATACTCGATGACATCACCAATCGAGCATTCATCAGGAAGCCTTATATTAAGGGTTGCTATTCCATTTTGTAGATTTAAACTATAGCTATCAACTTGCTTTGGCTCACTGCCATTTGTAATCGTAAGACCAAAATTTCCCCTATTCTTTAGGCGATCAAAGTAATCGTTCACAACATCAGTCTCATAAACAATTCGGCATCTCATATTTATCGCTGCATTCCGCTCAAGCTTATGCCCATAAGAGAATTTGGAAAATTTGAAGTAACTAGGATGTGGTTGCCCTTCATACTTAAGATCTTTAGAACTAACTTGTTTTGACTTAAATGGATTTGGTAACCGTGCACCATCAAGGAAAAGGGATGCCAGAGAGGGAGAAGATTTTAAAATTGACTCAAGCGCCTCTTCTAAGGGCTTCGAGTCTCCAATTTTTTCCTCGATTTCTTCCCTTTTTCTTCTTTCACGCAAATCTTTCAATCCTTGATGATCTCGGATCATTATCTCCAATTCATGTTCTATTTCGTCTCGAAGATCACCACTCCTTAATCTGTCACGACTATTCATAAAAAGATCTTCTCTTGCTCTTCCGCTTAGATTACTACAATCAATAGAAACTAGTATTGAATCATCGAGGCGTCCCATGCCAACACTTCTTCTGCTGAAAAAATTGAGATGTAGGTGGCCATGAGTTTGACCATTTATTGTGAAAATTATTCCTTCACGTTTTCGATATGTATCTGCTTTTCCTTTTTTAAATGCATAAATTCTAGCAGTCATTCTCTCTCCTCCCGCAGTCAAGGAAGATGCAGTTGGAAAACCTTCTTCTAGATTCTCTGCTCTGTTGTCTTCTAAACGAACACTAATCCCACTTAATGTCGTCTCGAAGCTGCCTGCATGGCCTCGATAATCTCTGCATTCATGAAGTCTAATTGGGAGGGCTATCTCTGGTAATAAAATATCTAATCTGAATAGCAGCCCATCACGCATCATCATATTCGTACGAAATCCTGTCGCAGCATACTCAAATAGTTTAATTGCAGTTCCCCATTCCGAATTACGGCCATAAGCATTTCGTCCATCAGGGAAAATTGGAAGGCTATCAGACCTAAAGCGTAGAACATCTCCTTTTTCTGGCTTCATTTCTGCATTTACTGGAGCTAGGTAGGTGTATACTGAACTTCTCCTACCGTATACAGGATTTTCTCGACGTACAATCGTGAATCCCCAATAATCTGAAGAATCATCGGACTCAAATTTATTAATTTGTGGATTTCGTTTGGAAATAATTAGTTGTAAGTTGTTCCGGCCACAGAACTGAAGGACTCCGGTGCCACCCATATTGAACTTGCCTTGAACAAACTGTACTCTGAGTTTGTTTTTATGACTTAAATCTAAGAGGGTATTCGGCATTGAATTAGGTGTTTGTCCCTCGCCAGCATCTGCCACAGTAAAAGAAGGATTAGTACGACTTCCCGTAGCAGCTACTGTGATGCGACGAGAAATTTCAGTACGTTCTTGTGTTGACCAATATCCAATGTGTCCATAAGTTTCGTGCTTACTCTCATCGTCTGCAAAGAAGAGAGCCACTGCTTTATGGATACTCTTAGGAGCACTTTGATCATCAGGAGAGACACCCATTTGCCAACATTCATTCATAAGAATTGCATCCACTGAGTTAACAATTTTTTCCACCAGTGCTGCTTCTGGTCGACTCTGTTGGTTTCCTACTGTAGAAAAATTATCCTCTTTGTCCCCATAATATCTCCAAAAATTCGAGTTATCCCAGTATCCCTCGTCACTCAGAATCTTTATTACCTCCTCTTCTGAGTCGGCGAGAAGAAGAGACAAACACATTTTTTTTAGTTTCTCATTATTCATTTCACACCCCCCTTAATTTATTAATTATAGGCTTGTATGCAGAATTTTTCATGTTTTTTTCTTTTTTTGTTTTTTCCGCTTCGATTTGACTGAACGAACACGCCAAGTAGATAATGCATAGGTGCCCCGTTTGACTGTACGTTTAAAGCGATTATCCCTAGACATTCGAGATAACATGGTTGCAGCTGGATTTTTTCCGGGTATATAAAGTCCCCGCTCCTGCAATTTATTAAAAATCTCTTTGTAATGTAGAGGCTTATAAACTTCGGAAAGAAGATCATAAGCCGCATCAGTAATTTTTGTTGTTCCTGGTATATAATCAATTTTATTCTCACCAACCTTACATTGGTTACTATTCAGCACGAAACCTTCTAATTTAAGCAAGGCTTCGATATGATGTAGTGCCTCTTCTGAGGGTTTTCTTTTAGACTGAAAAGCCTCCATTTTTCTTGAAAATTCTTCCTGAAGGTCAGCTATTGCTAAGTCAATTTTTTTTAGTTCTGCCATTATCAGGTCTTTTTTCAATAGTAACGCTTCTCGAACTTGAGTGCTGGCCTTCTTATAATTAAATCCCCCAGAAGTTTTTTGCCTATCTCTCTTATTATCCATACGAATCAGCCTCCTTATTTAATACACGGTATGATATGTCATATCATACGAGAGTATAACACGGAATTTGCGGGATTGTCAAGTCGTTTGAAAATTTTGGTTACATTTCTCTGAATATTGGAATCGATTTGTGGTCATGATGTCCAGAATTCTTAAATAAATAGATTGTTGGAGGAGCAGATGAAATGGGATTACACTTCTTTCAGTCCTTCAGTTGTAGTTACAATCCGCCCTTTTGCTGACACAGCCGGCAACTATATGTGCCCAAAATTTGTGGAAAAAGGAGGATGTTTCTAAAGAATGGCTTTGTAGAAATTACAGAGATTTACTGACTCTTCAACCCAGCCAGCCTGCTCCTAGCATTCTCGACCTCAGCTCTCCTAGGATCAGTTTCTTTATATATGAAGAGTTCAAAATTATTTTATGTTTTGCACTTAATCATTAAGACAAAAATAAATTCTTAGATAACCATCTACAGAATCTCAGTTCCAAAATCAGGATTAATCGATACAAAATCCCAATATGGGAAATATTTTTTCTCTCCATAGTATTCAACATCTTCTTTGCATTCTTTTAAATATGATGGACTGAAAATTAGCCTATAAAAAACATGCCCTTTTGACGTTATTGAAAAACAGTCTTCAGCTCTCTTTTCGAGCATTTGATGATTCATGAACTTTTCAATGCAACCATCTATTTCTGCTCGAGAGATCGTAACAGTCTCTTCCCCATATAGATTTTTTCCTTTAGTCCTTCTTAATACCTTAAGGGTAGCTGTATAATACTGAGAAAGAGCAGCTACAAATTTATCATCTACGGTGTGTTTCACATGGAGAAGTAGAAATACATCCTTTTCAATTGGAAACTGTGCAGAGCGGCTATCTAAAAATATGTTTGGAAAAACGTGTTGTCGAATAAGTACCCGTGGGATACTCATATTAAAATATTGTTCTAAATAATCACTTGAGCTATATTCCTTAGTCTTCCCCGGCTCATTTAGCTCTAAGAATTTTTTTAAAACGCCCAAAGTCTCCCTTATGTCTTCATTGTAAGCTTTAATTAACTGGCTGCATAATCCGCTCCCAAACGGATTTTTTGCATCTTTATCAACAGTATTAATACGATTAGCAACAATCCCATATAAATCAATTCTAGGATATATAATTTTTTCTGAGAATTTTGTTCGAATGAATCTTAATAATGACTCATGATAATGATCCAGTGTTGCACCTCTAACCGTGAGCCATTTTTCAATTTCTGCAGTCTCCATATATGTATATAACCGCCGAAGCAAAGGCTCAACCAGCTCAATTGGTGATTCATCGATATCATCTATTAGCATTATTAATTTCTTAGAGAACTTTGAACTATTATCTTTGATAAAATCAATCAACATATTGATTTTAGTATTATTCTTTATATCAGTTCTTTTTAGAATTAAATTCGCTTTATTTCTAAAACCACATACATTCAGATAAGTTTTATAAATTTTGATACAAATATCCTCAAAAGATTCGTACGAATCTTGTAAATTAACTGATATTAATCGGTTGAAATGTAAAATCTCGAAGTGATATTTATCACCAATATTTTCTTTCGCATAACTTTTGATTTTCTTAAGATAATACAAAAATGTGGTCTTCCCACATCCAGGTTTTCCAATTATGAGTTTGTCATTATTTATATTTGCATGCATAAGCGTAAATACTAGATCAGATAAAACTTCCTCTAGTTTTGGTGGTAAATAGAAATTTTTAAAAAATTCAGATTTTTTTAGCCTGTGAATTCTTCCAAACTGAGGCATTTCTCTCCAGTTCAAGATCTGCATCCATTTAATATATTTCTCCGATGACATTATTCACCTCCAAATGCTTTTATTATCCGAAAAAATAATGGTGTCATCATCATGAATATTCCTATTAAGATCATGAAGGAAAGGATATATCGAATTGTTGGGAATTTTTGATTAATTAAACCATACTTAATGTCTGTACAAACCTTACAACAATCGTCTGGAGAGGCATATTTGAAAGCATCTTCAAGAGGAAAATAGTCTGCATAACTCGGAAAAGAATTTAGTAACTTCTGTTGATCGACATCTAAAAGTTCAGAAAACTCATGATTAAAATTGATTATCCCAACTTTATCTGAGCACCACTTATAATATTCGCTAGAGCTATTATAGGATTTAATGATGTGTGGCATAATTCTTAAACAAATAATGATAGACATCAGATAAATTAATGCTCCTAAAAGACTAATTCTGTTCATTTTTATGGCTTCAGAAAAAAATGAATCGATATTTATTTTTCTCAGTATATCTATTGCAATAGGCAGAAGTGTAACACTTAACAAAGCGGTTCTAAAGAATTTTTGTGAAACCTTTTTGAGCGTTGTCCATCCCATTCATCTCTCCCTAAACTAAAAAATTGGTATCACAAAGGAATTACAATGTCAACATTATCGATTTCAAGATGAAATAATTGTTTTGAGGTTGATAGGTTATTTCAGAGAGCGTCGCTGATTATTAAAGGCATATCTGTGGTATTGGAAATGAAATAGTCCTCTCCCCAAGTCACAAATGCATCACAGAGTTCGCTGAAAAGAAATCTCAAAAGAGCCTATTTTGATCAAACAGTTAGCGAAATAGGGCAGAAAATCTGCCAAAAGTTAATTTTGGGTAAAGAATGTCTGCATAGGATACGTACGATCTTCAGCGAGAGATATCCACCCCCAGACGCAGTAAATTTCTCGGGCCAGCCTCGGCCATAGGAATTTTTTCCCAAATTTTTTGCCAAAAATTTCTGTATATTCTCTGCTTAATTGATAAGACTATTTTAATTACAAATTCTACATGTCTACCCTGTTGGCCCACGTTGATCCTGAGGGGAAAGATAAAGGATTTTAATTAAAAGCCTTAATTTGGGCTGGAAAAAAGCGATATTCGGCAAAAAGAAAGACACATAGTTTTACCGTAGGACACATGGGATTCCTTAGACAAAATTATCTTCGTGTACCCCGTTGGGCCAAATGCACCCAAAATCAAAACTTAATAAACATTCATAAATCCTCTGTCCAATTCCAACAGGGCAATAGGTTATCCTGATATTCAATATTAGTAAAGACCGTTTGCTCTCCAAAATATCCTCTCAATAACAGCTACAATTTATCCACACTAGCAAAATAAGTCTTCTTGAATTCGGCTCCTTTTTCGAAATTATTAGCTGATTTATGTATTTCTACAATAAAGTTTTCTAAATTCCCTACTCTTTTTCCTCTTTTTTCCATTTAAAACACATTTCTCACTATTTTTGACAATCGGCATTCTGGACTCTCTGACTCTTCCCAAATCCCTTTTTTATCTTTTCTTCCATCTAGAATTCCGATTATCCTTTTTCCATTTTTAGCTTTTCTTTTCCCTGGAAACTCTATACAGGTTACTTTTTACCTTTTAGTTTTAAATAACCCCTAAACCCCTAAACCTGTATATACAGGTTTACAGGTTTACAAGTTACAAATATATAGTATAGGAAAAGTAACCTGTAGGAATAAATTGGATTGACCTGCACTTAACTTGACTGAACCTGTCAAGTGATGTCTAATGTTCTCATCAAAAAAAGGAGGGTCACATGAAAAAACTACTCACAATCATTCCTTTGGTCTTTCTGCTTTGTTTTACTTTCGGTTGCCAGGACAAGGCAGCAATGGCAGAGCTTGAAGAGTTCAGAGCCCAGGCAGCACTTGAGGAGCAGAATAAGGCTTTAGTCATGCGTGTCGAGGAAGCATTTTTAAAGGGAGATATTGAAGCTGTAAAGAAAATCGTTTCTCCCGATTTTGTTTGGCACATGTCGGGAAAAGATTTATTCCTGGAGGACGTGATAGAAGCTCTTAAAATGCAAATAGCAATGTTTCCTGATAGGTCTAGTAGTGCTGAAGATATAATCGCTAAAGGAGACAAGGTAATAGTGAGGTCTATTGTCAGGGCTACTTATGAAGGGGATGTTGAAGATTTTTCAGTCACAGGGAAGAAGATTGAAGTTGAAGGCATTGAAATAACACGAGTTGAAAATGGAAAAATTGTTGAGAGTTGGGCATCAGCAGATAATTTGGTCATGATGCAGCAACTCGGCTATGAGCTTAAGCCGAAGGAGGGGGAGAAGTAGATTCTTCCTTTCCTAATATAGACTTGATTTGACAAGCATTGTCAGGTCAAGTGTTGGTCAATCCAAATAAATCGCATATTCATTTTTCCTCTTTTTCCTTATCCTTCTCTGCTTTTTTTTCAGGCAATGCCCAATGGGACTTGCTCCCTTTCCCATATCCATCAGGACGATGGGACACAATTTTCAATTGTTTTTTGGCCTTCTTCACTGTACTCCAGCCAAAGTTCTCGTCTTCAACCATGTCGCTTATCTCAGTCTGCGCCACTGGCCCATCTTTTAACGTTTCTTTCAAGAATTCCATAGCCAATTCTATCGGTTTTTTCCGACCTTCATCCTCTTGGTCTCTCAATATTTCCTGCGTCGTTTTCCGCATCGGCACGTCTTCCCAAATTACCTTGTCTTCTATACGGAAAGCCAACCCAAGATCACGTATATCCTTTGGTGAAAGATTGCTCTTCATACCAGAGAAGAGCTTTCTTCCCTCTGCCTCTCCATCGTTCGCAACGTACCAAATAGCCCTCGCTGCGCCAGCGAATCCAATAGACCCAGGGACACGATAAATAGCGTTTTGACTTTGTTTCTTATTCATATGGAGAACGGCCAGTATGGCGACCTTGTATTTTTCTGCCAATAGCACCACGGGAGCCAACATCCCTCTGACCTCAGAATCTCTATACGAATCCACGTCACCCAAATATGCGCTCAAGGGATCGAAAATGACCAGCCTCACGTCGCCTTTTGTCTTTATTAGATTTTCCAACCTAGATAGATCCTTGTCTAATCTGAAAGTCCTCTCCTCGCCTTTCTTTTCTATCGTGGCTTCAATATAAGTGACCTTGCTCCTATCGGCACCAGCCCAATCAAGTCTTCGGACTATGGTGTCGGCCAAACCGTCTTCGGCATTCAGTAGGATAACTGATCCTTTTTCCACTGATCCATGCGGAGTGTCGGGCCATCCTTCACCTGTGGTCACATGTTTAGCCAAATCGGCAGTAAGAAATGATTTACCCACTCCTGGGTCGCCAATCAAAAAGGTCAATTTGCCCTCGGGGATACGGTCTTGCCAAAGCCAGGTTATGTTCTCCGGTTCGACATCTCCACAATTGATCGTTTTGAGTCCCATCGGTTCATCTTCATCTCCCGTAATGGCTGCCTCTCTCAACTCATTCGCAATGCCTTCAACATAGGTTTTCTGATTCAGCTTTTCCACATCCACATTCAGCATTATTCGCTTCGCTTCTTGTCGTCTAGCAAAATCTACCACCTTGTCTCTGACATAATCAAAATTTCCTTTCTTGCCAATATTCATAACCTCAGCTGCCACATCAAGACATTCATCAACAGGAAAAGCCTTTTGTTTCTTTTTCTTCTCAATGATGAGATTATCTAGCTCCTGAAAAAACTCGTCTGTGCTAGGAATTCTAGAATATTTTTCGTAGAAGTCGATCGCCATCTTTGATAGGTCTTTCAGTATTGGATTATCAAAATATTTAGGATCAATATTCCCTTCATGGGACTTCAAGAATTCACCATCAAGGAACATCATGGCCACGATTCTTTTCTGTATTCCGTGACTAACCTCTAGTTTCTCTTCCATCTTTTTCTTCTCCAATTAATTTGAATTTTTTCCCTTGGAAATATTTTCCACTAAGCATTTTGCCAGTCTCGAGATCGCTGACGTAAAACTGGCGAATGCAAAGGAAGGTCTCACTATCTTCTGTGATAAAAAGACCCTTGAAATTGAGTTTTCTTTGATCATTCATTTCTTTGAAATTTTCCTTTTTAAAATGCATCCTCCTCACGTGGGATCGTTGACCATACACGACTCCCAGCAAGCCCGTAGCAAAGATTTTTTATGAAATCCCTGCCTTGTTTTGCTTCGATATATTTGAGCTTTTTCGGATAATATCTCTTGTCTAAAAAACGATCCGTCAAAATTTCTTTGCCTACTCTTTTTCCTTTCAGGATAACAATCTTCGATTCTTCGTCTGACCATCCAAGGGAACATATGATGATTTTTTCTGGTGATTCTTTTCCCTTCCAGGTAATGACGTCAACGACTAACATACTCATGCTCCTTCCAGTATTTCTTTGAGTTCCCCGATTGCCGGAAATTCGGCAAATTTCTTCAATGCCAAAATGATTTTATTTGGTTTGGATTTCTTTAAATGTTCCGTATATTCAGGTATACCTGATGTCTTTTTCCCCTTCGGGCGAACAACCAAAGCTAATATAACTCCCAGTTATAAAAAAAGCCAAAAAGCCTAATTTTATAACCTGGAGTTATAAAATGGGGGATGGAGCTATGGC
>Ga0114922_10002965_pt1 | contig 15875 bp, 14 predicted proteins | sample AartaG_FD_100975 | JGI IMG/M metagenome (GOLD analysis project Ga0114922, IMG submission 100975) | Deep subsurface microbial communities from Aarhus Bay to uncover new lineages of life (NeLLi) - Aarhus_00045 metaG | ecosystem: Environmental > Aquatic > Marine > Oceanic > Sediment | place...
GACGGCATCGGAAACAGCTTTGTTCAATTCGTTATCGTAACCTGCCTTGGTGCCATCGGCGTCCATACTGGTCAAAAGAATTTCACCTGCACCTAATTTTTCGGCCCTGGCGGCCCATTCGACGGCGTCGATATCGGTGGGTTCTGTGCCGGCCTTTATGCAGACCTGCCATTTGCCTTTGTTTTGTTTTGAGCGTCGGGCATCGATGGCAAGGACGATGCATTGATTGCCGAAGCGCTGGGCGGCCTCGGTGAGCAGGTCCGGATTTTCAACGGCGGCGGTATTTACGGAGACTTTTTCTGCACCACTTCTAAGCAGCTGGTCGATTTGGTCAACTGTCTGGACGCCGCCACCTACCGTAAAGGGGATGAATACGTTTTCGGCGACTTTCTCGACGAGCTCAATGATTGTTTTGCAGGAGCGGATGGTGGCGGTGATATCCAAAAAGACCAGCTCATCAGCACCCTCATCACTGTATCTTGAGCCGAGCTCGACGGGGTCGCCGGCATCGCGTAGATTAAGGAAATGGATGCCCTTGACGACTCGGCCATCTTTTACATCGAGACAAGGGATTATTCTTTTTGCCAGCACTATCTTGCCCTTTCGCAAATTTGGTAGAAATTTTGCAAGACTTTTAGGCCTGTTTTGCTGCTTTTTTCGGGGTGGAACTGGGTGCCGTAGATGTTGGCCTTCCGGACAGCGGCGGGTAAGTCAAAGCCATAGTCGGTACAGGCAACTTTGGCTTGGTCGTCGGTGATATCAGAATAGAAAGAGTGAGCGAAGTAAAAATGCTTCTTACTTCCAAGGCCGGTGAATAGAGCCATATCATCGGGGAGCTTTACGAGGTTCCAGCCCATATGGGGGACGGTCTGTCCGGCAGGAAGCGGAACTACACTACCGGCGATTAGTCCGAGGCCTGTGTGGAGGCCGTACTCAGTGCTCTGGTCGAAGAGCAGCTGGTGGCCGACACAGATACCGAGTAATGGTTTGCCATTTAATGCAACTTTTTTTATCGTATCAGCGAGAGAACCGAGGGCACTTATTGCATAGCCGAAGGCGGCTACGCCGGGCAGAACCAAGCCTGCGGCGTTTTCGATTTCGGCGGAGTCGCAAGATAGTTTGGCATCGCAGCCGATATGGCGGAATGCGTTGCAGACGCTTTTGACATTTCCCACATTATAATCGATAACTACAATCATATTTCGTGACTCATGGTTCGATTTACTATTTGCTAAATACTATATACAAAATACTATCTACTATTCAAGAGGAATTGGGTTGTTGAATGCGGGGGTGGATTTTCAATAATGTTTGGGTGCGAACATAAAGATTTGTGGGACGTATTTTTGTTATTACCCTTGCTTTTGGATTACGAAGGTGGTATTTTTTGCCGATTTATGAAGGGTAAAAGGAGATTTGAGATATAAATAATGTGCGGGATAGTGGCATATTTGGGTGAGAAGCAGGCCCAGCCGATACTGGTAGAAGGCTTGAAGCGGCTGGAATATCGGGGGTATGATTCGGCTGGTGTGGCATTTTTGGGCAGCGGTGCAATAAGAATCAAAAAATGCAGCGGCAGAATAAGCGCATTGGAAGAGATATTAGATAAACCCAACGATGTTGAGATGCTGGGTATAGGCCATACTCGCTGGGCCACACACGGGGAGCCAAATACCACCAACGCACATCCGCATTTAGACTATGCAGGCAAGATTGCCGTCGTCCATAACGGGATTATCGAAAACTACGGGACACTGAAGACGTGGCTTATGAATGAAGGTGCCAAGTTTGTAAGTGAGACTGACACGGAGGTAATATCAAATTTAATCGGCTACTTCTACGCCAAGAGCGATGGTGGGGACAAGAGCGGCGGACAGAACAAATTCGAGTGGGCGGTTCAACAGGGACTTCGAGAACTTCACGGTACTTACGGCTTAGCGATTGTGTGCACAGATTTTCCGGACACGCTCATTGGTGCTAAAAAAGGGAGTCCATTGATTTTGGGGGTAGGTGAAAATGAATACATCCTGGCATCGGACGCTGCGGCGATTGTAGAGCATACGACGCAGGCGGTATACTTAGCCGACAACGAAATGGTGACCGTCAACCCGAAAGGCTTTCATACCAAGACAATCGATAATATCACCATCACTAAAGAGCTACAGGAGATTGAATTTTCGTTAGAGCAAATCGAGTTAGGCGGCTTTGCTCATCATATGCTCAAGGAGATTTTCGAGCAGCCGACGACCTTAAGCACCTGTCTGGGTGGTCGACTCGATGTCCACAATAACAAAATCAAGCTCGGCGGTATAGGTTCATATATGCGAGAGCTGACGCGGACGAAGCGGTTTATACTGACGGCGTGCGGGACGGCATTTCACGCCGGTCTGGTCGGGGAATTTCTGCTCGAACAGTTGGCACGTGTCTCGACAGAGACGGAATATGCCAGTGAATTTCGCTACCGCAATCCAATTATCGAAGACGGCACGGTCGTTATATCGATAAGCCAATCCGGAGAGACGGCAGACACATTGGCGGCTGTAGAACAGGCCAAGGAACGCGGGGCAACTGTGCTGGGCATTGTTAACGTTGTTGGCTCATCGATTGCCCGCACAACGGATTCCGGGATATATCTGCACGCTGGCCCTGAGATTGGGGTTGCCAGCACAAAGGCATTTACGGCTCAGGTAGCGGTTTTAACAATGCTGGCAATTGAATTAGGCAGAAGAAAACATATTAGCAGCGACGAGACGAACAAGCTAATCGAGGAGCTTTCGAAGATACCTGAGAAGATAAGCGAGATACTGAAGCAATCCGAGCATATTAAGGAGATTGCATCGGCGAATATAGAGAAAAACAACTGGCTATTCCTGGGTCGGGGGTTTAATTATCCGGTTGCCTTAGAAGGTGCATTGAAGCTGAAGGAGATAAGCTATATTCACGCTGAGGGCCTGCCGGCAGCGGAGATGAAGCACGGCCCGATTGCCTTGATTGTTGACGGTATGCCTGCAGTATTTATTGCGACAAAGGGGCCGCAGTATAACAAGATAATGGGCAACATTGCTGAAGTTCGGGCACGGGGCGGCAAGACTATAATTGTTGCAACGGAAGGCGATGATAACATCAAAGAGCATGCCGACCATTTGATTACCGTGCCGGACGTTCCGGAGCTTCTGCAGCCGATGCTGACCGTTGTGCCGCTGCAACTTTTAGCATATCATGCAGCTGTATTACGCGGACACGATGTTGACAAACCACGAAACCTTGCAAAAAGCGTTACGGTTGAATAGAGTTATATTAACCCGGATTTCCCAAGTAAAGTAGTGCAAAAAAACGCAGATTTAGTATCTTAAAAGAAAAGGTCGGCGGCGCAGTTAATGTTAAATGGGAAATGTCAGGTTATGCGTTTGGTGAATTATTTGTTTTGCACAAACGTGAGCAGTTTATTGCTCTTTATCGGCATATGTGTTATTGGATGCAGGCAGAACTATTTTCAAGAAGAAGAGGGTTTTGCACTTAAATCAGGCGACTTGCTTTTTCAGGATGTCGATTGTGGGCCTGTCTGTGATGCAATTGAAAAGGTTACAACCGGATATCAGGGGGCGAATTTTTCACATATTGGCATTACTGCAAAGGATGCCAATAGCAATTTTGTTGTGATTGAAGCGGTGTCAAGTGGTGTGAGGGCCAGCCCATTGCAGACTTTTCTGGACCGCAGTTTAGATGGGCAATGCCAACCGAAGGTTGTAGTAGGACGTCTAAAACCTGCCTTTCGTCATCTGATACCTTTGGCAGTTAAAGAGGGTTTTGCCTTGAAGGGAAAACCCTACGATAAGGTGTTTACTATTAATAATGATAGCTATTACTGTTCGGAACTTATTTATGAAATATTTTTAAGAGCCAACGGCAATAAACCTGTATTTACATTACAACCGATGACCTTTAAGGGGCCAGATACAGGTGTTACTTTGCCTACCTGGCAGGAGTATTTTTCAAAATTAGGTGTTCGTATTCCCGAAGGCCAGCGCGGTATTAACCCCGGTAGCATTTCATGCTCACCGGTTTTAAATATTGTTTATTCCTATGGCATTCCAAATGGCTGGGAAAAAAGATATCCAGATTAACAAAAGCCTTTTCAGGTATGGCGCCGAACGAGAGACAAACCGTTCTGGTTTTAGCCTTATAGAGCTACTTGTTATCATAGCCATCATCTCTCTTTTGCTTTCTATACTTACCCCTTCACTCGGAAGGACGAGGTCTATGGCGATGCGTCTGAAATGTGCGCACAACCTGAAGCAAATAGATGTAGCAATGCATCTGTACTTAAGCAGCAATGATGACTTATACCCGTGCGCAGAAGACCCGCTGCCAGCAGGGTACTGGCTATGGATGGGTCGTGGGTGGCGGGACTTCGTCGAGCCCTATCTTGGAGGCAATATCGATGCAAACAATCCATCTATTCTATGGTGTCCACAAGATAAGGTAGCCAAGGAAAAGTATGAGTCGACCAGTTATGCATACTCGATGTCCTTTTACCATAGTGCCGAGCAGATAGATTCTATGAGCAGCCCGGCTGACACCTATGGCTCGGCTTCGCAGCCCTCAATGGCGCAACGAAGCTTTAGTGTGGCCAAGCCATCCGGGAAGGTCATTGTTGGCGAATGGCTCAGCAACCATAGTCGCATAGATGGGGAAGACAGCGGCTGGTGGTGCCGGGAGGGCTATCGAAACTACCTTTTTGCTGACGGTCAGGTCCGTTTTTTAGAGGTCGAGGATATCCGCCCCGCCCGGGATGGGTTTCCAAACCCGAACCTGACAATTCACGGCATCAAAGGGCGCGACTGGCCAATAAAGTAAGCCGATACTTAAAACCAACCATTCATAGACCGCAGCGGTTATTTTTCCTGCATATAGGGATAGCGGAAGTTTCTCGGGGGCAGGAAGGTTTCCTTTATTGCACGTGGCGAGACCCAGCGTTCGAGATTAAGCCAGGAACCAGCCTTATCGTTGGTTCCTGATGCCCGCGTACCGCCGAACGGTTGTTGTGCCACGACAGCGCCAGTGGGCTTATCATTGATGTAAAAGTTACCAGCAGCGTGACGTAATATATCCATTGCCTTAACGACGGCACCACGGTCGAGAGCAAAGATGGAACCCGTCAGGGCATAAGGGGAGGTCTGGTCACACAAGTGCAGGGTCTGGTCATATTCTTTCTCAGGATAGACGTACAGGGTCAAGACCGGCCCGAATATCTCCTCGACCATCAACCTTGACTTGGGTTCCCGGCTTACGACAACGGTCGGCTCAATAAAGTAACCTTTGGAATCATCATATCCGCCGCCGGTGATAATCTCGAAATCATTGGAACTTTTTGCATATTCGATGTACTCGGTGATGGTATCGAAAGCTGCCTTATCGATGACGGCACCCATAAAGCTCCTAAAATCGGTGATATCTCCCATTTTGATGTCCTTAATCTCATCGAGCATACGTTCTTTGACCTGCGGCCAGATTGAATCAGGGATGTAGAGTCTGGAAGCGGCGGAGCATTTCTGTCCCTGGTATTCGTAGGCACCTCGAACGACGGCCGCTACAAAGGCCTCGATATCACAACTGGCGTGGGCAAAGATAAAATCTTTTCCGCCGGTCTCACCGACAATGCGAGGATAGGACACGTACTTTCTGATATCAGAACCAATTGCCAGCCATATTGTTGAGAATACGTAGGTACTGCCGGTGAAGTGAATACCACCCAGACGGACGTCATTGAGGACCGGCGGCCCAACAACAGGACCAGCACCAGGGACCATATTGATAACGCCAGGGGGCATACCAGCTTCCTCGAGGATTTTCATAAGAAAATATGCCGGCAGGACGGCCGCTGAGGCCGGCTTCCATACGACAGTGTTACCCATCAAGGCCGGAGCGGTAGGCAGGTTACCAGCAATGCAGGTAAAGTTAAAAGGCGTTATCGCAAAAACAAAACCATCGAGAGGTCTATGCTCCATATAATTCAAGACAGCGCCAGTAGATATTGGCTGGTCGCCATAAACCTCCTCCATAAAATGCGGGTTGAAGCGCCAGAAATCTATCAACTCGCAGGCTGCATCAACTTCGGCCTGGTGCGGTGTTTTGCTCATATTCAGCATGGTGGCGGCATTCAGGGTCTGGCGATATTTACCTGCCAGCAGTTCTGCCGCCTTTAGCAGAACTACGGCGCGTGATTCCCAGGGCATCTCGCCCCAGCTTTTCTTTGCCTTTTCCGCCGCGTCCACTGCCTTGATAGCGAACTCTGCATTCGCCTGATGGTATCTGCCCAATCTGTGGCTGTGGTCGTGGGGACATCGAATATCGGCAAGATTTCCGTTTCGGACTTCCTGGCCGTCGATAATCATCGGCACCTCGACCTCACTGCCGAGCATCTCCTTAAGCGCAGCTTTCAATTCCGCCCGTTCGGGACTGGCTGGTGCATAATTTAAAATCGGTTCATTTTTCGGCTGCGGGACTCTAAATATACCGTTAAACATTTTTGCCTCCTTAATTCTGTGAGTTTAAAATTTTTCGGACAAACAAAAGGAGTATTTTCTCTTATTACTTAGTAAAAGTCAATAATGAATTATCATTGATACGAAACAACATAGAGCGGCCAATCAACAAAGGACTATTACTTTCCCGGCACTTTTGCGCAGGGTTAAGGGCAGGTCCTCAGATAGTGTTATGTTATGTGAATCGGGGTGATAGGACTCGAACCTACGACTTCCTGCTCCCAAAGCAGGCGCTCTGGCCAAACTGAGCTACACCCCGAAAGATGAAATAACGCATATATTTTGTGCATTGTACACGAAATTGCTCAATACTGCAATAGAATCGGATGTTAGGCGAGAAAGAATTAAATTAGTGTGATTCAAAGCTGCTTTTCGGACAGCTACGAGCGAGATTTGCACTTGAAAATTAGCTTGCAAATCTACGATGAGTAGTATATAATTTAAGTTAAAAGGTAATTATCGGGCATAAAGAGGCTAAAGACGATTTAGGAGAATAACTAATTATGGCGAGTATGTTTTATTCATTAAAAGAGGTTGCCGAGAAACTCAATAAAACTGAGGAAGAAGTAAAAGAACTGGTCAAGGATGGCAAGCTGCGTGAGTTTCGAGACGGCCCGAATTTGCTGTTTAAAGTGGATGAAGTCGAATCATTGATGGGCGAGATAAGTTCAGCGGCACCGCAAGAGGTAGCGCCACCGCAAGAGGTAACGCCACCGCAAGAAGTAGCGGCACCGCAAGAGGTAGTGCCAACTGAAACGGAAGAGATATCAGAAAAAGCGGAGATTTCGCTGGTTCCTGAATCAGAGGAGCCAGCTCCAACAGGTGATTTAAGCGACCAGACTACGCCGGTTGCGGGTGAAGGAATCGATGTCCTCGGGGAGGAAACGGCCAGTGAATATAAGGTTTCAGACGACACGATGGCCGAGACCAAGGCGGCGGCGGGTGGAACAGCACTGCCGGAGGACCTGCTGGCCGAGACTAAAGCTGCCTCAGGCGAAGCATCATTGGAAGAGATAGAAGGGGACGTAAATCTGGATACTTTCGGCAGCGGCTCAGGTTTGCTGGACCTTTCTTTGCAGGCAGATGACACTTCGTTAGGTGGTATTCTTGATGAAATCTATACACCCGAGGGCGAAGAGGAAAAAGAAGCCAGGGAAGGTTCAGCGGTGGAGGTAGCCGCCGAGGTGGAACAACTGATGCCAGAGGAAGAGACTGCTGCACCGGAACCGGCACTGGAGGGGCCGGCGGTGGTTGCCGCTTATGTTGAGGCTGAGCCAGATACGCTAAGTAACGCCTTTGGGATTATGCTGTTTGTGCCTCTTCTGGTTCTTATTTACACAGCAATCGTGGCCGTAGCGGCTCAAAAAGGTATGGTACCGGCAATTCTTTCAAGTGTACAGGGGATAATCTGGTACATCCTGCTCAGTTTTGGTGTGGCAGCGGGGCTGATAGTAGGCGGGGTTTTTATGCTCAGCGGTCAAGGTGGTAAAGCAGCGGTCAAGAAACCAAAAGCAAAGAAAGAAAAGAAGGCGAAGAAGAAAAAGAAATCGAAGAAAGAGAAGAAAGCGAAAAGCTAAGCCAACTTCAACGCCAGAGGCAGAACAGGCGAGCAAAACCACTTTAGTAAGAAGAGCGGCCAACAAAAAGAGATAATCACTTCCCTGTGAGCGTAAGAAATATTGTTTTTACCTAAACTCTGCGCTTTTGAACTATTTTTTAAATTTGTGGCGGATATAGCGCCAGAGCTTTCCGGCATTGAAATATACGTGGACAGCCACAAGGCCCAAAGTAATATAAGCAAAATAGCGGTGGGGAACAAATCTGCGAAGCTCTAATTGCGACTGAATATAACCTGTTATCCCAGTAATACAGACGGCAAGTAATAACAGGAAACTCACAGCGGAATTGATGTCTTCACGTTTCATAGGCAACCCACTGCGTGGAGATAAATAACAGCTTCGGCGCGGCCGTCAACACTGATAAGTTTGTTTACCTTTTCGTCTAAAAAGGCACCGGCGCAGACAGAACCCAATCCCAAGGAAACCGACTGCAGATATATATTCTGGCTGATGTGGCCAGCCTCGATGTATGTATATCTGTAGCCGCGCTCCCCATACTTGTGGCGGACGCGGTCGAAGATGGCCGATAGAACAAAAGTTACACCTGCGTCACCAAGCATCTCCTGCTGCAAACCGGCATCGGTAATTTTGCCGCGGAAATCACCGGCTTTTACGAGTTCGAGAGCATGGTCTAAAACGGAATAATGGTAGATGCCACGAGGTATGTCCTCTACATTATTAACGACGACATAAACCTCGAAGGGGTATAAGGCCCCTGCCGACGGTGCTGTACGGAGGGCTTTACCGTACATATGCCCTGTCACGCCCTGGGCGGCAAATAACAGCTGCGACAACTGTGCCATAGTGATTGGCTTGTTGGAGTAGTTGCGTATGGAGCGCCGTTTCTCAATAGCCTCTTCGAGAGCGATTCCATGATATTGAGGTTTCGGTAAATTTACCTTCTTCGAGGCGGGGTAGTTTTTATATTGAGGCGGCATTTTAGGCTTTGAACGAAACATATCGCCTATTACCCCCTTCCAGGTTTGCGCAGTTTCATAGTGAAAGCGTTCGCCGATAGTGAGTTTTTCTTTGGGGTCTTTGTCCTGAGCTAATAAAATGCAAACAAACGCCAACACAGTCAGTATTACGACGGCCATGATAAATTTGCTAATTTTTCTCTGAACAGCCATATCTAACTCCTTAAATTCTTAGTGACAACGAACAGGCCCAGCTAAGGATGAGATGACGGTTTCAACCTTAGCTTTTGAACAAGATACGACAGGCCATATACTGCCATTCCAATAAAGTACATATAATATCTAAGACTATGATTGAGATTGAAAATCTTTGTTACAATAGCAGGATAAAATAATATAAGCGAAGCAACAAGAAACAAAGGAACCTCATACCATTTATTCTTTGTTAAAAACCATCCCTGAACGACATTGGTAAAGGCAAAAGCCCCGAATACCGCCATTGAGAAAACCAGCAGTGTGGCAGTCCAACTATTGATTCCGTAAAGAACAAGCTCTGCATTAAAGACAAACATAAAAGGTATCACAGCGGTCCTTAAATCGTAGAGGAAGCCCTGTACTCCGGTTGATATGGGGTCGGATTTTGCGATGGCGGCAGCGGTATAAGCAGCGAGTCCTACAGGTGGCGTATCATCAGCGAGAATGCCGAAATAGAAACAGAACAAATGAGCAGCTATTGGGGGGATAAGGGTTACAGCGCTTATGGAACTTAGCTTTATGATTGCTGGAACCGTTATTGAGGCTATAACAATATAGGTTGCAGTTGTCGGCAATCCCATTCCCAAGATTAGACTTGCAATTGCAGTAATAAACAGGAGGAGGAAAATATTGCCAGCAGAAAGTATTTCGACAATCTGCACAACCATACTGCCAATACCCATTGCAACGATACCAACTACAATACCTGCTGCGGCAGTTGCCAGCGCAACGGAGAGCATATTTGCCGAACCGGCAATTAAACCTTGACCGATGGTTTTGAAGGTGGTAATCAGAGCTTTGTAAACGGCGGTTTTGTTTTTTACTGCCCTGACGATTTCCCGCACAAAGGCAATAACCATCAAGACAAGTATTGCATTAAAAGCCGCCAGTTTTGGGCTGTGGCACATAATCATCAGTTCATAGAGCAAAGCAATCAAGGGGATGAGATAATAAAATCCATTTTTCAGTACGGTCAGAAATCTTGGGATATCCGGTTTCGGCAGCCCTTTCATTCCGAGTTTTGAGGCTTCAAGGTGGGCAATATAAAAGAGGGCAAAATAGGATACAAAAGCAGGAATGGCAGCAGCTTTTATGACATCAATGTAAGGCAGGTTCAGGTATTCTGCGATAATAAACGCCGCAGCTCCCATTATAGGAGGCATTAGCTGGCCGTTAGTGCTTGCGGCAACCTCAGTTGCTGCTGCAATCTTTGCGGGGTAGCCAACCTTCTTCATCAAAGGAATCGTAAATGTTCCTGTTGTAACGACATTTGCAATACTTGAGCCTGAGACAAGACCAGTTAGGCCGCTTGATACAATGGCTGCCTTTGCGGCACCACCCTTAAAGCGACCGAGTAAAGAGATTGCAAGGTCATTAAAGAACCGCCCTGCTCCAACCTTATCGAGCATTGACCCAAACAGGACAAAGAGAAAAACCGTATTGGCAGAAACATCGAGGGGGATACCATAAATGCCTTCAGTAGAGAGAGCAATCTGGCTGAGATACCTTCGCAGCGTTACCCCCCGAAAGGCAAAAATCGAAGGCATATAAGGGCCTAAGAAGGCATAGAGTGTAAACAAGATGGCAATAATGCCGAGGGCAGGGCCAATAACTCGCCTCGATGCCTCTAAGACGAAGATGATTAATATTACACCTATAACAAAATCCCTGCGAATAGGCACACCCGCCCGCATTGATATACCTGTCCAGTCAAGGACGATGTAGAGTACGGCAAGAGATGCAAGGCCAGCCAAAATATAATCCACAAGCGAGAGGCGACTTACTGAATAAAGGGACTTTCGTTTGGTTTTATATTTGGCAACAGGAACTGTCAGGAATACGAGTGTTATGGCAAAAGCCAGATGGACTGCTCTTATTGTTATTGTATCGAGAATTACAAAACGTGGTAGAGACAATTGAAAGAGGGCCCAGGCTATCGAGATAACAGCAATGATGCTTCTGTCGGAGCTTTTGTTATTTGCTACATTCGCCATAAAGCATTCGCTAAAAGTGGCCGGGAGCGATTAGTCAATTATGAGCTTTGGGTCTATGTATTTATCAAGGCCGGTTTGCCTATAGTATCTCAGCGCACCTTTGTGAATTGGAGAAGAAAGACCCGTCAACATATTTTCCCCTGTTAGCACCTGGTAAACAGGATGAAGAGTTTTAAAGTCTTCAAGATTTTCAAACACTTCCTTTGTTACAGCATAGACAATATCGTCATCTACCTTCTTTGACGTAACAAACGTTGCCTTTACACCAATTGTCTCAATATTTTGGGTATTTAATGCAGAAGGATAGAATGAAGAAGGGATGACCGCCTTTGCATAGTAAGGATACTTTTTGAGCATATTATCAATTTGCCGGCCTTTGATAGGCACGATAAAGACCTTAATTCTTCCGGACGTTGCTTCTTTGATGTTGCCGTTGGGATGTCCAACTGTATAGAAGAAGGCGTCGAGCCTTTCATCCTGTAACAGGCCAGGAGCCTCCACAGCTTTAACGTATTCAGCAGAGATTTCCTGCTCGGTAAGCGCTATTGCCTTTAATACATCCCTTGAATTCTGCAGCTGGCCTGACCCGGGGTTTCCCAGATTTACCCTTTTGCCTTTTAAGTCTTTAATATCTTTGATGCCGCTATCCTCTGATGCAATTAAAGTAATTGCCTCGGGATGAATTGAAAATACAGACCTCAAATCAGTTTGGCCTCCAGATTTTGACCATTCGGCCAGTCCGTTATATGCCTGGAACTGTCTGTCCGATTGAACGACACCAAACTCTAAGTCTTCGTTTAAGACCGCATTAATATTGAATACAGAGCCGCTTGTTGATTCAACGGTAGCTTTAATTCCGTATTGGTCGAATTTGCTATTAACCATTTTACTTATAGCGCCACCTGTAGGATAATAGATGCCTGTTACTCCTCCTGTACCTATTGTCACGAATTTTGTTTTCCGCGCTTTACATCCTCCGACAAGAACGCTGATACCGATAAGAACAGCTGCAAAAAAACGTACTCTCTTCACCAACGGCCCTATTGAGTTATCTGGTTTACTCCTCATTAAACGGGTTGTCTCTATGTCAAGATAGGCAAAGTGTTTCATACTGTTATTGTAGTGTATTTGCTTTTTAAGAGCAAATGGTTCGACAAAGCAAATCTGGCTCCATTCGATACAACGGGGCCTGTCCCTGCGGTGAGAAAGTGAGAACAGACTGAGTTTTTGCCTGAGAGAAAGCCATTCAAGAGGTCGTATAATATTTTGGAAGTTTATCCTTGACGGATAAAAACAAATAGTTTCTATTTATGGGCGAGGTCGAGGGACGAAGAAATTGGCTGGCTGTAAGAGCTTATAAATAAAGAAGCTAAATACCATAGGATGGTAAAAAAGTTTATCTGTCTTGAGCTATTTTGAAAGGATGGAACGATGCAAACAGTCAAACTTTCAGCGCTTTTTCTCATGTGTGCTTTTGTCGTGTTAACGAATGGTTGTACGCCGGAGTTAGAGAACCTGCGAATCCGAAACGAAACACAGCAAAGGCGGATAGCGGAGCTTGAGAGTGACTTGCAAACCACTAGGCTAAAATTTGACCAAGTACGAAGAGGGCTTGATACTGCTGACAGCCGCTGCGATATTGAGTTAGATGCACTGCAACAGAAGCTCGGTGCACTTAACGAAGACCTGGGCAAAAGGAAAAGCTTGATTGCATCAATGCGGCAACAGTTACTTTACGGCGGGGCGGAGCTACCGGTCGAGCTTAGCACCATGCTGGAGGACTTTGCCAAAGGGGAAGAAATGGTTACTTACGATTCAGGCCGTGGGATAGTGAAGTTCAAGAGCGATTTGCTTTTTGAACGTGGCAGTGACAAGGTTGAAGCTGCAGCGGGCAAATCAATAGGGGCGCTATGTAAAATTCTGAATTCAGAACAGGGCAAGAAATTCGATATTATAATTGCAGGGCATACCGATGACTTACGTATTGCGAGGCCTGCAACCCGCGAGAAGCACCCGACGAACTGGCACCTTTCCGCTCACAGAGCAATATCTGTGTTAAACATAATGACGAATAATAAGATTGTTCCTGAGCGAGTGAGTGTACGAGGTTTTGGTGAATACCACCCAATCGTCCCGAATAAACCTAATAAAAAAGGCAATCCACAAAACAGACGAGTTGAGATTTATATTGTCCCCCAGGGGCTGTAATAGTGACCTGCGACTTTGGCTTTGAGACATGAGTGAGGTGTCACGAAACACGCAGATGGTAGAGCGCACTTTAATAATCATCAAGCCGGACGGTATCCAACGGCATCTGGCTGGTGAGATAATCGGACGATTCGAGAAAAAGGGCTTTAAACTCGTCGCTGCAAAATTTATGCAACTTTCCGAAGAACTGGCCCGACAATTCTATGCGGTTCATAAAGGCAGGGAGTTTTTCGAAGATTTAGTAGAGTTCACCTGTTCAGGTCCGGTACTTGTGATGGTCTGGGAGGCCGAAGGTGTTATAGATATGGTTCGTAAGATGGTCGGGGCCACTTTCGGGTATGATGCCCAGCCAGGCACTATTCGTGGGGACTTTAGCTGCTTAGGAAAATACAATCTCATTCACGGTTCGGACAGTCGTAAATCGGCCGACTATGAAATCAATTTGTTTTTCAGGCCTGAGGAAATCATCGATTACGAATTAGCTGATAAAGAGTGGCTCTACGGCAAAATCGATTAGCAACAGGTCAATCAGGAACTGAGATAAAACTGCTTTATACGTCCTACTTTACCTGTCCAATATATTCCTACGACTTGCTGCTGTTACTTAGGTGGTTTACCGCCACGTTTATTTATTACTTTAATTGTATCGATTCCCTCAAATGTGGTCCCATTTAGAAGCTCACCGCTTATGGTTAGTTCGAGCAAACCGACATTGAGAATTTCCTGGACATCTGAGCAACTAAACCTGGCCACTACAACCTCTTTCAACTCATCAATATCAAGCTTTTGAGGTTTAATTTTATTCTCTTCATATTTGAGTAAAACGCTGTCAGGGTCAATATCGGCAACGTTATAACCATCAGAAAGCCGGATATGACATTTAATCCACTGAGCATTGCTGGCGAGATTGAGGGATGGAGGATATATTGCAAGGTATGCTACTATATTAGAGAACTCATCGGCACCGATATCAACTCTGCCATTGAGCAGACGAGGTTCACCATCGATATCGGTTTCATCAGGTTCAGCGATTAAATGCGGGTTGCCGGTATCGATGCAAGGAGAATTTTCAAGTAAATGATAATCACCATCAATCCAAAGGTCGTTAGCATTTCTGTAACCAAGCTGAACAAAACAGGGGTCATCAATGATGGTGCCGATGTTGAAGTTTAGGATACAACCTTCCTTAACAACAGCATCCAGCTGTCCGCCCTGAATGTCAGAGTAGAAGACCTCTGCGCCAGCTGAGTTATTGAGGAAAAGCTCCTGAGCTGAACTCGCTGTGTTTGCCCAAAGGATACTATTTTCGAGAGATATGGTACTGGAATTGTAACAGTAGATTGCGCCACCAGTGGAGGCATCATTACCTGTAAGGGTACTGTTGCGGATGGCCGGTGTGCTGACAGTGCAGCTAATTGCCCCACCGAGCGATGCACGGTTGCCACTAATGATAGAATTAACAATCACAGGATGACCAGCATTGCAGTAGATTGCCCCACCAAGCACAGAAGCAAAGTTTCCGGTTACAGTGCAATTGTTAATTACAGGACGACTGCTACCACCACAAGCGATAGCTCCACCAGAACTTGCGGAGTTATTGGTGATGACACAGTTGGTAACCGTAGGGCTGCTCGCATTTGAGAAGCTGATTGCCCCGCCATGGACAGATTTGCCATTGATAATGGTCAAGCCGGCAAGTACTGAATTAGCATCTTCACCTCTTTGAAAGATAAAAGCCCGGCCAGCAGTTTCACAGTCAATAACGGTATTGTTTACAATTTGAGGGTCGTAAGGGTCGGTGCTACGTATGGTAATGGCAAGGCCCATAAAATCGATGTTTCGGTTGTCGGGGCCGGTGTAGGTGGTTGGTTCGAGGATAATAACATCACCGTGATTGCATTCGGCAATAGCTTCCCGAATCGTACTATACTGTATTGGCACATAGCGATTTTGAGCCGAGGCTGGCATCGACAGAGCCAAAAAGAAAACAAGATTCAGAGAGATTGCTCTTTTCATCCGACTAACATTGCCTTTTAGAATTCCTGCGCCTTTAAAAAGGGAGGATACGGCAACACACCCTATTATAAAATTTACTAAATAATGGCAGGTAGAGGGTAAAAAGAAAGTTCTGAAATACAATATTTTTTCGGCGGAGGGCAGGTAAAATTGGGTTTGTTTTGGCGGAGGCCGAAGGCGGTTTCATTTTCGTAATCATTTGTTATAGCTGGGCTTATGTTCATTTTGGGACGCCAAAAAATTGGGTTCGTTTTTCATTTTTCGTAGCCCGTCGCTGATCGCTTGTCGCACGTCGCTCGAATCCGCCAGAGGCGACCCTCC
>Ga0114922_10002966_pt1 | contig 15874 bp, 15 predicted proteins | sample AartaG_FD_100975 | JGI IMG/M metagenome (GOLD analysis project Ga0114922, IMG submission 100975) | Deep subsurface microbial communities from Aarhus Bay to uncover new lineages of life (NeLLi) - Aarhus_00045 metaG | ecosystem: Environmental > Aquatic > Marine > Oceanic > Sediment | place...
TAGATCCACTTGATCCTAAAAAAGCAGAAGTTTCTCGTAATCTACAAATAGCTACCGCCGCTGTTGACGCAACAGGATATTGTCTTTTCATTGCTTTTGCGATACTTGATATTCCAGAAGGATTAGAAGGCGTTGTTGAATCATTAAATGGTGTGTTAGGAGCAAACCTAACTGTTGCTGATGTAGCACCAATCGGGAAATCAATTATTGACATTGAACTTGAGTTCAATAAAAGAGCAGGATTTACACCAATACATGATAGACTTCCAGAATTTTTTATTGAAGAGAAACTTCCTCCACATAATACGGTGTTCGATGTTCCAGATGATGATTTAGATAGTGTGTTTTAATTAGAAAGATAAGTGAAAAATGCCAATTGATTTAAAATTATTCGGAGATTTAAGAAAAAAAGCAGATCCAAAAGTATCAGGTACCTTACCATTACGATTAAAGATTGATGATTCAGGAATAATATGGATAGTAGATATTCTTAGAAAATTTTCTATTGAAGATGATGAGGTTAGCCATATTTTCGTAAATGGGAGGTATGCAGGACTTAAAAAAAAGGTTAAAAGTGGAGATACTGTTTCATTATTTCCCCGAAATATGAGTCTGCTTTATAAGTGGTATTTTAAGCGAGAAGAGGATGAATAGAACAACGATTTCAGTAACTGTAAAATTTTTTGCGACACTCAGACAATATGGGCCAACTAAAGAAGTTTTAACGATTCCCGAACATAGTAAAGTAAAGTTGCTCTTTGATAAATATAATATTCCAAAGGATGAGAGAAGAGCAATAATTTTAATTAATGGAAGACCACACAAAAATCTTGAGACAATTCTTAAAAATGGAGATTTAATCTCAATTTTTCCTCCCATAGGTGGTGGTTAAACTGTTTTAAATACTAATTTTCTTTTTTTTTCTTTTTTTTATAAAATATAAATTTGCCTAAGTCGAAGTTATGGTTTTCATAAGTTCATCAATTTAAAAATCAAGAGGCAACTGGATTATATATTCTTTCAATTGCAATTAGTTTATAAATACGGAGTAGTATTATTTATTCGTTCTAACAACACGAAATTAAGGCTTATTTCATAGAATATTAGATGAAACCTAAAATTATACTTTTGATATTAACAAATAACTTAACTATTTTTTTGAATATTTTTGAAATATTAGAATTTAAAGGGAATCTTTAATCATGACATTAGCAGAAAAGAAACTTAAAGAATCTGAAGAAAGATTTAAAGCATTATTTAAAGGAAGTCCAGTTCCTACCTATGCTTGGCAAAAAATAGGAGATTCGTTTAACTTAGTTGATTATAATAATGCTGCTGATAAAATTACTCGAGGAACTATTAAAAACTATTTAGGATTTAAAGCCTCCAAGATGTATAGAGATAGACTGGATATTATAGATGATTTGAACAGGTGTTTTGATGAAAAGATTAATATAGATCGGGAAATTAAATATTATTTTAACGTTTTACAACAAGAAAAATATCTTCTAGTAAAATATAGTTTTATACCTCCAGATTTGGTCTTAGTTCATACAGAAGATATCACAGAACGTAAGAGTGCGGAGGAAAATGTTCAATATCAAGCTAAACTTGTTGAAGATGTTTCAGATGCAATAATCTCTACTGACTTAGACTTTAAAATTATAACATGGAATAAAGCCGCAGAACTTATATATGGATGGAAAGCAGAAAAAACAATCGGAAAAAGCTTAAATGATATAATTCCTGTAGAATACCCTTATGATGATCAAGAAGTTGTTCTAAAGCAATTCTTTGAAGAAGGTTTTTGGAAAGGAGAAGTCATCCAAAACCATAAAGATGGTACACCTATTAATATCTTAGCATCAGTTTCGTTGATTAAAGATATTAAGGGAAATCCTAAAGGAGCTGTAGCAATTAATCGAAATGTGACCGAGTGGAGAAAATCTGAAGAATCTTTACGAGAATCTGAACAATTGTATCGTTCTCTAACTGAAGGATTGTCCCAGACAGGAATAGGAATTGACGTTCTTGATTCTAATTATAATATAATTTATCAAAATCAATTTTTAAAAGATCAATTTGGTGAACACCAAAATAGACAATGTTTTGACTTTTATTTAGGAAGAGAAGACTGCTGCGATGACTGCCAGATGATGAAAGCCATTCAAAACAGAAAATTTGAAAGGGCAATTATTAATGCTCCCAATAATCATACTTACGAAGTATTAGCTGTTCCATTGCCAAACCCAACTGGAATAATAGAAAAAGTTGCAGAAGTAATAATAGATATAACTAAAAGAATAGAATCAGAACAAAAACTAAAAGATTCCGAATCGAATTTTAGAACTATCTTTGAGGCTATTCCAGATTTATATTTTTTACTGTCTGAAGACACTACAATATTAGATTATCGAGGGAAAAAGCATGAATTATATGTTAACCCCGAAAAATTTATGGGGAAAAAAGTTGTAGACCTCTTACCACCTTATATCGGGGAACAGACAAAGAGTTTAGTTGAGAAAACTATTATTACGAAGCAACCTCAGAGCTTGGAATATGAATTACGTATACAAGATAAGATCCATTTTTATGAAGCTAGATATTTTTATCTTTCTAAAAATAGAGTTTCTTGTTTTATTCGAGATATTACGGAAAGAAAAAGGATAGAAAAAGAAATTTCTGACTTAGCGAAGTTTCCTTCAGAAAATCCAAATCCAGTATTAAGGGTGAATAAAGAGAAGATACTGTATATTAATCTAGCAGGTAGAGATTTGTTTGATATGACTGAAGGGAGTAATATCCCATATCTATTAGAAGAGAAAATAATTAAAGCACTCGATGATAATACAACGAAAATTTCTGAAGTTAATATTGAGGATAAAATATATTTATTTAATATAGCATCAGTACAACAAGAAGGGTATGCTAATATTTATGGACAAGATATTACGGAAAAAAAGAACTCAGAGTTAGCCCTCAAAGTAGAAAAAAAATTTACCGAGGATATACTTAATTCTTCAGTTGACACTATTTTCGTTTTTGAACCAGAAACTGGTCGGGCCGTAAGATGGAATAATGTTTTTAATATTGTAACTGGTTATTCTAATGAAGAAATTTCTTCAATGAAAGTCCCTGATTCATATTATAGTGTGGAGGATTTAAAACGTGCTTCAGAAGCTTCAAAGCAAGTACTAAAGGAAGGAGAAACTACTGTTGAAATGTCTCTTATTACTAAGGATGGTAGGAGAGTCCCATATGAGTATAGGGGTACAACATTTAAGAGCTCTGATGGTAAATTATTAATTGTCTCAGTTGGAAGAGATATGACCGAACGAAAAGCAGCAGAAGAAAAATTAAAAAAATCAGAAACTAAATATCGAGAAGCTTTTGATAACGCAAACTTTTACAAAGATCTCTTTACTCATGATATGAATAATATTCTTCAAATAATAAATTCTTCAGCAGAACTTATTTCTTTTCAGCTTGTAGACTCTGAAAAGTCTAAATATATAGGTAATATGTCAAATATGATACAGACTCAAATAGAAAGGGGTTCAAAATTAATTTCTAATGTGAGAACTCTTTCGGAGATTGAAGAAGGAGAGGTAACCACAAAACAGACTGAGGTTAGTGCATTTTTAGAAAATTCTATAAATTTTATTAAAAAGGCGTACAGTGAAAGGCAAATAACTATTTCAATTGATAAAATTAAGGGAGCAATCCTTACTAATGCGAATGAACTTCTTGAGGACGTTTTTGAAAATATTTTAATTAATGCTGTAAAATATAATGAGAATCTAGAGGTGGAAATCTCTATTAAGATTTCTAAACAAAAAATAGATATGAATAATTATATCAAAATTGAATTTATTGATAATGGAATAGGTGTTGCAGATAGTAGAAAAGAACTAATATTTAAACGAGGCTACAGAGAACTAAAGGGTTCTAAAGGAATGGGACTAGGTCTTTCGTTAGTTAGTAAGATTTTAACCATATTTAATGGGAAAATTCGGGTTGAGGATAGAGTAAAGGGAGACTATACTAAAGGAAGCAATTTCAATATATTATTACCTTTAATAAACTAAATTTATTCAATTAATTTCATTTGTTTTTGAGGAAAGAACGTTCAATTATAATTTTTAGGACTTTTTTTAAATAATTATTTATACAGATATCTTATACATTAAAATTTGTATATTTATTAGATTATATATTTTGGAGATTAAAGAAAACTTCCATACGGAAGAAAAATGAAATATTTTTTAAAGAGAGGGTGAACTTTTTGACATCCATTGAAAAAACAAAGGACACTGAACTAATATATGGTAATTTGCTTGAGACTATTGATGTAGGGTTTTATCAAGTATCATTAGATGGTCAAATGCTAAACCATAATCGGGCTCATAATATTATTTTAGGATATGATCCATCAGAAAACTTCGAATCTATAAATGTAAGACATTTCTGGCAGAATCCAGAAGATCGGGATGAATATGTAGAGTATTTATTAAATTATGGTTTTACGAAAAACTATATTTGCCATGCTTTAACTAAAAATGGCGAAAATATAATTGTTGAGTTAAACTCTCATATGATTAAAGATGAAGATGGAAAACCCATTAGAATTGATGGAACTTTTATTGATATTACAGAAAAATTCAATCTACAAAGGAAATTAGAAGAATCGGAAGAAAAATATCGACTTCTCGCAGAAAATATAAATGATATAATTGTTGGTATAAATTCTAAATTTCAAATTGAATATATCAACGAAGAAGTCCACAAAAATATATTAGGTAACATTAAAGCTAATTTATTAGGAAAAAACGTTCTTGACTTTATCCATCCTGATGATAAAGTTTTGGGTCTTAATTCGTTATTGGAAGGTATTAAAGATAAAGAAGGGATAATCGAAATAAGAGTAAAACATAGGGATGGTCATTACCTTTGGTTTGAAGTAAAGGGAAAAGCGTTTCTAAATGATAAAGGAGATTTAAAAGGAATATTAATTGCTAGAGATATTACCAAACGTAAGATAGCTGATGAAAAACTTAAGAGATCTGAAAAAGATTATCGAGAAGCCTATGATAGAGCTCATTTCTATAGAGATTTATTTGCACATGATATAAACAATATTCTTCATATAATTAGTTCTTCAGCAGAACTTATTTCTTATCATCTGGGGGATTCTGAAAAATCTAAAGTCATAGAAGATATTGGAAACATTATTAATAAGCAAGTTGAGAGATTTGCTAAATTAGTTTCAAATGTCCATACACTTTCTAAACTTGAGGAGGAGGAAATGCATGCCCTACCTACTGAAATTTGCAAATTAATGGAAAATGCCATCGATTTTGTTAAAAAATCACATAACGGCAGAATTATTAATATAAACAGTGAATGTGCTGAAGATCATGTAATTATCAATGCTAATGAGCTTCTACAGGATGTTTTTGAAAACATTTTACTTAATGCTGTAAAGTATAATGAAAATTCTAACGTAGAGATTATGATAAACGTTTCTAAAACTCAAATAGGTGGTAAAAACTACAATAAAATTGAATTTATTGATAACGGTATTGGAGTACCAGATGAGAGAAAACAAATTATTTTCAAGCGTGGTAATAGAGAATTAAAAGGTGCTAAGGGAATGGGCCTGGGACTCTCTCTAGTTAAAAAAATTCTTAAAACTTTTAACGGTAAAATCTGGGTCGAGGATAAGGTAAAAGGAGATTTTACTCAAGGAAGTAATTTTATAGTCTTATTACCAGAATTAGATCTAGTACAAAATGTATAGACGATAAATAACTCTATTTTACTTACCTTCTATCCATCCAATCTTCTTTTAATAAACAATAAGTTTTAACTCCAAGATATTCTCCATCAACATACCACTCATTTTCTCTTATTCCTTCTAGTTTAAAACCTATTTTTTCTGCAACACTCCATGATCCAATATTTTTAACACAAACCCCGCCATGTAATTTATTTAGGTTTAATTCATTGAAAGCATATTCAATAAGTAATTCAGTTACTTCAGTAGCTATATTCTTATTCCAATAGTCTGGTTCCCCTATTGTAACACCTACATTTGTCCACCCATTAATCCAATCTATCCATCCTAAACCAGCAAGTCCAATAGCTTTTTTATCTTCTTTATGCCAAAGCTCAAAACCTATAAAACCGGGGGTTCCCCTGTCATGTGGTTCAAACCAATCTTTTAAGTCTTCAACTCGTTTTGGTGTTTCATTTCGAGAATATATACGCACTTTTGGGTCATTCAGCCATTTTACATATAAATTAATATGTTCTGAATTTTGGGGCACTAGACTTATAGTTTTTCCTTCAATAAAGACCGGAACTTCTTTCTCTTCTTTCTCTTCCATATTTATTATCAATTTCTAAATATTTTTTCGAATATTATTTTAAATAATCTATTTTTTTGAATTTAGCCAATCTTCCCTTAGCAAACAATATCTTTTTTCATCCAAGTATTTTCCATCAACATACATCTCTTGTTTTCCTATTCCTTCAAATTTGAAGCCAAGTTTTTTAGCAACACTCCAGGAGCCAACATTTTCTACAGCAGCACATCCTTGTAATTTATTAAGATTTAATTCATTGAAGGCATATTCAATTAGCAATTCTGTAGCTTCGGTAGCAATATTTTTATTCCAATAGGCGGGCTCCCCGATTGAAAGACCAACATTTGCCCAACCATTAACCCAATCTATTAAACCTAATCCTATTACGCCAATTGGTTTCATATCTTTCTTATGCCATATTACAAAACCTATATAATTAGGCGTTCCCCTCTCGCTTTCTTCAAACCATTTCTTGGCATCATCAACTCTAATAGGTACAATCTCTCGAGCATATTTACGAACTTTTGGATCATTAAACCATTTTACATATAAATTGATATATTCAGAATTATGGGGTATGAAATATATAGTCTCTCCTTCAATAAAAACTGGAACTTCTTTTCCTTCTTTCTCTTCTTTTTCTTTCATATGATTTATTAAAACTTGACAATTTTGGGTGTTCTATAATTTCATTTAATTTATTTTTTGGATTTTACCCAATCTTCCTTTGATATGCGATATGTCTTAACATCAAGATATTTTCCACCTACATACATCTCATGTTTTCGTATTCCTTCAAATTTAAAGCCAATTTTTTCAGCAACACTCCATGACCCTATATTTTCAACAGCTGCCCCACCCTGTAATTTATTAAGATTTAATTCGTTGAATGCATATTCAACAAGCATTTCTGTGGCTTCAGTAGTAATCCCTTGACTCCAATATTCAGGTTCCCCGATATAAGCAAAAGCATTAGCCCATCCATTAACCCAATCTATCCAAGCTAACCCTACTTGACCTATTGGTTTACTATCTTTCTTATGCCAAACTTCAAATCCAACAAACCAAGGTACTCTTCCTTCTCGAGGTTCAAACCATCTTTTAACATCTTCAACTGTGCGAGGCATTTCCCATCGGGCATATTTTCGTACTTTTTCGTTATTCAGCCATTTAACATATAAATTAATATGCTCTGAATTTTGAGGAACAAGACTTATTATTTTTCCGTCTATAAAGACTGGAACTTTTTCATTTCTTTTTTCTTTTTTATCTACCATAATTCTTACTAAATCGATATTTTACTGATATTTTATTTACTAAATATTAATTTATTTTTTGGAGTTTAACCAATTTTTCTTAAAAATTGCAAATCTTGATTCATCAACAAATTCCCCATCAATATAAATGTGTTCTTTTAATGTTCCTTCATGTTTAAAACCAATTTTTTCAGCAGCTCGCAATGATTGTTTATTTGGTGAAAATATTCTACTATAAATCTTATAAAAATTAAGCTCTTCAAATCCATAGTCTATTAATAGTCTACTAGCTTCCGGTCCAATATCTTGCCCCCAATAATCTGATTCTCCAATTTCAGCAAATAAATTGGCATTACGGTTAAACCAATTAATATCACTAAATCCCGCCCTACCAATAGGCTTATTATCTTTACGGTGCCATATCTCAAAGATGATTTCTTTTTTAACTCTTTCTTCCTTTGGTTCAGACCATTTTTTTACCTCATCTATACTCCATGGAATTATGTTTCTGGAGTATCTACGTATATCAGGATCATTACTCCACTTAGTATACAAATTCGCGTGCTCTATGTTTAAAGGACACAAATTTATTAATATTCCCTCTAAAAAGGGTGTTGCAAAATCCTTCTTTTTATCATTCATTTTTATTTACAATTCACTTTTTTCTTTTATTTGATTAAAATTAAGCTTATTAAATCTAGAAAATCATAATTTTAGTCTTGTTTTCCTTTCACCCAATCTTCTTTCAATAATTGAAATATCTTAGTATCAACATACTTCCCATCAACATACATCTCATGCTTTTTTACTCCTTCCAGTTTAAATCCAATTTTTCCAGCTACACTCCATGAACCAATATTATCAACAGCAACTCCCCCATGTAATTTATTTAGATTTAATTCATTAAATGCATACTCAACAAGCAGTTCTGTGGCTTCAGTACCAATATCTTTATTCCAATAATCGGGTTCTCCAATTTGAAGAAAGGTATTTGCCCAACTGTTAATCCAGTCTATACGACTTAAACCTATTTGACCAATAGGTTTATTATCTTTCTTATGCCAAACATCTAAGGATATATGATCCACTAATCCTTCAGTTCTTCTTTCAAACCTCTTACTTTGATCTTCAATAGTCCTAGGTACAACATTTCGGGCATATTTTCTTACTCGAGGATGATTTTTCCAACAAACATAAACCTTAGCTAATTTTGAATTTCGAGGGCAAAGATCAATATTTTCTCCATTGATGAAAGGAAATGCTTCCACTTCTTCAATTTCATTAGATTTTTCTTTCTTTTCCAAGATTTAAACCTCTCCAGTTGCAACGTAAATATAATTTATACTTTTAATGAGATTTCATCCAATCATCCTTAAAGATAGCATATTCAATAACATCCACATGCTCTCCATCAATGTAAACTTCCTTTTTAAGTGTTATCTCATGTTTAAAACCTATTTTCTCAGCTACTCGATGAGAAGACTTATTCGGCGCGGCCATTCGAGCAGTTATTTTATGCAAATTTAATTCTTTATAGGCATAATCTACAACTAACCTTCCCGCTTCAGTTCCAATATTTCGTCCCCAATATTCTGGATCAATTACAAAATAAATATGCGCATTACGAGTAAACCACTGAATCCTAATTAAACCTGCAAAACCTATTGGTTTTTTGTCTTTATTATGCCAAATTTCAAAAAATATATCATTTTTTACAGGTTCTTTTTTTGGTTCGAACTGCTTTTTAATTTCTTCAATGGTCTGGGGCATTTCATACCTTGCATATTTTCTGGTTTTAGGATTATTCATCCAAGCAGCATATAGGTTAATATGATCTATATTAGCAGGACAAAGAGCTACATTCTCTCCTTCTAAAAATGGTAAAGGCTTATCTTCTTTTTTTTCTGACATTTTTCGCTTGATTATATATTTTTTTTTAGTTATAATTGTATAAATAAACCATTCAGTATTAAGTTTAGGCTATGTGGGAATATTTTGGACTTTTCTTAAGAAAATGATTAAAAAAATACTAAGATCAAAATTATGAATATAACTTGGTATAAATAGAGGAAAACGCTGAACTTTTTATGTATTAAAGCTTTTGAATCATTTTTTAAAATAAGATAATTTTTAAATTTTCAATTTCTTTACAATTTAACTATATTTATATTCAGGAGTCATTCATTTGAAAGAATTTGATGTTTTTATCGCAGGCGGTGGAATTGCTGGATCTGTTGCAGCAAAATTTGCTGCGAAGGGAGGTTTAAAAACTTTATTTGTTGAAAGGTATAAGACTCCAAGAATGAAATCTTGTTCAGGAATTCAATTCCCCTATTTGGAAAAAACTATTGGAGAAAAAATTCCTTCTGAAAAGCTCTGCACTAATGAATTATCTAAAGTTTCAATCGTTAGACCAGATGGAAAAATAACAAAAGCTCCATTTAAAATGCTTAATTTTACCCGCGATGTTTTTGATGATTGGCTAAACCAAGTAGCAATTAAAAATGGAGCAGAATTTCGAGATGAATGTACACTTATTGAATGGGAAATAAAAACGAAAAATATCATTGTTACAATTTCAGATAAAGATAAAAATCTAGAACAGATTGAAGTTAAGTATTTAATTGATGCAACTGGATTAATGCCAACAGTAAGAATGAAAATGAGATCCGAAGATTTCGAAAAAAAGTCGACTGGGGCTACTATTAATTATAATTTTGATGGTGAGGGTGATTTAGAACCTAATCGTTTGTATCAATATTGGAATTTAGAATATAACAATATGATGTTTGCTTGGATCTATAAAAAGGATGATCTTTGGGTTATTGGTACTGGATATGATAAAAATATTTCCAAGATATGACAGAAATTTTTTGAGGTTGTTAAAAAGGAATACAATCTCAAGGGAGAAGTTGTTAAAAAGGAAGGTTTTTCAAGCAACATGGATATGGGAGAAAATAGGGTCCATCTTGGAGAGAGATGCATATTATTTGTGGGTGATGCAGCAGGATTAGTTGATATGTATAGAGGGTTAGGAATGGATGCTGCTGCTTTAAGTGGAAGATTAGCTGCAAAAGCAATACTTGAAGTGGAAAAAACAGGAAAACCAAGGGAATCGGCTATTGATATTTATTCTCATAAGATGCGAAAAATCGTAAAACAAACCAATAATAATGTAGGAAAAGGTATATACTATTTACAAAGTAATGAAGAATTATTAAAATATATGAAGAAATTTATGTTTACAGGGGGATTTATGATGATTATTCAAAAATTTCTAAATAAGTTTAGAAGAGCAGAAAAAATAAAATTATTACCTCCTTAATATTACTAATTGGATTTAAAAAAATAATAAGATTAATTTTTAAAAAGGTTTAGGACAAATTCTCCGATTTTATTTATTGCTTCTTTCGCTTCGGGTAAATCGTATAATCCAAAACCTTGAAATACATGGATTGTGTCCTTCCATTCTTGTAATGTAGCACCAACACCTGCTGCTTTAGCGCGTTCTATAAATCTTGTTGAATGGTCATAAAGCATTTCACTTGTGCTTACTTGTATTAGTATTGGAGGTAAACCTGTTAGATCTGCTAATACAGGTGAAATCAATGGATTATTTGGATCTGCTCCTGCTAAAAAAGCTGTCGTCCACCAAAATACCCCTCTATCTGCTAAAATCGGATCAGTTTTAGCATTTTCATAAAAAGATTTACTATTACCTGTATAATCGGTGCCTGGAGATAATGCTACTGCTCCCGCGGGTAATGGAATTCCTTCGTCTCTTAATTTTATTAGAGTTGTCAGTGTTAAATTACCTCCCGCTGAATCTCCAGCAATGACAATATTTTCTGTTTTTATTCCTTGTGAAAGAAGCCATTTATATGCATTGACACAATCTTCCAAGGGTGCTGGAAAAGGATGTTCAGGTGCTAGTCGATAATCAACACTTAACACACGCATCTTAGTAAGTTGTGCAATTTCAATTGTTAACGCTCTATGAGTTTTGGGAGACATTAAAACCATACCTCCACCGTGGAAGTACAAAATAACTTTATCTTCTGTCGCTTCTGGTACTATTTGCCATTCAGCGGGAACCCCATCAACATCAATTTCTTCTATTTTAACGTCTTCTGGTAATGGATGAATTTTTATTTGTGTCTGTATATAGTAATTTACAACATATCGGAAGAATTTTGCAAGTTTCCGCATTTCCTCATCAGTAAAAAAACCATACAAATCTTCTACGCTTCCTTCGTTCTTAGATAACATTCGAAAAAATTTCTCATTTCCTTCTGTTATTTTTTGCAAATAAGTTTGCGGATTGAATCCTTTATTTTCTTCAAGTTTAAGATATTCTAAAACACCTTTCAATTGAATCTTCTGGCTCTCATCTATATTTTTAAGAATCTCAGGACGAATTTTTGATCTATCTAATATAGGCACAATTTTTCCCTTATAAAATATATTTCCAAATTAAGATAACTTAATGATTCTTCATCATTTTAATATTATTTTTAGAATGTAGAGTAAAAATAATTGAAAAAAAAAAGAAATAGAATTTTTTAAAAATATAATTATGTTATTGGGATTAGATTATTTTCATTGCCAAGCCCATGTCGTCAAGCGTGAGTTTCTTTCGACCAGCATGTCTAGTCATCTCAAGTGCTTTGTTTGTCATACCTTTGGCTAACTTTTCTAAGTAGTCAATTAAGGCATCAACAGCATCTCGGGCGACCATCTCAGCGCCGTTATCTTTCATCAACTTTCGGACAGGAGACCAGGCAAAATTGACGTGCTAAGCGAGATGCTTTTACATACCTTCTTTGCCATTTTATTATTCCTCCACTTTTAATTTTTAAAATAATTTCTCAAAGTCCAAATTTTTCAATATGAACTTTATTATGGTATATTACTTCTTTCAAATATATAAAGATTATGGTAGCTTTTCGAAATAATGTGTTTGGGTTAATAAATTCATCAGAAGTCAAAATAGCGATGTCTGAGAAAAAAGCTCGTGGATATGGTTCTGAGCTTTTAGATCTGAGATTTTTTTCAATTTTGAAATTTTTAAATTATAATGATTAAAAAATTACTCTATCTAACCAGATCTAATAATTCTAATATTTTTGTAGATATTTTATATCTTATCTAACTTTAATGTAAAGATAATTGATCTTTCTTAAAAGGGTGAAATATTAATATTTATTATCTATAGCAGAAAGCATTACTTTCAATTGATCGAAGATATCCAGCCTGAAATCAGTGCCAATTCTAAAGAATAAGAGATCAACTACTTTTTTTTCAAGGTATTCATCAACATTTAATTGTTCGATTACCTCAGACCAATTACTGCTCTCTGAAGCTCTGATTCCAATTAAAATTACCCCGTTCTCTTTTATGTTTTCTATGATTTTTATTATGAGTTCTTTCCAGTTTTGGTCTACTGTTCCTTTTGTTCGAGTATCGAAAATACAAAATATTCCATCAGAACTGGAAATATCATCAATAGCAGAATATTGATGCTGCTTTATAATCAAACCATTCGTAAACTGATAAACTTCCTCATCATCATAATCTCTTATAAGAGATTTACCTCCTAATTTTGCAATATTCGTTATGATTTGTAATCCAGGACTCCATTGTAAGTTTTCAGAGATTAAAGATAAAGTTAAGACAATTTTCTTTTTCAAGATCGAGTTAATAATATCAAGTAAAATATCACCACGTCTTTCTTCTTCAATTTCTTTGCTTTTCATTACATAATGATACGAAATTAAGTTAAAAGCATCCTCTACATTGCTACCATTTAATGCACTTGTTTCAATGTATGAAATCTTTATTTTTTCGCTTTGGGATAGATTATTCGCTAATTTTGCACCTTCTTGATAAAATACTTTTCTCTCTTCAGTTAAATCTGTTTTATTTCCAACTATTACAATGGGAATATCTTCTCCAGAAGTAAAGAGCTTCAGTTCCTCATACCAACTTTTAATGTTTTCGAAAGATTCGCGATTCGTAAGATCAAATACGATGAAGGCTGCTTGGGCTCCCAAATAATAGATTTTTCGAAAACGACGAAAGAATTTTTGGGCTCCTATGTCGTAAAGAGTTACACCAATTTTATTTCCAAAAAATTCGAACTCATGAGATAAAACATTGAGACCTATAGTTGCTCTATAATCTGTTGTGTATCTTTTTTCAACAAATCTTCGGATGATTGAGGTTTTTCCAACTTCATGATCACCTAAAATAACAAATTTAAAACGATATTCACCACCTAATCCTAATTGCATTTCGTATAGTTGATTTTTTAATCGTTCAACATTACCCGCTTCATATTCAAAATTGGGAATTACAACCTGAATTAAATCTTCTTCGTCAGCTGTGAGGATTTGTGCTGTCTTCTCTGCTAGAAAAAGTCCATATGGTGACATTCTTTCAATTGAAGCAATGCTTTCTAAAACTAAGCTTAAAATTCTTTCCTCATCAACAGAGATAAATAATAGGCGATGATCCTCCGTATCAAAACTTGCATTTCCGAATTTTTGAAATTCAAATTCACTACGCATACGACTTAAGATAGGATTGATAATTGAAGTTAAAACAGAAACTAATTCCATATCAATATCCTTCCTTTTTTCTCCCGCAATTATTAAACCTTCTACATCTGATATGATAATAGCTTCTACTTCAGTGTTAGATTCTAAGAACTTATTAAATAATTCTTTAAAGAGCTTATTTTTTTGTAATGGCAAAAGTTTCTCTACTCGCAAATAATACTATAATTCGATATTATAATATCTATATTATATTTATTATGGGGATTTTTATTATTGATTATTAATAGCCACTGATCTTCTTTTGAATGTATATTTTCAAGATACTGAGTAATTAAAGATACCTTATTGTATTTAACATAACTTTTAGTTGATCGTATATTTCTAATCGATATTCGAGACCTAGTTTGAAGAATAGTAAAGATACCATTTTCTGTTCTAATAATTCGTTAACATTAAATTCTTCCATAATAGCTGACCAATCGCTTTTATCTGAAACCCGAATCCCAATTAAAACAACTTTATTCTTTTTAATGTCATTTATGATTTTAACGACAACGTCTTTCCAATTTGGATCTATATGATCTTTATCACGGGCATCAAAAATGCAGAAAACTCCATCAGAATCACACAGTTCAAAATTATGGTAAAGATAATTCTTTAAGATTACTCCATTTGAGAATGTATATAATTTTTCTTCTTTATCGTCTTTGAGTTTTTCACATTCATTTAAATCATTGATTTCTGAGAGAATCTGTAAACCAGGGCTCCAGAATTCATTTTCAGATATTATTGTCAATGTTAATAATGAGTCTAAAATTTCTCCTATCACTTTTCTTTCTTTCAGGATAGAATTGAGTTCCTCTACCAAATCTTGCTTAACTCTTTCCTCTTCTTCTTCTTTACTTTTTGAAATATAATGATATGCAATTAATGTAAACGCATCTTCAACATTTTCCCCTGTTAAAGCACTAGTTTCAATATAAGATATTTTGATATTTGGTTTATCAGATAATTCATTCACTACTTTCACACCGTCTTCATAATCTATAGCTCTTTGGTCTTTTAAGTCCTTTTTATTTCCTATAATAATAATCGGAATCCCTCTTCCGCCTATAAAGTCCTCTAATTCTTTATACCATTCCTTAATGCTTTCTAAAGATTTCCTATTAGTGAGATCAAAAACTATAAACGCTGCTTGTGTGCCCAAATAGTAAGTTTGGCGAAATCTCTTGAAATATTGCTGAGCCCCTACGTCCCAGAGCGAGTAAACAACATTATTTCCAAAAAATTCAATGGAATGAGATAGTATATTCAATCCTATAGTTGCACGATAATCGTGCGAAAATTTATTTTCTACAAATCGTCTGACAAGACTAGTTTTTCCTACTTCATGATTTCCAATAATGACAAATTTGAAACGATATAGTCCACCTTGATCTAATCGCATTTGATAAATTTGGTTTTTTACTCTTTCAGAATAAGTAGTTTCATCTGTTTCATATTCGAAGTTAGGGATTGTTAACTGAATATTATCGCCCTCCATTGCATTAAGGATTTGGACAGATTTTTCGGCAAGTAGATAAGCATATGGAGATGCTTTATCTACAGATGCTAAATTATTTAAAACGACACTTAGAGTTCTTTTTTCATCCAAGGAAATAAATAATAGTCTATAGAATTCTGTGTCAAA
>Ga0114922_10002967_pt1 | contig 15872 bp, 13 predicted proteins | sample AartaG_FD_100975 | JGI IMG/M metagenome (GOLD analysis project Ga0114922, IMG submission 100975) | Deep subsurface microbial communities from Aarhus Bay to uncover new lineages of life (NeLLi) - Aarhus_00045 metaG | ecosystem: Environmental > Aquatic > Marine > Oceanic > Sediment | place...
AGTAAATCCTCGCCAGATACAATCTCCGCCCTGGAAGTGAAATACATCTGATGAGGATTATCGGGCTTTAAGATCATCTACTCTTCCTCCATATTCTGTTATCTCATAATCCTCCTTTTACTACAAATCAGGCTATTAATCCAAAGAATAAATCTTTTGACACAGCCTCCAGAGGGTCGACACCACGGTTAGACGCTTTATCGCTAAAAAGGTTTTCTATCAACTATAAATCGATTATATTTTATATCTTTTAATTAGCTCCAGACAATCTCCAACCAGGCGATGATGATATTCGGGCAAATATTCTAAAGTAACCGTTCCGCTAAAACCATAATCGTTCATCCTATCAAGCGCCATTAAACAAAAGTCATTAATAGGCAGATGGTGTTTAGCTGTCAGTTAAACTAATCTTTCCAGCAAAAGAGAGTCAATCTTTCAACTAAGATAATCTTTAACAGATTTAATAACCAGCCTTGTCCTGTGATCGGTTAATTTTGGGCTATCGCCGATTTCATAGGTTCTGACAAACGATCCCCAGATATTTTTATCATCATCAAGAGCGCCGCTTTTTTCCTCTGATAATGCAAAAGCGACATAAATATATCGCCCGACAGGTTTTTATCCTTAATGACAGTTCCGTCTGAGAAAAAGCTTATCTCTTTTTCATGCTTTTTGAATTCATTTATTTTTTCTTTTCCTTTGTCATCTTCCTTTGACAAGACTGCCTCCTTTTACCTGCGGGTTAATAAAGGGTCTTTTTGTTTGAAAGAACATGGTAAACGGTTCAAACTCCCGCTTGAATATGCAGCTTTATTTGATTTTACAAAGCATTTTTATTCGTTTTATATTAAAGTAACAATTTGCAATTGTCGGTACATGCTGATATAATGGTGGTTGTATTGTAATGTCTTAATGCTTGGTTGGAACATTTATCACGTTTTGATTGTTTAGTTTCAAGAAAAGCGAATATTAAAATAATTGAAGAAAGTCGCAAACACATATGATTAAGCCGTCAGATACTGTTGAAGAGCTTTTGGATGTATATCCTGGCATCAATTCTTTCTTAATGGAGCGCGGTATATTCTGCATCAAATGCGGAGAACCGGTTTGGGCAACGTTAGAAGAAATGATTAAGGAAAAAGGACCGGATGTTTCAATAATCATTGGTGAGCTTAATGAACGTTTTACGAAATAGAAACAAAAAAGGGCTTAGCTGAATAACTAAACCCTTAAAAGAAAAATTGATGTCGAATACTACTTGTGAACCCAGCAATACTTTGATTTGCCGTGAGTCCAATTCTTGCATTTTTTCTTGTCTTTTGTTCGGGCTTTGCAGCGAGTCTTGCGTGGCATAGTGTTTCCTCCTGTTTTAAGTTTACATTATTTTTATCGACCTTATTTGAAATTTTTTTAGCCGGCAGATAAATTTATTTTACCATAGTTCATGTACATAAATTTTGAAACAATATATTATAGAGAAAGAACCTTTTGATTTTTATAAAGATATATTTACCCGGGTTATGTTTTGTATGAATGTGTTTCATAAGTTAACGGTTTTTAGCCGTGTCTTAATTTCATCTCTTTGAATTGTTATTAGATTAAACTAAACTGAAGAATATTCATCTGCGTTTTACAGTAGAATATCACAAAATTATTATAAAACAACATCACTTCGCTTGCTCTTTTGTATAAGATTTCTTATCTTAATCTATACTGAACAATGGAGGTGCCATGCATAATTTTGAATTTACATTGCCGACAAAAATAATATTCGGCCCTGGAGAAATAGCAAAGCTTGGTAATGAGCTAAAAAAAATCGGTAAGAAACCTCTCATAGTAACCGGAAAAAGTTCCATGCGAAGAGCCGGTATACTCGATCGAGTTCTGGATATTCTTAATCAGGCGAAAATAAAACCGGCGCTTTTCGAAAAGATCGAACCCAATCCCCGCGCGGCAACCATTGATAAGGGCGGTAAAATCGTCCGTGACGAGGGATGCGATATGGTGATCGGTCTTGGCGGCGGTTCAGCCATGGATGCGGCTAAAGGGATTGCCGCGGTGGCTGTATCGAAACGTCCGGTCTGGGATCATGTTTATTCCGGTGAGGGTGAAACATATATACCTGTTCGCAAGGCCCTGCCAATAGTCTGCGTTCCTACGATTGCGGCCACCGGCAGTGAAGCCGATAGAGGAGGAGTAATCACCAACGTCGTCACTAATGAGAAGGCGGGCATATTCGGCGAATCCTTATTCCCGACGCTCTCGATTGTCGATCCGGAATTAACGTTCACCTGCCCGGAAGATTACACGATCGATGGCGGCATCGATATCATCACTCATGTGATAGAGTCTTATTTTACAGGCGCTTCAACCGCTTATATTCAAGACCGCTTTGCCGAGTCGATTGTAAGAACAGTGATTCATTATCTTCCTGATGCAGTAAAAGATCCTGAGGATATCGAAGCTCGCTCGCACCTGTCATGGTGTTCAACTGTAGCTCTTTCAGGTCTGATCAATCAGGGACGCGGCGGCTTTTTCCCGCTGCACGCATTGGAGCATGCAGTATCCGGTCATTATGATATCTCTCATGGACTCGGACTGGCGTTGCTGCTGCCGGCTTTAATGGAATATACGATGCCAGCCAGGCCGGAAAAATTTGTCGAAATGGGAGCTAACATTTTCAACCTTCAGTTCAATGAAGGTTCAATCGAGCAAAACGCTGTCAAAAGCATTGAAGCCATGAAAAACTTTTTAGCCTCTGTAAACCGGTTGCTGCATTTTTCTAATCTGGGTATTGATGATAAAAAATTTGAAACGATGGCTGATGATATTATAAAGATTTACGGCAGGGGTAAGAAATATCTTGAAAATCCCAGACCTATCGATAAGTCGGGGATAATAGAAATATTTAAAAATTCCTTATAAAATTAAATTGAAAGCTTGTTACTTTATTAACCCATATTTTGCGGTTGAACAATCAGAAATAACAAGCAACTTATTGTAACTCAACGCGTAGGGGCGTCCGCCGCGGCGGACGCCCCTACGGCAACTTTTTTGTTATCATTATTTCTTTAAACCTATTTGATAATTCTATATTGGCAAACTGCTTGATTTACCTTATCCATCCTACAACTCTTCAACCGCAAAATTTGGGTTTAATGGACCGGGTTTCTCCGGAACCAATTCAATAAGTTTTTCCATTATAAAGTATAAATTTACTAAATATGATTCGCAATGCTATAATAAAGCAAGATGAACAGCTTGATTAAAAAAGTTTTTTCATATCTTGGGTTAAATAAAAACACCGTTTTTCTATTTCTGGCAGTTATCGCCATTGGTTCCGGCGAACATATGTGGCTGGGATTTATCCCGAAGTACCTTGAGGTTTTAGGAGCTTCGGTTTTCATTATAGGTCTGTCTGATTTTATCGCCACTATCCTGGCGGCTGTTTACGGTTACCCCGGCGGCGTAATAACCGATCGTTTCGGCATACGGCGCTGCCTGATTTTATTTACAGCGCTTTCGATTGTCGGTTACCTGATACTGCTTATTTTTCCGGGCTGGCTGGCGGTGATAATTGGAATGTTTTTTTACCTGGGCTGGTCTAACCTTTCACAGCCGGCGCTGTTTGCTTTCATAGGCAAGGCTCTGCCTGAGGGAAAACATGTAATGGGTATGTCGATAATCTCCATAGTCAACCGTATCCCGCGGACATTTGGCCCGGTGATAGGCGGGGTTCTAATTGGAGCGCTCGGCTTTATCCAGGGGGTCAAGGTCGCCTTGCTTTTATCGATAATCGCGGGCGTGGCGGCGATTTTCCTGATGAGAAAGATCCCTTTTGCTAAGCCCGCATCACGGGCACGGTTAAATGTCGTTAAACTCTGGCAGGGTTTAAACCGCAACTGGAAAATGCTTTTAGTTTCGGATATACTGGCTCGTTTCTGTCAGCGCATACCTTTTGCTTTTGTGATTTTGTATGCTATCAACCATATCGGTATTGGCGCTGAGAAATTCGGTTTACTATTGTCATTGGAGGTGATTGTCTCCATGCTGGTTTACATACCGGTTGCCCATTTTGCCGACAGGATGAGTAAAAAACCGTTTGTTATGGGTACTTTCTTTTTCTTCACGCTTTTCCCTGTCATGCTGATATTTACAAACAGTTTCTGGTTATTGGTGATTGCCTTTGTAGTTCGCGGGCTTAAGGAGTTCGGCGAACCCAGCCGCAAATCTCTTTTGATCGCCCTGGCGCCATCATCGCAGGTGGCCAGTTCAATCGGATTTTACTACCTCATACGCGATTTGATTGTCAGCAGTGGTTCTTTTCTGGGCGCCTGGCTGTGGAGCCTTGGTCCGGGGTATAATTTTTGCACTGCCGCCAGTCTTGGGGTTTTAAGTATAATTGTGTTTGCCTTTGGTTTTTCACAGCGTTCCGGAAAAACCATATCTTAGCAGCGTATAAATTATAGTGGCCGGTGTATGTTCTCATGCACCAACAAGGAGGCGGAAAGTAGGCGGTCGGCACGCAGTGTCCATTCGATTTATCCGGTCGCAACCCTGTCGGGGGACAAGTCCTACGGATCTTTAGGACCCCGAACCTACGGCTACGGCTTACACATGTTAGTGATTGGTGTATGTCCTCATGCACCAACAAGGATGTGGAAAGTAGGCGGTCGGTTTATCCGGCCGCAACCCTGTCGGGGGACAAGCCCCCAACCTACGGTTTTAAAATGTCCCCGATCGCAAAGGCAGGAACCTTTTCCTGCCTTCTGTTATGAGGGCGCCGATGTCGTCAGGAAAGGGTTCCTGACGATGCATGAAATTATCCAATAACTTTCAAAATGTCCTCGACCGATTTCTCCAGCGGTTTTGGATTAAATCCTAATTCGCTTTTTGCTTTCTCTGAAGTGTAATACAACTTCAACTTTAATAGCCTGACAATGTTTCTGTTGAGCTTTGGCCTTTTTTTCTTATAGAGGTACAGCAATTCTGAAATACAGCCAAGCAAATATAATAGCCAATAGGGAATTTTGATAAACGGCTTTTTGATGCCGAAATACTTTTCGCCTATTTCAAATACCTTTTCAGGATTGAGATTATCTCCTGTTAAAAGATACCGCTGGCCAGACCGTCCCTTTTTCAGCGCTTTGATTATGCCGTCAATAACATCTGCAGTCTCGACTAAATTGATTCCAAAATCGAAATAGACCGGAATCCGTTTGGGTATTTTTTTCAGATCTTTTTCAGTCAGTTTTCTATCCGGCGGCGATATCATTATCGAGGGGTTGACCACTACAACCTCAAGCGAATCGCCATTGGCATGCAGAGCATATTCCTCGGCTTTGCGTTTTGTCTCGAAATATGGCAGGCCGTAACCGGCAAGGTTGAAATCGGCTTGCTCGTCAAGCGGTGTGCCATCGACAGAACCGCCGACCGCCGCCACCGATGAAACATGCAGAAGCCTTCTGACGTTACCCTGCTTGCAGGCATCCACAACAGCTTTTGTTCCCTCGACATTAACCTGATACATGTAGTTTGTTTTTGTAATATCTAACGGCCGAAGGCTGACCCTGGCAACACAGTGGATGACATAATGGCATCCGCGGACAGCATCCGGAAGCCAGCCGGGCGAGGTAATATCGCCAAGAACAACCTCGACGCCGGATGGACAATGCCGGCTGGCTTTTTCCTGCGACCGGTAATGTGCTTTGACCGTATAATCCTGGTTCAGTAACTCTCGGACCAGACGTCGTCCAAGCTGGCCGCTGCCGCCGGTTACCAACACTGTTTTTTGATTGTCCATCGATTGCAGTTTAATATAATTTAGATTAGATTACAAATGTTTACGATTATATTACTGTGGCGTCGACCCTCCGAGGTTGACACAGAAAAGTTGCAGTAGGGGCGTATAACGATATCCATACGGATCTGTAGGACGCCCCTACGCGTTGAGCTATAATAAGTTACTTGTTATTTCTGATTGTTTAGCTGCAAAATCCGGGCAGAATCTACAGACCCAAAAATTTAATCCCCGCCCCGGAGGCAAACACAATAAAACCGGCTAAGGCATGGCTGTAACGTTCGAGTTTTCCAAGGGGCAGAAAGTTTAAACCATAAGAGCCAAGCAGCACGACGCTCAACATGGTGGCGATAGTCACAGTACCGAACACGACCGCTACTAATACCATCCCGGCTGTTGAACTCGTAGCCGCCGGGTACATGAGTATCGGGATCAATGGTTCGCAGGGGCCGAATACGAATATTGTAAACAGTATCCATGGCGTAAGGCTGGTTTTAGCGTCATGGGCATGAATATGGTTATTTTGATGAGAATGAACATGTTCGTGACTGACGCCATCTTTATGTATATGAACATGGCTGTGCGGTTTGTTCCTGATTGCTCTTTTTAAGCCCCATATGAAATAGACTAATCCAAAGGCGATGAAAGCCCAGGCGGCAAGATCGCCACGATGCGATTCGATGATTTCCAGTTTGCCAACAACGATCCCTAACGCAACGCCAATCAATCCCAATAAAACTGAACTACCTACATGACCTATGCCGCAAAGTGTAGTAATCACAGCAGTCTTTGCCATAGACCACTTTCGGGCCTTAGCCATTACAACGAAAGGCAGGTAATGATCCGGTCCAAGTAAGGTATGTAGAAAACCTATAGAAGCGGCGGTAATAACCAGTATTGTCAGCTCATTTGACATTTCGTTATCTCCATTTTACGAAAAATCCGAGTCACTTAATCTCGGTTCTGTTTTCCAATGCTTTGCTTAAGGTGGTTTTATCGGTATATTCTAAAAACCCGCCAATTGGAATCCCCCTGGCAATGCGAGTGAGTTTAACTTTATACGGTTTTAGAAGGTCTACTAGGTACGCCGCTGTTGCCTCACCCTCGGTGTTGGGATTAGTCGCCAGTATAACTTCCCTGATTCCATCGGCAACCCTTTTCTCAAGTGAGGCGATATTGATATCATCCGGACCTACTCCGTCAAGGGGCGACAGCGCCCCGCCGATTACATGATAAACTCCTCTAAACTCACCGGCATTCTCAAGGGCAACCACATCTGAGGGTTCCTCAACAACGCATACTATAGAGCTGTCGCGTTTGCTGTCTGAACAGATATGGCAGAGACCGCATTCAGCCAGGTTGCCGCATTGCCGGCATGGCTTCAGTTTCTTTTTGGCTTTGATGATGATGCCGGCAAGCTCTTCGACTTTGGATAGAGGCAGTTTAAGAATAAAAAAGGCAATCCGGGAAGCGCTTTTCCGGCCAATCCCCGGCAGGATTGTCAAACTATCAATAAAATCCTCTATAATATTAGCCATGGATTACTAAAATTTCAATCCCGGTATTGGCAATCCTCCGGTTAAACCTGACAGACCCTCCATCTGGAGTTTCTCGGCGTTTTCTTTGGCCTGGTTCACGGCTGCCAGTATCAGTTCTTCAAGCATTTCCACATCGTCGGGATTCACAACTTCGGGCTCAATCTTGATTTCCAGCAGTTCCTGTTTCCCATTGGCGATAACTTTCACCATACCGCCGCCAGCCGAGCCTTCGACAGTCTTGCCTGCCAGTTCTTCCTGCATTTTTTCCACTGATGCCTGCATTTTCTGCATCTGCTTCATCAAATCGCCTAATCCCTTAGCCATATATGCTCCTTTTAAAACATCTATGAAAATCTCCTGGTTCATCTCAATTCCCTCTAAAGTCAATAACCTCACCATCGATAAGGTCATGCAATTTCTTTATCAAAGGGCGCTGGTTTAAAAATTCATCAGCGCTTCGCTGCACATCAGTTTGTTTGCTGTCTATCTCATTATCGTTAATAGTAATCTTAACAAAAGAAGCGGCAACATCGTTTCCGCAGAACTCTTTTAGAAACTCAGAAATAATTTTTTTGTCCTTGCTTAAAAACTTTTTCAGATGTTTCTGTTTTTCAGTATAGCCCAAATTTACTATCTTATTATCCACGCTGTCAACAACCAGATGCTGCAGGTTGCTCCAGACAGCCATGCTTTTAGCCTTTGTAAAGCTTAAAAAATTTGGCCACCACTTATTGATATCCTCCAGGTTGTGAGGTCCGGAGAGTGGAATCGTTGAAGTTTTCGGCTGCGCATTAGACCGGGAGGCCGGGTTGTATATGCTACTTTTCGTATTTGATAATGCGGTTCCACCTGCATTTTGAGCGCCGGTTTTTAGCGAATGATTTGAAACAAGTTTTACACGGTTTCCCGGATTCGATAGACCTGTTAATAACTGGTTTATATCAACCGCTTTATCTAAACCCGCCAGGCGGGTAAGAGCTACTTCTATGGCCACTACCGGATCGCTGCCTGATTTTTTGGCGGCGATAAAATCGGCCATTATTTGCATCATCCGTAAAATATCAGCGGTGTCAATATCCGCAATTAAAGCCGCTGTTTTTTCAAGCTCCATTGTATCCATTTCAAGGAGCGAGGTTTCACGGACCCCATTTTTCACCATAACCAGTTTTCCCAAAAACGAGGCGAGCTCGGTTGCCAGTTCATCTATATCGCCGCCTTCACCGAAATATATGCTGAACATTTCAAGCGCCGCGGCGGTATCGTGGCTAATGATTGCGGATGTTATATCAAACAGAAAGTCGGATTTAACCAGCCCGAGTATCTCCGAGGTCGATTCGGTGGTAATCCGGTCCTCGCTGAAATTAGTCAATTGGTCTAAAAGCGAAAGAGCATCGCGAAGTGAGCCATCAGCCTTGCGAGCGATTAGAAGGGCCGCCCTGGGTTCGATCTCCAATCCCTCAGCTTTCGCTACATCATTGACCGCCTCGGCCAGCGTCGATACCGGCACCCGCTTGAAATCGAAACGCTGAGTTCGGGATAGAATAGTAGCCGGCAACTGCTGGGGTTCGGTGGTGGCAAAAATAAAGATAACATGCGCAGGCGGTTCCTCGAGCGTTTTCAACAACGCGTCAAATGCCTCCAGTGTCAGACGGTGCACCTCGTCGATGATGTAGACTTTATATCGTGACGCTACCGGCGCATAGCGGACATTTTCCCGCAACTCCCGGATGTCATCGATGCCGCGGTTGGAGGCAGCGTCTATCTCGAACACATCAGGGGAAATCCCGGCTTTGATCTCCTTGCAATTGTTGCACTCGCCGCAAGGAATTGAGGTCGGACCTTTTTTGCAATTTAACGATTTAGCCAGCACTCGGGCGGTACTGGTTTTTCCGGTGCCGCGTGGTCCGCAAAAAAGGTATGCCTGGGCAATACGACCGGAGCTTACCGCATTCGTCAGGGTCTTCGTAATGTGGTTTTGCGCCAGAATCCCGGAGAAGTCATCCGGTCTGTATCGTCTGGCTAAGGCTAAGTAGCTCATTTGCTAAATCTCGCTTTCTGGAGAGATATTACAAAACAAAAGAGCCTCCCTGCGAGCGTATGCAACGTCAGGAGTATCATCATGACGTCCCGTCGTAATATTTTCTTTGTTCCCGCCAAATTCAAATTTTCCTTAATCCAGAGTTTCTTATTCATCGATAAACATATTAACAACGTGCACCCACCTTCGACCCTTGGCCGGAAAGCTAACGTCGCCGACAAACTCACGTTCGGGTAAACTTGCATCACACGGAGAATCCGCTTACCGCTGCTACCTCCCGGTCCTGACGGGGTTGGGCGGCCTGCCGTTTCGCAAGGCCCGCCCGATCAACGCTCCCGAACGGCGCTCGCTTAAAGGTTGCAGGCCTCAGGCGGGGATTCAGCCCCGGTAGAGCGGGTTCCGGGTTCAGGGCACCGCTAACTCCCCACTTAGCACGTTGCATTCTGTTGTCAATACCCTGGAGCAGAGCGGGCTCGAACCGCCGACCTGTACGTTGCGAACGTACCGCTCTCCCAGCTGAGCTACTGCCCCATCGGAACATCATAAACGGCGTCGAAATTCCATTTTCTAAAGATAATCCGACTCCTATAGTAGTATAATATAAAAGCTAAAATGAGCAAGTGATTTTATTATGGAGAGATTGCTTGATGCAGGTCAATGCTTTTGGCTAAATGTTGCTGATATACCTCAGGCGGGCTTCCATCCTGAAACATGTAGATACCGGACAGAAATACTTCGATTACTTCTTTGATTTTCTGGCTGGTTTGCCGGATGGTTTTTTAGCTTTACTTTTCGAAGCGGTCTTTTTCTTTTTTATATTTGTTGTTGATTCTTTCAACTTTAATCCAAGTGCTTTTTCCAGGACATCATCGACAGTTTCAACAGGGATAAATTCAATTTTACCGGATATTTCTTTCGGGACCTCAACCAGATCTTTTTCGTTCTTTTTAGGGAATAGTACGGTTTTTATACCCGCTCTGTATGCAGCCAGCGCTTTTTGTTTAACTCCGCCAATTGGCAGCACATCTCCGCGAAGAGTGATCTCACCGGTCATGGCTAATAAAGACTTAACCGGAGTGTTAGTTGCCAGTGAGGCTAATGCAGTAAACATCGTGACTCCCGCCGATGGACCATCCTTGGGGGTAGCTCCGGCAGGCACATGAATATGAAAATCATGGTTTAAGAAATATGATTGCTCTATTCCCAATCTATCCGAAATCGATCTTAAGTATGACAGTGCCGTCAGTACGGATTCTTTCATTACTTCACCGAGCTGACCGGTCAGTGTGATATCCTTTTTACCGGTCATAGCGGTCGCCTCAACGAACAAAATCTCGCCGCCTGTTGAGGTCCAGGCTAACGCGGGGACGACGCCGGGTCTGGCTTTTTTATCAGCAAACTCCTGGAAAAACTTTACCGGTCCGAGGAACCCTTGAGCCTTTTTTGTGTTAATCTTCATTGACTTGGCTTCCTCGGCCGCAATCTTACGGGCGACCTTACGGCAGATTGTACCCAGTTCACGGTTTAAATTTCGCAGTCCGGATTCGCGGGTATAATCGGAGATCACTTTTTTAATAGCCTTATCAGTGAAATGCAGGTTCCTGGTTTTAAGGCCATGGTCATTAAGGTTCCTGGGGACAAGGAATTTTTTAGCAATCGCCAGTTTTTCCAGGTCGGTATAGCCGGGAAGAGTAATCACCTCCATGCGATCCAACAGGACTGCGGGAATAGTTTCGAGAATATTGGCGGTGGTGATAAACATAACTTTCATGAGGTCGAAATTTAGATCGAGATAATGATCGGAGAAACTGAAATTCTGCTCCGGGTCTAATACTTCCAGAAGCGCCGAGGATGGATCGCCCCGGAAATCCTGGCCGATCTTGTCGACTTCATCAAGCATGAAAACAGGATTGTTGGAACCGGCTTTACGCAAGCCCTGGATTATCCGTCCCGGCAAAGCTCCTATATAAGTTCGGCGATGGCCTCGAATTTCAGCCTCATCACGAACGCCGCCCAAAGACATCCTGAAAAATTTTCTGCCCATAGCCCTGGCTATCGACATCCCCAGCGATGTTTTGCCGACTCCCGGAGGACCCACAAAGCAAAGTATAGGACCCTTTAAATCGCTTTTTAATTTTCTGACTGCTAAAAATTCGAGTATCCGCTCCTTGACCTTATCGAGGTTGTAGTGATCATCATCCAACACCTTATGGGCGGCTTTAATATCGAGGATATCCTCAGTGCTTACCGACCAGGGCAGATTTACCAGCCAGTCAAGGTAGGTTCGGCTGACTGTATATTCGGCCGCCGAGGGATTCATTTTGGATAAGCGGTCCAGTTCTTTTTCAGCGGCAGTATGAGCCTCCTCGGGCATTTTAGCGGCCTCGATTTTTTTCTTCAGCTCTTCGATCTCCAGCGTCCGTTCATCGGCCTCGCCGAGTTCTTTCTGGATGGCCTTAAGCTGTTCCCGGAGGATATATTCTTTCTGCGATTTGCCCATCTCGGAGGCGGCGTCGGATTGAATCTTGCGCGACATTTCCAGCACCTGGAGCTCCTTGTTGATCATCAGGTTCACCTTGTACAGACGTTCCTTAATATCAAAGGTCTCCAGTATCTGCTGCTTTTCAGCCAGGCTGACATTGAGGTTCGAGGCGATAAGATCAGCCAGTTTCGACGGGTCGGCAGTGTTGTACGCCGACACCTGCAGATCATCCGGAAGATATGGAGCAAGCTTTGTAACCTTTGCCAGCTGCTCGAGGATATTCCGCATAAGGGCTTCGGTTTCGGTTGTGGAAATGAACGGCTCATCGGGCGTTTCAATTTCGGCTTTCCAGAAAGGATCGGTTTCGAGCACCTTCTTTATCCTGATTCTGGCAATGCCCTGGACCAGGAAACGAACGGATCCATCGGGAAAACGCAGCATCTTTAAAATATGTCCGGCTGAACCGACCGTATAAATGTCATTAACGGTTGGGTGTTCAATGTCGGGGTCTTTCTGGGTAAAAAGCCCCAGGGGTTTGCCAACCATCAGTGTTTCATCGACAAGCTTTGTATAACGAGCCTCCGCCACCATAAGCGGCATGACTAACGATGGAAACACAACAGTACTTTTGACCGGCAGAATGGAGATTGGTTCGCTGGCCACTTTTTCTGTATCTATATTGGCTATTTTTTCGTTTTCTTGCCTTATATTTTCCATAATTACCTTTGCTCGATATACATTTTAATAATTATCGATATGAAACCGCCATCACCTGTAAAATAAATACGGAAAGTTTCTTTATCAATATTATTTATCTGTCATCTTCTATACCATAATACATCTTCTTTTGTTTGTCCAGCCAGTCAAAAAATTTTTGCTTTTTTTCAGGGAGTCTAAAGAATAGAATGTACTCGCCCTTTTTGAGAGATGGCGCTTCCCGCGGCATGAAAATAAATTTGAAATCGTCTTCCAGCTTTTTCCTGTCTCCAGCAGAACTTTCCCAGCCGGCGCCATCGACATCTGTTCCGCCATGAAAAACTACCAGAACAACGTCCGGTTTATCGGCAGGCTTTACGGTCAGCTTAAAATCCTTAAAAGTGATGGTTCTTTCATTTTCCATGATACACCTTTTAATATTGCCAATACCGCTTTTGTATTTATCAATCGGCTAATTCTAATACTGCTAAAGTAAAATAACAGGGTAGAATTTATAATGCCAGTAAAATCATAAGTTTTGGCAAACAAGAATTGTTGAGCGCCCTGTAGCAGAGATAATGATACATTTATCAGCCCTTGCAGAAAGCCAAACCACAAAGCATTTCTTCTGACATCTAAATATCGGGAGCTTCGTATTTTTTCACCCAGCGGGAGTAGCAGAAGATGCCGATTGCCGAGACGAAGCCCACGGCGGCAAACGGGTACCATAGCTTATGCGGATGATAGGTCGCCCATAACAGGTTGGTAGCCTCAACAGCGTTAATACCAAGATATTCCTGAAGCCTAATCATCGCCTCCGGGCGAGTTATTGCTTCAGTGACATTATGGTTCTCCGCCAGGTACCTGATGGCTAAGTTAGCTTTATCGCCTGCATTATCGTAGATACTGCCGCCAAGAAGCGAACCAAATGCCCAGCCTATCGCCAGGGGTATATTGGCGTATCCCATGTAGAGCGCTTTCTCACCATCCGGGGCAATAACGCCGAGATATTCGTTCATTTTCGGCGATGAAAGCATCTCGCCAATGGAGAAACAAAGAATGCCCATTATGCATAAATATCCCGACATTGTAAAACCGGCGGCAATCAACCCGATCGATGAAATAATAATTCCCAGTAAAATTGAATGAACCCGACGCATCCGAGCGACCAGCCAGGTAACAAAAACAACAAACAGAACAATTAATCCGGCATTGGCGTTAATCAGCCACGCCTGGGTGATCTGGATGCCGCGGGATGTTTCAACTGTGAATGCGCTAGGGAGATTGAATCTTTCAACAATCATCGATGAATCGACCCAGTCGACAATGAAGTTTGGCAGCATGTCGAAAAGCTGCATAAACATCAGCCAGAAACCGGACATAATCAGGATAAATACGGTAAGCCGTGGCTGTAATATATTCGTAATTGTAATCTTAAATACTTTCCAAACGCTGCCGCTTTGATCTCCGCCGGCAGGGATCTCCTTGTAAGTGAAAAGCATCAGGAAATTGAGAGAGACGATAACAGCACAACCATAAAAGACTGTCGGCCATGACCAACCGTAAAGATAATGCGCCAGCGGCGGGCCGAGAAAACCGCCGATATTTACCAGCATATAGAACGTGCCCCAGCCGACTGAGGAGTTTTTCTTGTTTAGGGTCCTGACCAGAGTGCCCTGAACGCCCGGCTTGAAAATTGCCGTGCCTGCCGCCAGTACGCAGCAACCCATTAGAAATGGCCAGAATTCCCGCTGGGTGGCCATCATGATATAACCTATTATTTTTATTGAAATGGAAAAGGCTATAGTCCGCTTGTAGCCGTACCGATCGGCAAAACCTCCCGAAAAAACCGGCACCAGCGATTGAACCAAAGCCCACATAAAAAAGATGATTCCCTTATCGACCTGAGAAAAATGAAGACCGCCGATCTCATCAGCCTGAGCGATATAAATCGGGATAACCACGCGAACGCCATAATAAGCCAGCCGTTCGAACATCTCCATGATGTTAACCATCCAGAAAGCCTGTTTGAACCCCGCCAATTGCTTGAATAATCCCTCTTTTTGTGTCAATTGCGCTGAAGCTGCTTTTGCCAATTCGTTTTCCTTTATTAATCTATTGTAATATTTAGTGGAAACTAAAACGAAACAGATTGATAGTCAATCGATAGTTTATGTGATCTTCCACCTTCTCTTTTACATCTTATTTACAATTAGCAATTGCTCCCGGATGCAGTTTATTGTATTATTTCTATGATATGCTGACCGGTTTGCACTTTCTTTTAACTTATCAATGCCTTCATGAGTGCGATCACTGTTTTTTATATTGCGGACCACATACTGAGGGCACTTTCACAATCGATCAGATCGAAAAAGCGATTGTGCAGGGAATCGAAGCCGGCGTCGAATCGATATGTGTTGAGGGCGGCGAACCGTTCTTGTACTATCCTGTAATGCTTGAAACTCTCCGGATTGCCAAACAGCTCAACTTAAAAAGAGGCATCGTCACCAACTGCTACTGGGCGACTTCCGAGAGGGATGCCGAGTTGTGGCTTGAGCCTGTCATCGAGATTGGCCTTGATGATCTTTCTGTTTCGGATGATTCATTTCACGGCAGCGACACAGAGCACAGCCCGCCAAAAATTGCCGTGCGGGCGGCTAAGAAACTTGGTTTGCCTGTCAGTTCAATTTGTATCGAAGAGCCTGTTGTTTTGCCCAAAAGGAAGATTGAGAAAGGCGAGCCCGTCGTTGGCGGCGGCGTCATGTTCAAGGGACGGTCGGTGGACAAGCTTATCGAGGGGCTTCCCCGTCAGAAATTCGATTGCTTCACCGATTGCCCGCATGAAGACCTTGCCGAACCCAAGCGGGTTCACCTCGATCCGTTTGGAAACGTGCATGTCTGCCAGGGGCTGTCGATCGGGAATATCTGGAAAAAGCCGCTCAAACGGATCATGGCAGGTTATCTGCCCCGAAAACATCCAATCATTGGTCCGCTGTTAAAGGGTGGTCCGGCTGAACTGGCCCGGGTGTACGGCCTTCCCGAGGGCGACAGTTACGTTGACCATTGCCACCTGTGCTACCTTATCCGCAAAAAACTGATCGAGCAATTCCCGGAATATCTTTGTCCGAAGCAGGTATACGGAATCACACAATAATCAGTCGATTCACTGACGAACTGTTTAACATAAATTATAAGGAGATATTATGATAAGCAATCCTGTTATCGAAGCGATGATGAATCGCAAATCGATTCGCAAGTATACAGATGAAACGCCATCCGATGAGGTCGTTGCCGCTATCGTCAGGGCTGGCCAGCAGG
>Ga0114922_10002968_pt1 | contig 15871 bp, 14 predicted proteins | sample AartaG_FD_100975 | JGI IMG/M metagenome (GOLD analysis project Ga0114922, IMG submission 100975) | Deep subsurface microbial communities from Aarhus Bay to uncover new lineages of life (NeLLi) - Aarhus_00045 metaG | ecosystem: Environmental > Aquatic > Marine > Oceanic > Sediment | place...
CCATAACCATTCGGTACGAACCTTGTCCAACCCGCGTAACAGGAATTGCCGAAGCCCCAACACATCCTTGATGAACCCGTTGGGAGTCTCGGCCAAGTGAGCGCGCCTCGCATACGTCTTTTTCCCGGACTCCGTTTTCAGCCGCAACGCGATCTTCCGTCGCACCGCCTCATGCTGATCGTGCCAGACCGTCCGCCGCTTGCTCTTACCCATCAGGCAATCCGAAGCCAGCCCGCAGCCTTCGCACGAGCCGCACGTATACACCCGGTACGCCGACGCCTCGCCAGTGTCACGAGCCTGCATCTTAATGTAATCAAACGCCAACTCACGACCGAGTGGACAGTGGTAACAGTCCTTCTTTTCGTCATACACAAATGCCGCACGATCCAACTTCTTCGTCTGAGCACGACGTGCGGGCGATGGGGCGTACGGCGCGTGGTGTCAAGGGAATGACACTGGCCGAGGGCGACGAGGTGGTCTCCATGGTGACCATCGAGCCGGGAGAGTCGGTGCTGACCGTCTGCGAGAACGGCTACGGCAAGCGAACCGCAATCGAGGAATACCGCAAGACCCACCGCGGGGGCAAAGGCGTGATCAACATCAGGACCACCGAGCGCAACGGTCGCGTCGTAGGGCTGCTGTCGGTCACTGACGATGACGAACTGATGATGATCACCGCCAAAGGCATCATGCTGCGCACCGGGCTGGAAGCCGTGCGCGAGATCGGGCGCGGGACGCAGGGCGTGCGGCTGATCCGGCTGGACCGCGGAGATACGGTCGTGGCGGTGGAGAAGATCGCCCCGGAGGATTCAAACGATGATTCCACAGGGTAGGGCGGGTTCTACCCGCCGCCCACCAATCAGAGCCGGGCTCTCCTCAGAAATAGGGCAAGACGAGGGTAGGGCAGGATGAGCGCAGCGAGACCTGCCGTTATCTTCGGTTGGGGAGGACGAGTCGGGTCCAGCACGGGTACCCCATCCCTCGCGAGAAGGTCATTACGGGCATCGCACGCACCTCCGCGCGAGGGGTAGGGCTCCCAAGCTCAATAGCGAAATTACCATGGATGTCGATGAAACCCCACTTGTCGCAGTTCTTGATGACGGCTCGACCATCGGCGAAGTCGAGGGCGTAGTCAAGCTGCGGGGGAATAACGACGTTGCCGTCACCGTCTATGAAACCCCAGCGGCCGTGTTGCTTCATGTAGAAGTAGTTTTGCCCTGTCATCGTAAGAGCATGATGGCCGCCGTTGCCGCTTGGTGGAATCGTTGGGTCGCAAGCGGACCGTGTGCCGTGGCCTAGGCGCCGTCGAGCACGGACGCTTCGTAGGGCTAGTCGTCGGTTACTCCGCATCGTACCGTGTGAGGAGCTGCTCAGCAACGCGTCGAACCTCATCGTTCGTGTGATTCATGGCGTCCTGTAGAACCTCCCTGCTCGGCAGGCCTATGGGCTGTGCGTCAGGGGTCTTGAAGAGTGTTTCAACGTCCGTCTCGTAGAGACGGGAGTCTGCATCGACGAGCAAGAATGGTGAGATGTTTTCGATGTCGCCATGGCCAGCAAATTGCTTCGTCAAGAAGTCATACGCAAAGTAGCACCGATTGTCATAGCGAAGGCCAAGCATTGTCCCGGTATTGGTAAGATGGAGTTGGCCGTAGGTCGTCCGCACCTTGTCTCTCGGCCTGGCGATGAGAGCGTAACTTCGCGGGCTGTCGCCGTTGGTATCGCCGAGGATGTCGAAGTTCTTGTAGAGCAACCCTTCTGAAGCCACTCTGCCGAGGGCTAAGGTCTGACCCTGCAGGAAACTGCTGTCCATGAACGTGTAGGTTTGGCCGTCGGGGCCGCGACAGGTGCTGCACACGGTCCATGGAGCGATGCTGGCGGTGAATCGGTATGCTGCAGCAAGCGGAAACGCCAGCCCTCCAATCGCTAGGCACACGCCGTATTGCCAGCGTAGCTGCTTCTTCCAGCAGACGGTCGAAACAACCAGCATGACGAGCGTGCAGGCACCACCGAGGTACCAAATGACGCTGTTGATGCCTGGCTTCAGCACTGCGACACCAGTGAGCTTCGTTTCCGAGTGGGACCTGACGTCCAGCGGGATGTAGATGAGGGCAAGCAGGGTGAGACCGGCGACGACCATCAAGATATGCACGGTCCGCCTGAGATGACTCGGGGTGTTGGCACTCGCGGCGTCGTGCTGCGTGCGCTCCGCATCAGACATCATTCACCTCCATGTAGCATCAAGAGCCGAGCGTGTGCATTATCGCCAAGACGCGGACCGTGCCAAACATCCACCTGCGCGGGTGCCCCATCGCTTCGCCCGGAGGACACGCGAAATGCCGATCGAGCGTTCCGGCGAAGGGGCCATTACGGGCATCACACGCACACGTGCGCGACGTATGGGGTACCCGCTTGTCCGTGACACCCGTCAGCGCATTGCAGAGCGGCAGCAAAAAATAGAGCACGGCATCAACGGCGACCTCTTCATATCAGTCACGAGGCCGGAAATCGGACGGTTCGGCGATTCCGGACTTGTTTGGCTATCCGGTTTGCCGAATAATAGCGGGAAAGGTATCGACCCGACGAATCGCGAGGTAACACGATGAATGTGCAACGTTATTGCTTGGTGTTTGTGGCGGTATTTGCTGTGGCGATCGGTTTGACCGACGTGGCCTGGGCTCAGCAGATTGAACCCGGTTCCCAAGCCGTCGAGAACAATGCCAGCGGTGGGGCGATCCGGGCACGGGCGCCGGGCAACATGGTCGCCGCGGGTTTGGCTCGCGCGGTGGAAGCCCAGGACCGGCTTCTGTCACGCCCCGAAATCACGGATACCCCCGAAAGTCGCCCGATCAGCGTGGTCAACCAGGCGCGCATCGAAGCCCTGCAGGTCATGTTCACGACGATCCAGCAGATGATCGCTGCGATCCATAACGCGATCCTTGGCCAGGCCGGTCGAGATTCAATCCTTGTTCCGCCGCCGGACTTCCCGGATGTTGATCGTGGTGGGGACGGCGCTGGCGGTGGTGGAGGGAGTCTTCCGGAAGGCCTCGTCGATCTTCTGGATGGATTTCACTAGGAGGGTGGTTGGGTTCCGCCTGGAGGCTGTTCCAACTGTAGCACAGGCATCCTGCCTGTAGATTTCACCCGATCAGAACCGGTGCCACAGACGTGTAGCACAGGCACCCTGCCCGTGGATTCCACCGGCGGCTCGTTACAGATCGACGCCAAGTTGCATGGCCGCGGCGTCGGCGGTCTGGTCGATGAGGGTGGCAACGGTCATAGGTCCTACGCCACCTGGAACAGGGGTGATTAGCGAGGCCGAGTTGACGGCCGTGTCGAAGTCGACATCGCCGATATTGCCTTTGTTGTAACCTGCGTCGATCACGACGGCGCCGGGTTTAATCCAGTCGCCTTGCACAAAGCGCGGTCGCCCCACCGCGACGATCAGCACATCCGCGCGTCGCACGATAGCGGGAAGATTGCGGGTGCGCGAGTGGCACAGCGTGACCGTGGCGTGGGCGTTTATCAGCATCGAAGCCATGGGTCTACCGAGGATGGGGCTGCGGCCGATCACAACCGCGTCGGCTCCGTCGAGGGCGACCTCGTATTCCACCAGTAACCGCATGATGCCGGCCGGTGTGCATGAGGCGAACGCGGGCAGGCCGAGGATAACCCGGCCCAGCGTGGCGGAAGTGATGCCGTCCACGTCCTTGGCGACCGGAATCGCCTCAAAGGCAGTCCGTTTGTCGATGGGCTTGGGGACCGGGTGTTGGACGACAATGCCGTGTACCGAAGTGTCGGCGGCAAGCTTGTCGATTTCCGCGACGAGCTGCTCGGTGGTCGTGTCGCGCGGCATCTCGATGCGCAGCGATTTCATACCCGCGTCCTCGCATCGTTTACGCTTCATGCGCACATAGGCCGCCGACGCCGGATCATCGCCGACCAGCACCGTCGCCAACGCGGGCGTGACCTGTGTGGCCTTGCGGATCTTTTCGACCTTGCCCATCGCCCCTTCGAGTAAGCGTTTGGCCGGGGCTTTGCCATCCATGAGCTTTGCCTTGTTCTTGGCGGCCATGTGCGAAGGATACGATGATTTTGCGACGGCGTCACGCGATTGGGCCGCCGTGAGAAGTACGCGGGCCGGGATGCGCCCTGGAGGGACCTGACGTCACCCACGAGGGGTGACGCTACTGCCGGTGCCACAGTCGTTCTGGAATGCTATCCGGTCACGTCCAGTTGTTGACCGGCGGGCGGCGTCCCGCCTTCGGGCAGTGATTGAGAGCCTGTTTGAACCTCCACGGTTTCCTGAATGTTGATGGATGTCTCGGAGAACCGGCTGTGCTGGGTTGCTGCCAACATCATCCCAAGACCCTGACCAAGCCCCTTGAGCAGTTCAGCCGAGCAGTCGGACTCCCGGCGGCGCTCGAGCAACGCCGACAGGATCAGCATGGCGATGATCATCCGCAACATGCGGTCATCCTTCAGTCCGCCGCCAATGCCCGCCAACATCGTGGTAACCGACGAGTGTATCATCGTTGCCGAGATCGATAGCGACGAACCGGAGACGGATGATGACACGGTCGTGTCACTCTGATAGGCCGCGCCCGCCGACGCGGAGGCGCCGTCGGCTTGGGTTAAGATCGGCCCGCCCGCCTGTGTCGCCGACCCGGCGAAGCCGTTGCCAATCGGTGTTACATGTCCCATAAGCATTCCCCTCAGCCACGGTGTTGTGGGACCGGTCTCTGGCCGGTCTGTCGAAGCACAGGACAAACGGCATGTCGCGCACCACTGCGAGGCTGGGGTGGAGAAACCGTGATTCGCCGCCGGTGGCGATCGCGCACGCACGAAATTGCGGGTTGTAACAGGGGCGCGAATCCTGCGGGACGGGTGCCGATTCGCAACGTTACACGCTCGCACAGCGTTGCAATCCGTGTCCTTGATGGATGCCGCTCACAACGCCGGCCGGGCTTCCGTTGACCGCCGCGCGCGAGCGATAATTGCTATGGAAACGGTATCGGCCCCGCCGCGGCGCAGGACGCGGGCGCACTCCATGATGGTCGCGCCCGATGTGGCCACGTCGTCCACCAGCAGGAGCCTCGCTCCGCGCAACGTCACGAACCCCCGGCTCATGGCAAACGCTCCCCGGACGTTCTCGATGCGCTGAGGGTACGTCAACCCGATTTGACGTGGGCCCCCTCGAATACGCCGCAAAACGGGCATGACTGGAACGCCAAGGCGGCGGGAAACGATGACCGCCACCTCAGTTGGCACGTGGATCGAGCGTCGAATGCGACGCCAACGCGTGGTGGGGACCGGTACGATCGCCTCCGGCTGCGCCACCAACGGCGCGTGTTCGACCGCGTCGGCCAGCCACTGTCCGAGCACATTGCCGATACTCTGGTCGCCCCCGGCGTACTTGTATTTGGCTATTAGCGTGCCCAGACCGGGCCCGTACGCACCAACCCGAACCACCCGCGTGACCGGCAGCCGTCGACCACGACACCGGGGACAGCGCCCGTCGATGATCGAATGGGGTGCGACCGTCGAGGCGCAGGTCGGACAGGCCGACTCCGTACAATCTTTGACAACTCGATTGTTGCAACCAGTGCAGAAACGACCGCCCGTTTCATCAAGCGGGCTTGAGCACAGCAGGCAACGTGGCGGGAAGAGAATCGCCGACACCGACCTCGCCAGGCACGCAAGCCAACCGGTCCGGCTCAATCCAGACGGGCGGTGAACGAAATCGCCGACATGTTTTTCCATCAGTTCTTTCACATGCCCGCCTCGCACTCTATAATGGCGGATCAGCCGCGTTGGAGAGTCTTTTTTTGACAATCGCCGGGTAAGCCACATTCCGATGACATGACCAGGTGTGTCGTGCCCGGTCTGCAGCGTGCATATCGGTTCCGGCGTCACGCACAAGGGGTGACGCTACACCTACTGACTTCAGTATACTTACGTCACCCACGAGGGGTGACGCTACTTTTGCGAGACCATCGATGGCCATCATAACACCCAAAGCACGAGTATACCCGCCTGCCTCGATCCTGACGGTCCTCGCCGGTGCCGCCTTTAGCGTCAGCGCCTTTGCCCAGATGCCGACGACCAGGGTGGTGGTCGTCGAGGCCCAGATGCGCGAACTGCCGGCCACTGTGACGCTGGTGGGAACTGTTGGGGCCGTGGTGCGTAGTCGCGTCGGGTCGGAGGTGGCTGGGATCGTGATCAACATGCCGGTGCGGCAGGGAGACCGCGTGGAGTTGGGGCAGTTGCTCTGCAAGCTCAACGACGATGTCCTATCCCACCAACTGGCGGAGGCCAAAGCCAGGCTCGGCGCCCTGAAGGCACGGCACGAGGAGTTGCTTGCCGGCACCCGAGAAGAAACGCTTGCCAGGCTCAAGGCCCTTGTGGCCGAGGCCGAGGCGATCCGCCAACGCTGGGGGTTTGAGAAGGAGCGTGTGCTGCGCCTGTACGCCGATGCCGAAGCCGGTTCCCAGAAGGAGGTCTACGACACCCAGGCCGAGTTCCTCGCTGCACGTCAACGGGAGAACGCCGCCCGGGCAGCCTACGATGAAGCCGTCGCAGGCCCCCGCCCGGAGGTCATCGCCCGGGCCGCTTACGAGGTCGCCGAACAGCAGGCGGCGGTCCAACGGCTGGAAAGCGAACTGAGCAAGACCGAGATTCGAGCCCCGTTCGCCGGATATGTCGTCAACCGCGTGGTCGAGGTCGGCGAGTGGGTCGGCTGTGGCGATGAGGTCGTGGAGTTGGCGGATCTTAGCACGGTGCTGGTTCGCGTGGACGTTCCCGAGGCCGCCGTCGCGTACTGCAAGGTGGGCGAGCCTGCCCGGGTCAAGGTGGACGCTCTGCAGCGAACGTTCCAGGGCGTCATAAAACACCGGATACCACTGGCTGACGAAGTCGCCCGGACGTTCCCGGTCGAGGTCGAGCTGGACAACGCCGATCAAATGTTGGCAGCGGGGATGTTCGCCCGTGTCACCGTGCCCGCCGGCCCACGTCGGCAAGCCGTGGCCGTGCCCAAGGACGCTGTCGTCGAGCGCCGGGGGACCCACTATGTGGCCATGGTGGCGCCGGGTGAACGCGGCACGTTGATGGGTATCCCCATGCCGGTGACGATCGGATCGGATATCGGCGGATGGGTGGCAATCACCTCGCCGAACGTACGCCCCGGCATGCGCCTTGCCGTGCGGGGCAATGAGCTCATCCTATTCCCGCAGCCGGTTGAGATTGTTGACGAGATGGGTTCGCCGGTGAAACGGCAAGAAACACCGCCCGAGGGTCGCTCTCCGACCGGCCGGGAGTCCGATCCCATGCAGGAGAAGGGGGCATAGCTCGTGGAACTCATTCGCTTTGTCATCCAGAACCCGGTGAAGGTCGCGGTGGGTGTGATCCTGCTGGTGATGTTCGGGCTGCTGAGCGTTCTGCGGATTCCGACGCAGCTTACGCCGGACGTGGACCGGCCGATTATCACCGTCACGACCCATTGGACCGGAGCCAGCCCGCAGGAGATAGAAAGCGAGATCGTCGATCGGCAGGAAGAGAAGCTCAAGAGCGTCTCCGGTTTGTGGAAGATGACCTCGTTCTCTCGCGAGGGGGAGGCCACCGTCCAGCTCGAGTTTCCGGTGGGGGTAGACAAGGACGCCGCTCTGCGCGACGTCTCGGATAAGTTGCGGCAGGTGTCGGAGTATCCGGAGGAGGTTGACGAGCCGACCGTCACCGCCGCCGACCCACACCTTGAGAACATCGTCGCCTGGATGATCCTGCGGGCTCCGCCGGGCGTGCGCATAGCCAAATACAAGACATTCATCGAAGATAAGGTCAGGCCGCAACTGGAGCGGGCCCAGGGCATCACCGAGGTTCCGGTCTACGGGGGGTTGGATCGCGAGATTCAGGTCATGGTGGAGGCCGCTCGCCTGGCATCGCGAGGCCTGACGATGCGGGATTTGGAGCTGGCCCTGCGACGGCAGAACGAGAACGTCTCAGCCGGCACCATCGCCCAGGGCAAGCGCGATTTCACATACCGGACCGTCGGCGAGTACACCAGTGTCACAGATGTTGAGGACACCGTCGTCGTCTACCGCGAGGGCGGGCCGGTGTTCGTGCGCGACGTGGCCACCGTGGTCGACGGCTTCAAGAAACAAAGGAACTTTGTCCGGAGCAAGGGCGACTTCGTCATCGTCATGCCCGCCCGTCGCGAGACGGGGGCCAACGTTCTTACCGCCATCAAAAACCTGAAGGAAAAGATCGAGCTGGTCAACCGCGAGATTCTCGGCCCGGAGGGGTCGGGCTTCAGGTTGGACCTCATCTACAGCGAGGCCACCTACATCACCAGCGCCATACACCTGGTCTTCAACAACATCGTCTTTGGTAGCATGCTGGCCGTTGCGGTGCTCATGTTATTCCTGCGCAGCGGGAGCGCCACCGGGATCATCGCCGTAACGATACCGATTTCGGTCGTCGGCACATTTCTGATGATCTCTGTGCTTGGGCGAAGCCTCAACGTCGTGATGCTCGCCGGAATGGCGTTCGCCGTGGGGATGGTGGTCGATAACGCCATCGTGGTGCTGGAGAACATCTACCGCCATCGCACCATGGGCAAGGATCGCATGAGGGCCGCTTTGGACGGCGCCAGGGAGGTCTGGGGCGCGGTGCTGGCCAGCACGTTGACGACCATGGCCGTGTTCATTCCGGTCATCACCATTCAGGAGGAAGCCGGGCAGTTGTTCAAGGACATTGCCATCGCCATTGCGTCGGCCGTTGGGTTGTCGTTGCTGGTCTCGGTCCTGGTCATCCCGCCGTTGGCGGCGAAGGTGCTCGGTGGACGACAAATAGCCTCGAAGGGTGACCGCACGTGGTTCGTGGCCAAATGGGTTTCGGCCCTGGTGGCGGCCATGACCCGGCGAACGTCAACGCGGGTGGCGGTGGTCGTGGGTCTGTCGGGCCTGGCGGTATTGGGAAGCTGGTTACTGGCTCCCAACGCTGACTATCTGCCTACCGGCAACCAGAATTTCGTCATGGGCGCGCTGTTGTCACCACCGGGGTACGCCATCGACGAGTTCAAGAAGATGGCCAGGATCGTCGAAGACGGCGACCCGGACGATCCGTACGACGGCATCCGGGCGGCATGGGAAACCGAGGCAGACTCGCCCCAGGCCGACAAACTGCCGCCCGTTCAAATCAAGCTTGGCAAGGGCGGCGAGAAGAGCGTAACCGTCACCCCGCCGCCGATCGAGGATTTCTTCTACGTGGCCCATGGCGGCACCAGCTTCATGGGCTGCACGTCAAAGGTGGAGACTAACGTTGCGCCGCTGGTTCAGGTTCTCAATCGGGCCGGATCTCGCATCCCCGGCGTGTGGGCGTTCTTCAACCAAGCGTCGTTATTCCGCAGCGGGCGAACCGGGAACTCGGTGGATGTCGAGGTCCGCGGCGACAATCTTGATGAGGTCGTCTCCGCCGCCGCGGCCTTGCAGGGGATGATCATAAGCAAAGGGTACGGCTATCCGCAGCCTGATCCACCCAACTTCGCCCTGGGCAGGCCTGAAGTCCAGCTCGTGCCCAACCGCACGAAAGCCGCGGACGTCGGGCTGGATGTGCCAGACGTGGGCTTCATCGTGCGGGCCTGCGTCGACGGGGCTTTCATCGGCGAATACAACGACCGCGGCGACAAGATCGATATGGCGATCAAGGTGGCCGGTATGGACGACGCGAGCATTCGGGATGTCGGCAACGTACCGATCTACACCCCGTCGGGGCACGTCATTCCAATCGCCTCTGTCGTCGATTTCGAACAGACCAGCGCCCTCCAGCAGATCAACCATATCGAAGAGATGGGTGCGGTGACGCTCTCGGTGACGCCAAAAGCGGGCGTGCCGCTCGAGGCCACCATCGACGAGCTGCAAAACGAGATCATCGCGCCGCTGCGCCGCGCCGGTGCCGTTCCGTCGTCCGTGTTCACGTCGTTGGCCGGTACCGCAGACAAGCTCACGCAGACGAAACGGGCCCTTATCGGCGAGTTCGCCGGGACGGTCACCTGGCCTCGTTTTCTGGACATGCCGGTGCGGTGGTCGCTCTTGATATTGGTGGGGGCGATCGCGGTCATCATTCTGATCTGTGGGCTGTTTCTGGGACCGAGGACCGCGACCAAGGTGGGGCTGGTCGTGACCGCTCTGTTCGTCATCGTCTTTATGGGTATGAACATCGAGCTGGCGCAGATGCTCTTCCAGTCTCGCGCCGTCCTGGCGTTGGTGATTACGTACCTGTTGATGGCCGCTCTGTTCGAGTCCTTCGCCTACCCGTTTGTCATCATGTTCTCGGTGCCGCTGGCCGCCGTGGGTGGATTCGCGGCCTTGCGCATCGTGCACCAGGTCAGCCTGTGGGATGTTACATCCCCGATTCAGCAGCTCGACGTGCTGACCATGCTGGGCTTCGTGATCCTGATCGGCATCGTGGTCAACAACGCGATCCTCATCGTCCATCAGGCATTGCAATACATGCGTATCGACGGGCAGGCTTCGAACGAGGCGGTAGTCGCGTCGGTTCGGACGCGCACACGCCCCATCGTCATGAGCGCCATGACCAGCGTATTCGGCATGTCGCCGCTGGTGTTGATGACCGGCGCCGGCAGCGAGCTGTATCGCGGCATCGGCAGTGTGGTGGTCGGCGGGCTGATCTTCTCGACGGTCTTCACGTTGTTCGTCGTGCCGGCAGTGTTCTCCTTGTTCCTCGATTTGAGGGCGTGGGTGGTATCCCACTTGCAGAGAGAGGCCGAGTCCGGCGCACCGCAGCCCGCAACAGTCCCGACGCGCGAGCCGGCCGTGTCATCCACGCCAACTCCGGCGGGCGGCTCAATCCGCGGCACCACCGATTAAAACCCCATCCAAAGACCACTGTGGGACCGGCTTTCAAGTCCACCAGGCAGGCGGCGAACCTGGGGCGGGCGATCAGTGACAGCCCGGTCCGGTGCGACTATAAGAACGTACTGTGCGCCCATTCCGGAGACTATAGAGGTAGAGAAATCGTCCATGTGGAGCAGGCCTGATCCACCAGCATCCGGCGATACGACCGACACGACGCCGACCGCACCACCGAAACCGCACCTGACCACCGGCAAGAAGATCGTCTTCGCCGTGCTGACCGTGGTGCTGGCGCTAATCGTGGCGGAGGGTCTGTGCCGCCTGGCCGGTCTTGGCAAACGGGTGCAGATCGCGGGGAATATCTCAGACTGGCACAACACCCCGGAGGGAAGAACGTTCTGGGTCCCGCGCGGGCCCGGCTACAACACCAACGGCATGCGCGACCGGGAGCACCCGGAAAGAAAACCACCAGGCACCTTCCGAATCGTCTGCCTAGGAGACAGCGTCACCGTCGGACACACACTAAAGCGATCCCAGAGCTATCCGACAATCTTCGAGCACTATCTGCGGCAACTGGGGCTGACCGCAGACGTGATGAACGTTGCGGTGTCCGGCTGGTCCACGCAGCAGGAGGCGGCGGCCTACCGGCACATCGCCCGCCGTTATCAACCCGATCATGTCTTTTTGGGGTTCTGCCTCAATGATGTGGCGGAGATGCGCAACAACCTGACCAGGCCACCGTCGGCGTCGGCCCGGTTCATGGTCCGCCACTCGGCGATGGTGCGATGGCTGGTCGACGCCGAGGGGCGGCAGATATCCGATGTTAGGCAGCTATTCACCGAGCCGGATTCGCAAGCGGTTCGCGACGGCTGGCGGCGCGTGTTTGAGGAGTTGGCGGTCCTTAAGGACTGGACCCGTGCGGACGGTTGCCGGCTTTCGGTCGTGATCTTCCCGTTCCGTTTTCAACTCGTAGATGATTCCACCGAGCCGCTCGCTCAGCAGACCTTGTTTCAATTCTGCCGCCGCAACGCCATCCCATGTCTCGACTTGTTGCCGGCCCTGAAAACAATGGGTGCGGACGCTTTCATCGACCAGAGCCACCTGAGCTTCGAGGGAGCCGGCTTAGTGGCGGAAGAGCTCGTGCGATGGGGGCGGACCGGTTGCACCATGTGCGGCTACGATCTGGCCGACGTGGATGCCGACGTCTGCCCTCGATGCGGCGAGCCAATCAAGAAGTGATCACCGCGGCCACCGACGGACGACCCGCCGCCGACCGGCCCGAGCGAGCTGAGCTTTCCGTCGATGGACACGCGGACGCCGTACGTGGTAGACTACCCCGGTGAAAAACCCTGACATCCTTGACACAGTGGTATCAAGGACATAAAGGGCAGGCGGCCCGGCAAAACCGCCCACTACATGCTCCGCTAGGTCGCCACGACCGGCGAAAAGGGGTCCTGGAGCGAAACCGCCGGCACGACGATCGGGGCGTAGGGATCGATACCTCGTGGCTGGAGGTTTGGATCACCCCGTCACCTGTCCCCTCTGGCCTTGATTCGGGAGAACCAACATGCGGTTGCAAGAAGTCGAATACCAGGAGCACGTTGGGCAACCCGAGGAATGGCGCATCTCCGGGTTGAAGCTCCGCTCAGTCAACTTAATAGTAGGAGAAAACGCGACCGGAAAGACTCGTACCCTACACACCATCCATGCCTTGGCGCAGATGCTTCTGCGGAAGCAGGTTTTTCGCGAGGCACATTGGATAACGAGCTTTGAAGATGAAGGCACTGAGTTTAACTACAGCGTGAAGATATCCGAAGGGATCGTCGACCAAGAACAGCTTGTCGTGGGCGGCTCCAAAAAACTTCATCGCGACAAGCATGGGCAAGGATCCATCTATGCCGTCGTGGAGGAGAAGAATATAGACTTTAAGGTGCCCCCTTCAGAGTCAGCAATCCTCACAAAGCGCGATTTGGTCCAGCACCCGTTTCTTGAACCTTTCCAGGCGTGGGCCAGTTCCATTTTATATTACCCGTTCAGCTCGCCCATGGGTAGAGATCGTCTGGGAGTGTTTGTAGAGGCCGGTGGAACGAAGTTGGATCCCAGCGACTTTCAATTGGTCGTCGCGATATTCCGAGACGGTGCCAAGAAGTTCTCGGAGCGATTCAAGTCTGAAGTAATGGCCGATATGAATAGTATTGGCTACGACCTGACGGAAGTTGGCCTGGACGAGGTCCCCGACGTCTTGGTGAAGCCTCCAATGCTCGGTCCGGTGCAAGGGCTCTATGTCCAAGAGCGTGACATGAAGGGCAAGACATGGCAGACCAGGATGTCGCAAGGGATGTTTCGAGCCCTCTCGCTGATCATTCAGACCGTGTACGCCGAGCTTACGTCTGACTCAGGGTGCGTGATCATCGACGATATCGGCGAAGGTCTGGATCACGAGCGCTCAACGAAGCTGATTCAGGTCCTGATGGACCGCGCGACGAAAAGCAAAGTTCAGTTGATCATGGCGACCAATGATCGATTCGTCATGAACGCGGTCCCCCTTGAGGCATGGTCTTGTCTACGCCGGACCCCGGGTGGATGTGAGGTCCTCAACCATCAGAACTCGAAAGCCCTTTTTGACGAATTCAGGCTCACGGGCCTGAACAACTTCGACTTCCTCGCGACCAAGTTCTTGAGCACAGAAAAGCAGGACGATGAATAAGCTAGCCGTCTTCGTAGAAGGGCAGACTGAACAGCTCTTCGTGCAGCGTCTCGTCCAGGAGGTTGCGGGACACCACAACGTCGCAATGGAAATGCGCAAAGCGTCTGGCGGGGGCAGGTCCGGCGTGGCTAGGCGTTATATCCACCTCGAATCGTCAGATGCGCGCCGCAAGCAGTTCTTCGTGTTAATCGTGGATTCCGCGACCGACAACAGGGTAGCATCCGACATCCGGGATCAGTACGAGAGCCTTGTTGAGAAGGGATATTCAAGAGTGCTCGGCCTGCGTGATGTGTACCCAGAATCGCGCAGCGATATCCCGCGGCTTAGGCGTGCTGTTGACCGCGTTCTCCCAAAGGGCAGCGTAACCGTCGATATCGTCTTGGCAATAATGGAGATCGAGGCCTGGTTCCTCGCGGAATACACGCATTTTGAACGACTCGACACCGGGCTTACGCTGGAGAAGGTGAACAACGCTATTGGGACTGACGCGCAGACTCTTGACGTTGAGAACATCGCACACCCGAGCGAAACACTCAATACCGTTTACCAATTTGTTGGGCGAGGGTATCGGAAGAAGAAGGATCAGGTTTCAGATATCGTCGATGCACTTGATTATGTCCGTCTGTATGTCGAACTCCCCGAACGAGTCAGCGTCCTCAAATGCTTATGCGATCATTTTGATTTATTTCTGTCGTCGGAAATGGCTCCCAAGTCGCCCATGTAGCCGAGTAGGGTGCGTCCCTTGCCGCACCCTACCATTGGCTGAAAGCTGAGGGCTGATAGCTGATCGCCAAGCCCCGAACGCTGGATGCTTAGGGACAGTCACCTATTATTGCGATTGGATCTTTGGGTCAGAGCTTCATCAGTCATTAGCGATTGACGTGTGTATCCTCAGCATGGGGCGGGTGGCACTGACGGTATGCCACTGCTCTTGAGCGGTGCGACCTCGAAAGGTCCCCGAAGGGCACTGCTTGAAAGCGGTGGGGATACTCAGGTGAACGAATCGTCCAAACGAATGGGCGGCGCGGCAGGTTCGGCTTGTGGCTTCATCAGTGGAAGGAAGTCTAACCAAAACAACGTAGAGTAAGGAGGTTTTGTGAGTTTCAATACTCAAATAAGAAACTCGGCTCAGCGCTGGGGAGCCGATTTCTTTGGTGTGGCAGACTTATCTGTTGCACAGAGCTTCATCTTGGCGCAAGGAGGACCGAGCATTGCGCAGTATCAACAAGCAATATCATTAGGAATCGCCCTTCCGCATTCCATTGTGGATCGATTGCCGCAGCGGACAGAACGTGCGGTGGCTGTGGACTATCGGGCCCATGCCTACGATGTGATCAATCAACGTCTTAATCTTGTTGCCTCGCGGGTGAGTGGTTTTCTGCAGAGCCGGGGGTACCACGCACTGCCGATTCCCGCGACGGAGCGAGTGGACGATGAGCGGCTCTGTGCAGAGTTTTCCCACAAGCTGGCTGCGCATCTGGCTGGACTGGGATGGATTGGCAAGAATTGTCTGCTCATTACGCCGGAGGCGGGACCGCGAGTACGGTGGACGACGATTCTGACGGATGCGCCGTTGGCGGAAACAGGTGAGGCGATGGATGAGCGTTGTGGGGATTGTGAGCAGTGCATAGAGATCTGCCCTGTCAACGCCTTCGCTGGGAGAGCCTTTCGGACAGACGAACCCCGAGAGGTTCGGTTTGATGCGAGCAAGTGCGACGCGTACTTTGCCAAGATGAAGCAACAAGACCCGGATGTAGCAGTCTGCGGTATGTGTCTCTACGTGTGTCCGTATGGGAGGAGTCGCGTAGGGTGCACCCCTTGACGCACCATTCAGATGTAGGCCTCGAATTGGCGCCTCCGGGCCGCACCCTACCATTGGCTGAAAGCTGAGGGCTGATAGCTGATCGCCAAGCCCCGAACGCTGGACGCTTAGGGACAGTCACCTGTTATTGCGATTGGATCTTTGGGTCAGAGCTTCATCAGTCATTAGAGATTGACGTGTCTATCCTCAGCATGTGGCGGGTGGCACGACTGGTGTGCCACGGCTCTTGAGCGGCAGGGTCAGCCCCTGGATGATGCCGATCTGACTCGCACGGTATGTCGTGTTGCGGATGAAGTGGCAGGTTGCCGACGCCCGATGGAGCCGTGAGCGCTGGCCGGCGGATCCGAGCGGGTCCCTAGTGTCGCGTCACTCGTAAATCTGCGGGTTGCCGATCAGGCCTGCAAGACAGAACCGCGACCGTGAGGGAGCGGAGATACGCCGGACGGTGTCCAGACGGGTAACCGCTTCCTAACGGGC
>Ga0114922_10002969_pt1 | contig 15870 bp, 27 predicted proteins | sample AartaG_FD_100975 | JGI IMG/M metagenome (GOLD analysis project Ga0114922, IMG submission 100975) | Deep subsurface microbial communities from Aarhus Bay to uncover new lineages of life (NeLLi) - Aarhus_00045 metaG | ecosystem: Environmental > Aquatic > Marine > Oceanic > Sediment | place...
AAAAAAGACCTGGATTTATCTCCAGGTCTTAATAGCGGGGGCAGGATTCGAACCTGCGACCTCCGGGTTATGGGCCCGACGAGCTACCAGACTGCTCTACCCCGCGGCCATTTTTCGTATTTAGTATTTCGTCGTTCGTATCTCGTATTACAAGGAAACTAAAATAGCACAAAAAGTAATTTCTATCAAGAGAACAAAAGACACAAATTATAAGTTTTCGCGAATCTTAGCGGCAATTTCGTCAATTTTGCCCTCTTGGTATTTATAAGCCGGCCAACGGTCGAACAGGCCATCGCCAGTATTGCGAGGGATTATATGAAAATGCAGATGGTCGATAAGCTGGCCTGCGGCTTTGCCATTATTACATAATACATTATAGCCATCAGAATTCACGGCGGCAGCGACGGCCTTAGCGATTTTTCCGAGACTTGAACTGACCCGGCCAAGGAGCTGCTCAGGACAATCATGCACTCTTTCAAAATGCCGCTTTGGAACTACCAAGGTGTGGCCATCGCTTACCGGACCAACATCCAAAAAAGCAAGAATAACTTCGTCTTCGTAAATCTTGGTAGCCGGGATATGTCCTGCTACTATCTTACAAAAAATACAATCATCTACATTCATATTATCGTATCTCGTATTTCGTATTTGACTTCAGGCTTGTTCAATCCTCTTTGGTCTCTTTACGAGATTCTTTTTTAGCAGTTGTCCTGGGCTGCTTTTTTGAACCTTCGTCCTGGCCTACGAGCTGCAGCAAGACAAGCTGGCTGTTATCGCCCAGCCTTTTCAAAGACAGACGTATAATTCTTGTATAACCGCCTGGTCTATCAAGGTACCGAGGGCCGAGCTCGCTAAATAACTTTCCAATGATGGTGCCTTTTTTAACTGCCCTTCCATCTTCCAAATCGATGATATCGCGATTGCCAAGCATCGCAATTGCTCGACGCCTGGCAGATAACGTACCTTTCTTGGCTAAAGTAATCAGCTTTTCAGCAAAGGGTTTTACCTCTTTGGCCTTTTCGATTGTCGTAGAAACGGTTTCGTGCTGAATGAGGGAGGCAACCAAATTTCGGCGCATAGCCAAACGATGCTCACTTGTCCGACTTAACCGACGCCCTGCTACTCTATGACGCATACGCTCAAATTCCTCTTATTATACGGTACTACCATCCGGCAACGTTATAAAAACTAATCCATCTAAAAACTAATCATCTACATCTGTCATCCCCAAGGACAACCCGATATCGGCAAGTTTTCTTTTGATCTCGCGCAAACTTGTTTTACCGAAGCTGCGGATTTTCAACAGGTCAACTTCTGTCATCTTCACCAACCGGCCAACGGTTTCAACTTTTTCGGATTCAAGACAGTTACCAGCCCGCACCGACAACTCCAATTCCTGAATAGGAGTGCTTAGTTTTTTAGCCAATTCTTCATCAACACCTTCCTCTGATATTTCCTCGGGAGTTACCTGTTCTGCAACGGTTTCCTCTCCAAGCTCAAAAAACTGGACAAATGGATTGATATGCTTACGCAATATTTTGGCGGCCTCTACGAGCGCTATATCAGGAGTAATTGCTCCGTTGGTCCAAATCTCGAGAATCAACTTGTCATAATTTGTTTTCTGGCCAACTCTGGTATCCTCGGTGGTGTATCGCACTCTTGTAACAGGAGAATATACTGCGTCGATGAGTATTACACCAAGTTCCTGGTCAAACCTGTCAGCGGCAGCGATTCGTTCAGAAGCGGGCAGATAGCCGCGGCCCTTCTCAACGACCATTTCCATTTCAAAATTTACATTTTTGGCCAAGGTGGCCAAGACCAAATCCTTGTCTATCACCTCTATGGCTGGGTCTGCAACTATATCGGCGGCTGTTACAACACCAGCTTTGTTTGCGGAGACTTTCATTGTCTTTGGGTCCTGGTCCTGAAGCCGTATGACAAGACTTTTGACATTCAAAACTATCTCAGTTACATCCTCCATCACGCCCTCAATGGAGGTAAACTCATGGTCGATACCAGCTATTTTGATAGAGGTTACGGCACTTCCTTCCAAGGATGAAAGCAAGATGCGTCTTAAGCTGTTACCAACGGTTGTGCCAAAACCACGTTCAAAAGGCTCGATATCGAATCGGCCGTATTTGTCGCTTGATACTTTTGTATCACGTCCAACATGAGTCGGCAATTCCAAACCACGCCACACAACTCGCATATATAACCTCCTATATAAGTTTTGAGTTTTTAGTAAACTGGATTCTGATTTCGCAATGATCGCAAAATGTATCCCATTTAAGACTCAACACCAAAAACCTAAAAATATTCTACAACTATCTTGAACAGAACTCCACAATCAATTGCTCTTCAACAGGAATCTGAACATCGTCTCTTGATGGCAATGCGACAACAGTAGCTTCGGGCTTTTCACTATCCAGTTGCAACCAATTCTGCGTAGTAAAGTTGGGGTTACTTTCCAACTGCTGCTTTACCTTTTTTATACTTTTCTGGGAACCTTTGACAGTAATTTTTTCTCCGACTTTAGTAGTGTAATCGCTGGTATTAACCTTTCGTCCTTCTACGAAAACATGGCCGTGTACAATTATCTGTCTGGCTGCTTTGCGAGATGGTGCAAAATTCAATTTATAGACGACATTATCCAAACGTCTTTCCAACAACTGCAAGAGGACCTCGCCGGTATTACCCCTCATTCTCTCTGCTTCGTGGAAATACCTCATAAACTGGCGTTCCATAAGTCCGTAGTACCTTTTGACTTTTTGCTTTTCGCGGAGCCGAATAGCATACTCACTTGCTCTTCCTCTGCGCCAGCTATGCATACCCGGGCTTAAATTGCGTTGTTTTTTTTCGACTGGGCACTTAGCTGTTTCACACCTGATGCCTTTGAGCATCAGCTTCATTCCTTCACGGCGGCAATATTTACAAGATGAACCAAGATAACGTCCCATTTTTCATTTATCTCCCAAAAAAGCTCAGGGTACCCTTCGTTTTATACTCGCCTGCGTTTCGGCGGCCGGCAACCGTCGTGCGGAAGCGGCGTGACATCTTCAATCGAGGCGATGCGCAATCCTGCCTGCTGCAGGGCAGAGATTGCAGATTCACGGCCCGAGCCGGGGCCCTTAACCTTGATTTCGATCTCACGCACGCCATTACGCATGGCAGTACTGGCGCAACGTTGAGCAGCCTGCTGCGCAGCAAAAGGCGTACTTTTTCGCGAGCCTTTGAAGCCGACACAGCCGGCAGAACCTGAGCAAATTGTGTCACCATTTAAATCCGTAACTGTAATCAACGTATTGTTGAATGTTGCCTTTATGTGGACTATGGCCTTGGCGACATTTTTTCTGACCTTTCGTTTTGAACTTTTCGCCATTGTTAGAAAAACCCTTAAGTAACAGAAATTATCATTTCTTCACAATAAAATTGTGCTTTTAGCGCTTTTCCTTCACACCTTTTTTACCCGCCACTGTCTTGCGAGGTCCTTTGCGAGTCCGGGCATTGCTCTGCGTGCACTGACCGCGAACAGGTAAACCTTTTCTGTGTCGAATACCTCTATAACAGCCGATATCACACAATCGAGCGATATTTTGAGCAGTCTGCCTGCGGAGTTGGCCTCCAACGATGTAATTTCGGTCAATAACCTGTGTTATACGGCTAAGCTCATCTTCGGTGAGTTTGGCGGCCTTGGTGGTTTTTTCAACCTTGGCCTCTTTCAAAATCTGTTCGGAAGTATATTGGCCTATACCATGAATATAAGTCAATGAAATCCATATTGATTTGCTATCAGGAATATCAACACCAACTATACGCGGCATAATTACTGCTCTCCGATTTAATTCATATCCTAAAAACCCATAAACCTACTTAGCCCTGTCGCTGTTTGTGCCGGGGGTTTGTACAAATTACCCGCACAGTGCCTTTGCGACGGACAATTTTACAGTTTTCACATATACGTTTTACAGAACTTCTAACTTTCATTTTTGGCAACTATCCTTCGTAATTGTATTCTCATACTATCAGCAACTGCTAATTACGCAATACTATCCGGCCTCTATTCAAATCATACGGTGACATTTCAACTGTAACAGTATCGCCCGGCAAAATTCGAATAAAATGCATCCTCATTTTACCTGAAACATGGGCCAAGATTCTATGGCCGTTTTCCAACTCCACCCTAAACATTGCATTGGGCAACGCATCAATTACCTTGGCCTGTAATCTTATTGCGTCCTTCTTTACCATAGTCTATCTATTTGGCTTTAACTTTGTAATCTGTCGCAGGGTTCTGTTTTGCCGTCAGCACCTCACAACCATCTTTAACTATCGCAATTGTATGCTCAAAATGAGCTGAACACTTTCCATCTTTTGTTACGACAGTCCATTTGTCTTTTAGCGTACGCACGTCGCTGGTACCAGCATTAACCATCGGCTCTACCGCCAAGACCATACCCTCGCTCAAAATAATATCACTGGCGAGTAACTCTTCGCTGACAAAATTAGGTACTCTCGGCTCTTCGTGCATTTTTTTGCCGATACCATGTCCGACAAAATCCTTTACTATCGAAAAGCCAGCTGATTCAGCGTAATTCTGCATTTCGGCAGCTATTTCGCTCCACTTTATACCCGGCGCAGCTCTTGCTATTGCGATGTCGAGAATACGCTTTGTCACGTCCAAAAGCCTACGTCTGTCGTCAGAAATTCTACCGATGCCCACTGTAACAGCGGCATCACCACAATAGCCGTCAAGTTTGACGCCGAAATCGATGCTGAGGATATCACCATCCTTAAGTATAACAGCCTCGGAGGGTATACCGTGCACGACCTGCTCGTTTATCGAGGTGCAAACACAAGCTGGAAACGGGATCCGAGCATACGGGCTGCGAACACCCTTAAAGAGAGCCTTCGCTGCGACCTCAGCAGTCATTTGCGAAGCTACGGCGTCCAGCCGACTTGTAGCTACACCCGGCTTTGCAATCTCTTGTAATTTTGAAAGAACATCGGCTACAACGGCACCTGCTCTGCGAATTAACTCAATTTCTCTGCGACTACGAAGCGTTATAGCCATTTAACTTCATATCTCATACCTCGCCTCAGACTTCAATGAGGGAGTCCAAACGCTCAAAAACCAAAGCAGTTACATCATCGGCATCTCGATTAGCATTAATATCACAAACGGTATTACTATTTTTATAATAATCCACAACAGGTTTTGTCTGCTGGCGGTAGACCTTAAGTCGATTTTCCACCACTTCGATGTCGTCGTCCGGTCGTTGAACAAGTGTGACGCCATCGTTATCACATATTCCTTCAACCTTCGGTTTTAGGTTTTTGATGTGGTAAACTGCACCACATTGAGGACAACTTCTTCTTCCTGTCAATCGCTCAATTACCACCTGGTCACCAACCATCAAGTTTAGAACGACATCTATTTTCTGGCGGCTACAAGCCAGCGATTTGTCAAGCTCGCTGGCCTGATTAACGGTTCTGGGGAACCCATCCAAAACAAAACCTGTCTCTGGCGATTTTTTAATCATACCAACCATCATCTCAACTATTATCTGGTCCGGCACAAGTGTGCCTGCATCCATATAGCTCTGGGCTTTGTTGCCGAGTTCGGTTCCGGCAGTCCTTTCCTGGCGTAAAATATCTCCACTGGACAGATGGAACAGACCATATTTGGCAACGATTCGTTTGCACTGAGTTCCCTTGCCTGCCCCTGGGGCGCCCAATAAAACTATTCTCATGCATAAGCTCCCTTTATCCTGCCGGTTTCACTGAAACCATCATAGCTGTGCATCAAGAGGTTTGCTTCAATCTTCTGAACCAAGTCCAGCGAGACACTGACAACTATCAATAATCCAGTGCCACCCAAGAATGTTGCTACTCGCCAATCAATCCCTATTAATATTGAAATGACTGATGGCACAACAGCGATAACAGCCAAGAAAGCAGCTCCGAAATAAGTGATTCTGGTCATAACCGCTTCCAAGTATTCAGCGGTTCTACGCCCTGGCCTAAGACCAGGAATGAAGCTACCAGAATCTCGCAGGTGCTTGGCGACTTCCTTGGGCTGAAACTGCACTGTTACCCAAAAGTAAGCAAATAAGAATATCAACAACATATATAAGACATTATATGTATAAGCACCGGGCCCTAAAGCTCTCTCGCAAGTATCCAGAAAAGCCCAATTTTTGATTTTTGCCAACTGCCCAATAACTACAGCTGGGAATATCATAAAACTCGAAGCGAATATTATCGGCATTACTCCACCGTGATTGACCCTTAACGGTAAATAATGTCTTTGTCCACCATAGACCCGGCGACCCCGCACCTGCTTGGCCTGCTGAACAGGAATTCGGCGCTGGCCCTGTGTTATCAGAATCGCACCTGCAACGACAAATACAAAGGCAGCAATGAGGAACAACAACTGTGCCGGTCCTACGGTGCCGACGGCTGCACCGACTCTCAAGTCAACATTCTGCCAAAGCATTTGAATTGCCCAGGGCATTCGAGAAGTAATGCCAGCCATAATTATCAAACTAATACCGTTGCCTATGCCGTACTCATCTATCTGCTCACCGAGCCACATCAAGAAGATGGTGCCCGCTGTCATACCAATAATCCCCATTATCATGGCTTGTGTGTGCATACCGGCATAAGCATAGCCTCCGACGAACATTTTCAAAAACATCATCGACTGAATTACACATATCAGGACGGTCAAGTAGCGGGTATATTCCTGTATTTTTTTGTAGCCGGTTTGACCTTCCTGGCGCAATTTTTTCAAGGCAGGCACAACCTCGCCCAAGAGCATAAGAATAATCGAGGAGGTAATATATGGCATAATTCCCAGACCAAATAAGCTGCTTTTGTCCAAGGTTCCACCTGTGAATATCTGCATGTATTCAGCGGCCCTGCCTAAAGGACTTTCTGTATCTCTTGTGGCAACAGCAGCTTCTATCTTCGATTGGTCAATACCTGGAATGGGGATATGAAAACCAATTCTATATATTATCAGCAGCACAATAGTGAAAAGAACCTTATTGCGCAGGTCTGGGATTTTGAATATGTTATATACTGCTCTAAGCATTTTTGTATTTGTCTCTAATTTTTTACCTTTGTAACAATCAAAGGGACTTTACGTTGCAACAGGGCATATAATAAGAACCAATCAATTACCTTATTACCTTTGCTGTACCGCCAGAAGCTACAATTTTCTGCTCGGCAGCTTTGCTAAATTTATGAGCCATTACCTGCAGCTTTTTCGTCAGTTCACCATCGCCAAGGATTTTGACTTTATTTTTGAGGCTATCAATCAATCCGGCATTTGATAACTGTTCTATACCAACATTGGTGCCCTCATCAAACCTTTCCAATTGCGATATATTGATAATTTCGTAACGTGTTTGAAACTTATAATTACTAAAGCCTCGTTTGGGCAAACGTCTAAACAGAGGCATCTGACCTCCTTCATAAAGGGACGTTGAGGAGGCACCTGACCTACTACGGCTTCCCTTGTGGCCCCTGCCACAGGTTTTGCCACGGCCTGTACCTGTTCCTCTACCAACCCGTTTTCGCGCTTTGTGTTTACCTGCAAAAGAAGTTATTTCGTGATTCAACATTTAAATCATCACCACTTTTTTACCGTTTCAACCTGTACACCACGAAGAGATTCAACCATTTCTTTACTTCGCAACTTCAACAAGCCATCTAATGTAGCTTTGACAACATTTTTAGCGGAGGTGCCTCCATAAACTTTCGTAAGCACATTCTGGACACCGGCATATTCAAGGACAGCACGAGCGCTGGAGCCAGCGATAACGCCGGTGCCGGGGCTAGCTGGAACCAGTGTCACTCTTGTAGCCCCATACCTGCCATCGACACGGTGTGGAATCGTTCGGCCAGTCAAAGGTATTTTTCGCAGATTTTTCTTTGCATCTTTTATTCCCTTATCAACAGCCATGGGGACCTCATTAGCTTTGCCATAACCGACACCGACTGTGCCTGCACGGTCACCAACAACAACCATTGCTGCAAAGCTAAAACGCCGGCCGCCCTTAACCACTTTGGCACAGCGAAACACTTTTACTACCGTTTCTTCCAATGGCTGTTCTTCTTGAGCAGCTAATTTAACTGATTCTTCTACCAATTTTTTCTCCAAGCTTTCGTACTAAATCTTCTAAAAAACCAATCCCGCTTTTCTCGCTGTCTCAGCAAGGGTTTTAACTCTGCCATGAAACTTATAGCGGTTTCTATCAAAGCAAACACACTTAATGCCAACGCCAAGCGCCTCTTTTGCGATTGCCTCACCTACGATTTGCGCTGCTTGTTTGTTACTGCCTCGGTCCAATTGGTCACGCGATGTCTTAGCATTTGAGCTGGCGGAAACAAGCGTTGCTCCTGCAATATCATCTGTAATCTGCGCATAAATATGCCTGTTGGAGCGAAATACAGACAGCCGTGGCCTTTCGGACGTTCCAAAGACCTTTTTTCGCACGTGATATTTACGCCTCAATGCAGCTTTTCTTACCGTTTCAGTTCTCATACAAACCCAAAATTCAATTACGCTGTTCCCGAGACAAATGCTTTGCCGACCTTGCGCCTTACGTGCTCGTCGGCATAACGTATTCCTTTGCCCTTATAAGGTTCAGGCGGTCTTATTTTCCTTATTTCCGCAGCGAACTGTCCGAGCAAAGATTTGTCTATTCCCGAAAGCGTAAACCTGGCGGGAACTTCGTTACCCTTGGTTACACCGGTTTTAATATGCACCTTTACACCTTTTGGTATCGCTTTCTCAACCGGATGACTGAAGCCAACCTGCAAAACCAGCTTGCCGGACTGCTCTTTAATACTGTAGCCGGTACCGTATATCTCCATTTTCTTTTCAAAGCCTTTTGTGACACCGTTTACTAAATTGGCAATAAGGGCCCGCATTGTGCCGTGTAACTGCCTGTTCTGGCGTATCTCAGGATGTTCATTTTCCACGAGTACTTTCCCCTCGGAATTGTCAATCTTTACCTTTATCTGTGAGTGACAATCCAACTGCAAACTGCCAAGGGGGCCTGAAACCTTAAGACACTGGCCCTGCTGTTCGACCTTTACACTCTCCGGGATAGTAATTGGTTTTTTGCCAATGCGACTCATTAGCTCACCGTACAAAGTATCTCGCCGCTAACGTTTTCCTTGCGGCAGTTTCTATCGCTCATTATACCTTTACTGGTTGAAACGATTGCTATACCCATACCGGCTAAGACATGCGGCAAATGCTCAACAGAAGAATAGACTCTTTTGCCAGGTTTACTTACTCTTGTTATTTCACTAATGACAGGGTTATCATCTCGGTCATACTTTAACATAATTCTTAGTATTCCCTGCTTGCCATCTTCGATTCGGTCAAAGTCTTCAATATAACCTTCCTCTTTAAGCACAGCTGCAATACCTTCGCAAACTTTCGAGGCCTTAATATTAACCTTTTGCTTATTTATTCGCACAGCGTTGCGAATTCTCGTTAACATATCAGCTATCGGATCGCTCAAACTCATAATTTGGCATCCTGTACTTTAGAGTCCGTATCTCGTTCGATATAAGGCGCTAAACTCTTTACCAGCTAGCTTTTCTTACCCCTGGAATTTTTCCTTCATTAGCCAAGGTTCTGAAACAAATCCGGCAAATTTTGAATTTACGATAAACACCTCTTGCCCTTCCACAAAGCTGGCAACGCGTATACTCTCTAACACGAAATTTTTGTTTTTTTCTTGCTTTATTTTCCAGTGCCTTAGTCGACATCCACGTACTCCAAACCAATAGTTTGGTTTTATCCTACAGAGCTAAATCCTAATGCTCTGCCCCTGCTAACTCCCTGAACGGCATACCAAAGAGGGAGAGCATTTTTCTTGCTTCCTCGTCAGTATGCGCTGTCGTTATAAAAGTTATGTTCATACCCTGCTGAAACTCGACCTTGGCAGGGTTGATTTCCGGGAAGACACTCTGTTCAACCAAGCCCATCGAGTAATTGCCTCGGCCGTCAAAACTATTCGGGTTAAGACCCCGAAAATCTCTGACTCGCGGGATTGCAAGATTGATTAATCTATCCATAAATTCATACATACGGTCCTTACGGACAGTCACCTTCAAGTTAGTTTCGTCGCCTTTACGAACCTTGAAATTTGAGACACTTTTCTTTGCTTTACAAACGACCGGCATTTGACCTGTAATCATCATCAGGTCCTTTTTGGCAAGTTCCAGAAACTTTTTGTCCTGAGTCGCTTTGCCTACACCCATAGAGATAATAATCTTTTCCATTCGTGGTACGGCCATGGGATTTTTATAACCGAATTCCTTGGTCAGCTCCGGAACTATCTTTGACTTATATAAATCCTTCAAACGAGCCATCAAAAACCTACATTAATGCAAAAAGCACAAATATAACCAAAATCGCCAGTTTCTGACCGGCGGTTTTTAACTGTTAAGCTTCGGTTGCCTTTTTAACGACACCAATTTCAGTGCCGTCAGCGGCTAACCGCTTTTTACTGCCATCGTCATTTACCTGATAACGAACTCTACTACCCCTCGAGCTTTTTGGGTTTAGCGGCAGCACGTTACTTATATGAATCGGCTGCTCAACATCGATTCTGCCGCCCTGTGGATTTCTTCGCGAAGGCCGAACATGCTTTTTTGCTATATTGTGACCTTGGACTACCACCTTATTCTTTTCCGGTATGACCCACAGCACTCTACCAGTAGCGCCCTTATGGTCACCAGCTATAATTTCAACCATATCACCTTTTTTTATATGCATAGCCATTATGTAACCCGCACTGTACTTAGCTTTTCACTATACGTTATTTATACAACCTCACTTGCAAGCGAAATAATTTTCATATAGTTTTTTTCACGAAGCTCCCGAGCAACCGCACCGAAAATTCTCGTTCCTATCGGATTTCCCTCGTTATCAATCATCACTGCAGCGTTGCTGTCGAACCTTACATAGCTACCATCAGGACGTTTCACAGGATACTTGGTTCGGACAATAACACATTTATGCACTTTCTTGTCATCGAGCTGGCAGTTTGGCAGCGACTTTTTGATAGCCACACAAATAACATCACCAATGCCGGCAACCGGTCGGGTTTTGCCCTTACGGGACGCACCTTTTCCGAGAACCTTAATGCACAACGCCGATTTAACGCCTGAGTTATCGGCTATATCTAACATTGTTTCCTGCTGAATCACCTTATTTCTCGCATCTCGTATCACGCATCACGCATCACAATTTACTCAGATTTCTACTGCTGAACCGCTTTTTCCACAACCCTTACAAGACGCCAACTTTTGGTTTTGCTGTAGGGTCTGCATTCAGCAACCTCAACGACATCACCCAGGCCAGCCTGATTATGTTCGTCATGAACACCGAGTTTCGTCCTACGCTTTATATATTTGCCATATTTCGGGTGCTTCACTTTGAAGTCAATAGCAACTTTGATGCTTTTGTCACCGCTATGGCTTATCACCACTCCGGTCATAGTTTTTAATTTTCGGTCCTGCATACGCTTTATCTCACACAGCACTTGTCGCTCGAGGCATCAGGCTTGCTGCCTCTCACGCATTACTGTTTTAATCCTAGCAATATCATGCCTGACATTAAGCATAGCTTTGGAATTTTCCAGCTTTTCAGTAACCGCCTGCGAGCGCAAATCAAACAGATGTCTTTGCAGTTCTTCAAGCTTACTTTCGAGTTCATCCGGACTCATTTCACGATAATGCCGAACTTTCATCTCAATTACCTTTTACGATGGCTCGAGCTTGCAATAAAAGCAATGGGAGCCCTACAATGAATGTCTTCGCTTAACAAACCTGCATTTAATCGGCATTTTATGGGCGACCCTGACCAGCGCCTGTTTTGCCACATATTCACTTACGCCACCGATTTCAAACATAACGGTGCCGGGTCTAACTCTGGCGACCCAGAATTCCGGTTCACCCTTACCTTTTCCCATTCGCGTTTCCAATGGTTTGGCACTTACCGGCTTGTGTGGGAATATTCTCAGGTAGACTTTGCCTTCACGATGCAAAAAGTGAGTGGCCGCCACCCGGCCAGCCTCAATATTTCTGGCGGATATCCAACTGCCCTCCAAAGCCTGTAAGCCATATTCGCCAAAAGCCACGAAATTGCTTCTCGAAGCATTGCCCTTCATCTTGCCTCGTTGGCTCCTACGGTATTTAACTCTTTTCGGCATCATTGCCATATTTTCAAACTCTCAATAAACAGCGTACAGCACTTGGCATAGAGTAAGTTTTTTATCCGTTATCGGTTATTGAACCACCCTGCTCGGGGCTACTTGATTCCTTTTTATCACCCTTAGGTGGCGAAGGAACCACGCCAACTTTACCGCCGGTTACCTTCTTGGGTGCCGAGGCAACTTTAAGGCGAGGTTCTGTGCTGGTTCGCCTCGTAAAACGGCGCCGGCGAAACTGCCTCACCTCAACTTCTTCGCCGAAATTACCTTTATAAATCCAAACTTTAACACCAATTGTTCCATATGTTGTCCTGGATGCTGCGACAGCGTAATCGACATTTGCATTTAAGGTCTGCAGCGGGATGCTGCCGAGCTTCTGCGTTTCCTTGCGAGCCATTTCGGAACCCGCCAATCGTCCAGAGCAGATAATCTTGACACCCTTAGCTCCAGCGTTCATCGCTCCTTCACAGAACTGTTTCATTGTCCGCCTAAAAGAGGCACGCTTACTCAGCTGCTCTGCAATTGCTTCAGCTACGAGGGTGGCATTGAGGTCCGGTTCTTTTACCTCGACCACATTGACGCTCACTTTTCTGCCTGTTACCTCTTCAAGCTCTTCGCGCAATCTATCGACTTCACCGCCTCTTGGGCCAATGACCACGCCGGGCCGAGCGCTGTACAGTGTTACTTTCACTTCGTTACGCGTTCGGATTATCTCAATCTTTGCGACTGCGCCTTTTGGCATCTGACGGTTAAATTTTCTGTCAACATACTCGCGAATTCTCTGGTCCTCGACGAGAAAATTGCCGTAGTCGGCCTTTGAGGCAAACCATGTGCTTTGCCATCCAAGGGTTATTCCTATTCTAAAACCTATTGGCGATGTTTTTTGGCCCATAATTACTTATTCTTTCTTCGCCTGACCTATTACCCTAAGAAATCACACTTCTGCCACTGTTATATGTATATGACATGCCTTTTTGTTAATAGGATGCGATCTTCCTCTATCCTTAGGCATCCATCTTTTAGTGCCAATACGAATGCCGGCATCATCAACGCGGGCTTCAGTAATGTAGAGATTATCCACGTCAGCCTGCTGCTCATCAGCATCTGCAACAGCACTTTTGATGACTTTGTCAATCATAGTAGCGGCACGTTTTCTCGTGAACTTCAAGATATCCATTGCCTCCTGGACACTGCGGCCCGCTATCAACTGTGTAACCAATCTTGCCTTTCGTGCCGAGGTTGGAGCAAAGCGGCATGAGGAACACCAGACAACTAAATCGTTTTCCTCGGCAGATAATGCGGCTGCCAAGCGACGGATATCCTCTCTGCGAGGAATAGGCTTAAAAAGACCTTTCCGCCAGTTCCTGATAGCAGCTTCTGCCTGCTGCTGATTCAGACCTGCTCTGACAATCTGGCCAGCTAACTGCTCTACAGTTATCTGCCGCTGCTGACAAAGCTTTTTTAATTTATTGGCGCTTAACATATCTCATACCACGTGTATATATTGCATACTGCACAATTTCTTATCTTATCTTCTTGCTCGAGTGTCCCTTAAAAGTTCTGGTGGGCGAAAACTCGCCCAGCTTATGCCCAACCATATCCTCGGTAACAAAGACTTTATTAAAAATTTTGCCGTTATGAACCATGAAGGTAAACCCAACGAACTCAGGGATTATCGTGCACCTTCTTGCCCAAGTTTTTATTGGCTCACGAGAGCCGAATTCAATCTGCTTGTTGACCTTGGCAAACAATTTTTCATCAACATACGGCCCCTTTTTAAGAGATCTTCCCATTCAATTTCCTCATTAAAGCCTTGTTTAAGAACCCTATTCACTTACAGGACCAATTGTCCCTGCCTTTTGTTTTTGCGTCTCCGAATAATTCTCTTATTACTTGGATTTCTTGGACTTCTTGTCTTTCCACCTTTCGCCAAGACACCCGTAGGGGAGCAGGGATGTCGTCCGCCGGCTCGATGGCCTTCTCCACCGCCCATTGGGTGAGCAACGGGGTTCATCGCCACGCCTCTTACGTGGGGTCTGCGACCCATATGACGCTTTCGTCCGGCCTTACCGAGCTTAATATTCTGATGGTCGGGGTTGCTCAGTCGTCCGATTGTGGCGCGGCATTCGTTGCGAACCATGCGCATCTCACCGCTTGGCAAAACTATGGTAACCCAGTTGCCTTCTTTGGCGACAATTTTTGCGGCGCTGCCGGCACCTCTGACCAATTTTCCGCCCTGCCCTGCGGTCATTTCGATATTATGAATATCGAGGCCGGCGGGAATTGCCGCCAGTGGCATAGCATTGCCGAGCCGAGGCTCACAGACCCGGCCACTTTCCACGCGGTCCCCCACCTTGATACCCATTGGTGCCAATATATATCTCTTTTCACCGTCAGCATAGTGCAGCAGTGATATAAAGCAATTTCTGTTAGGGTCGTACTCAATCGTTGCCACTTTTGCGGGGACACCATCTTTATTACGCTTAAAATCGATGAGACGGTAAATTTTTCTTGCCCCGCCGCCTCTGAAGCGACTGGTAATGACCCCATGATGATTTCTGCCACTGCTTTTCTTAATCCGTCTACAAAGCGAAGCCTCCGGCCTGGTGGCCGTCAGTTCGGCATAATCGTTCACAGAGCCGTTTCTACGTCCGGGTGTTGTTGGTTTATAAACCTGGATACCCATAAATACTACTCCATTGCTTTTAGAACAAATCTATGTGATAGTCTGGTTCGAGATATACAACTGCCTTTTTCCAGTTTGGGGTTTTCCCAAAGGTTCTACCTCTGCGGCGATATTTGCCCTTACGGTTAGCTGTTCTAACTTTGCTCACCTTAACACTGTATATTTTTTCAACAGCGCTTTTTATCTGCTGTTTATTAGCTTTGGTGTTGACCTCAAAGGAATATGCACCTTTGGTACTGGCAAAGTGCATTCCCTGCTCTGTAATCAAAGGCCGAATTACTACATTATAGTCATCAAGCATTTGTCGTTAATTCTCACTTGTCTGGCCTCTATCCAAGAAGGACAAAAGCGCCTCTTTAGTAAATAGTATCTTATGATGGTTACAAATATCACCAGCGTTCAATTCAGCCACAGGCATAACAGCAACCTTCGGTATGTTTCTGGCTGACTTGTAAAGATTGTTGTCCACGGTATTAATCGCCACAAGGCAACTGCGTTCAATTTTCAAACTGCCCAAGATATTTACAAAGTCACTGGTTCGTGGCTTTTCGAAATCGAGTTTGTCAACAACCACAACATTGTTACTCAAAAGTTTTGCCAACACTGCCGAGTCTCTGGCCAATCTCCTTTGCTTTTTAGGCATACATTGACCGAAATCTCTAACAATCTTGGCAAAAGTGACACCGCCACCGACACGTTTGCCCGTTCTGATATTCCCAATACGTGCTCTTCCGGTGCCCTTTTGCCTAAAGAACTTTCTGCCTGAGCCGGTTACCATACTCCTGCCTTTAGTTGTCGCTGTCCCCACGCGTTTGTTGGCATGGTACATAACAATTGCCTGCTTAAGCAAAGGATATCTGACCGTTCCACCAAGAACGTATTCATCAACCTTCAGGCTGTCGACCTCCTGGCCATCTTTGTTGTAAACAGATAAGTCGATCA
>Ga0114922_10002970_pt1 | contig 15864 bp, 10 predicted proteins | sample AartaG_FD_100975 | JGI IMG/M metagenome (GOLD analysis project Ga0114922, IMG submission 100975) | Deep subsurface microbial communities from Aarhus Bay to uncover new lineages of life (NeLLi) - Aarhus_00045 metaG | ecosystem: Environmental > Aquatic > Marine > Oceanic > Sediment | place...
ATATTGCACACTGGGGGATGGACACAGAATATACCGGCCCCTATGAAATCGAAGGATACGGTGAATGGCCTGAGTCGGGCCTGTGGAATACCGCGACGCGTTACCAGCTGACTGCTAAGTATGCAAACGATATCACGATGATTATTGCGGGCGGGCATGAAGATATTCGCAGCGGAACAAAGTGGATTGGCACGGATGGCTGGGTGTGGGTTGACCGCGGTCAGCTTGAAGTGAGTAATCCGGATGTTATAAAGGAAAAGTTCGGAGCCGGCGACATACATCTTTATCAGTCACCCGGCCATTGGCGAAACTTCATCGATTGTGTAAAGAGCCGCTCGACGACGATAACTCCCTGTGAAGTTGCGCACCGCTCGGCTGCTCCGGGACACCTCGGTCAGATTGCCCTTCTGTTAGACCGCAAAATACGCTTCAATCCGGATACCGAGGAAATAATCGGTGATTCAACGGCGACGCGCATGCTCAGCAATGCGATGCGAAGCCCATGGCATTTGTAAACGCAAAGGAATTATAAATGAAAAACAACAAGAATATTGACAGGCGGAAGTTCCTCAAGACCGCTTCTGCAACGGCCGCAGGGGTGATAGGATTTCCTTACATCGTTTCTTCGTCGGCTTTAGGCAAGGCCGGCACGGTTGCCCCGAGTAATCGTATCGTGATGGGTGCCATCGGTGTCGGCGATATGGGCACCGGCGATATGGGGGGTTTCTTGGAACATTCCGAGGTACAAATGGTTGCTGTGTGCGATGTCGATAAGAGTCATCGCGACCGCGCCAAGAGGATATGTGACGACAGATACGGAAACGACGACTGCACTGCTTATCCTGACTATCGTGAGCTTATTGCAAGGGGCGACTTAGATGCCGTTATGAGCGCGCTTCCCGACCACTGGCACGGAATTGTATATGTGGCTTGCGCCGAGGCCGGCCTCGATATACACGGTCAAAAGCCCCTTGCCCGCACGATTGCCGAGGGTCGCGCTATTTGTGATGCGGTTAAGCGATACGGAGTTGTGTGGCAGACAGGCAGTTGGCAAAGGTCTGTGCGCGACTTCCGCCATGCGTCCGAGCTGGTTATCAACGGGCGAATCGGAAAGATTCATCGTGTCGAAGTGGGTCTTCCCACCGGACTGGATGACTTTCCATATAAACCGCTCTCTGTTCCGGATAAGCTTGACTGGAACTTTTGGTTGGGACCAGCCAAGTGGAGGCGATACAGTGACTTCGGCAGAGGCGACTGTCACTGGAACTGGCGGTGGATAATGGACTACTCCGGCGGTCAGCTTACTGACTGGGCCGGTCATCACATTGATATCGCCCACTGGGGTCTCGGCCTGGACTACACCGGTCCGGTTGAGATTGAAGGGGCGGGAGTTTATCCGACCGACGGTATATATGATACGCCCAAGGAATACCGTATCGAATGCAAATATGCAAACGGCCTCGAGATGACAATCGCCAATGACCGGCAGTTGCCCCATGAAATGGGCACCGCATGGTACGGCACGGACGGCTGGATACACGTAAGTCGCGGCGGGCTGCGGGCAAGTGATGAAAAGATTCTGAAAGAAACGGTCGGCCCCGATGAGATAAGGCTATACAGGAGCAACGACCACATACAGAATTTCTTGGACTGTGTCAAAAGCAGGAAAGAAACCATCACACCGGCGGAAATTGCACATCGCTCGATAAGCGTGGGCCTTTTAGGTGAGATTGCCATGCTCACGGGACGCAAGTTGAAATGGGACCCGGAGACTGAACGTTTTATAAACGACGAACAGGCAAACAGGATGCTGTCTCGGCCGATGCGAAGTCCGTGGCATTTGTAAATATAAGGGACTCAAAGATTACAAGAAACAAGAACATGAACAGACGCAAGTTTCTCAAAAGCGCTTCTGCCATAGCAACAGGAGCAATAGGTTTTCCGTATATCGTTTCAGCTTCTGCACTCGGTAAGGCAGGGGCGGTTGCCCCAAGCAACCGAATCTTCGTTGGGGCTATCGGTGTTGGCGAACAGGGAAATCTCGTTCTGGGTAATTTTCTGAACCAAGATGACGCTCAAGTGGTTGCCGTTTGTGATGTGGATAAGGGCAGGCGAGAACGGACCCGCCAACGTATTGACCGGCACTACCAAAAAAAAGGATGTGCAGCATACAATGATTTTAGAGAGTTACTTGAGCGGGATGATTTTGATGCAGTTTTAATTGCTACTCCCGACCACTGGCATGTTCTGTGTGCGACGGCGGCGGCTAAGGCGGGAAAAGATATGTATATGGAAAAGCCGTTAGGGCTGAACGTAGCCGAAGGACAGGCTCTACAGGCGGTTGTTAGCCGTTACGGAACCGTTTTTCAGTTCGGGACTCAGCAGCGCTCCAGTGTGCAGTTCCGCCGGGCCTGCGAACTTGTCCGCAACGGCAGGATTGGCAAACTACATACTATAAATGTATGGGCTCCTCCCAGTGTTGCCGGCGGCTCGAATAAGCCTGCGCCTGTACCCGATGGTCTTGATTACGATATGTGGCTTGGCCCTGCGCCTTTCAGAAAATATACACATGACCGCTGTGCAAGCGAATGGGAAAAGAAATTCTGGTGGTTCAACTCCGACTATTGTATCGGATGGATTTCAGGATGGGGCATTCATCCTGTTGATATTGCTTTGTGGGGGGCTGCGGATTTACTTGCCGGCCCGATAGAAGTCGAGGGTACGGGAATTTTCCCGAATGAAGGTTTATGCGATACCGCAACTTACTGGAATGTTAAGCTCAACTATGCAACTGGCGTGACCATGAACTTTTTGTCAAATCCACCTCCAGCGGAATGGTTGAGCCGTTATACAACAAAGGTAGATCATGGAACTGCCTTTGAGGGAACAGAAGGTTGGGTTAATGTTAACCGCAACGAAATGAACGTTTCTGATGAATCAATAAAGCTTTCAGAAAGTTCTGATGATATTAAATTATACCAAAGCACTAATCACACCAGAAATTTCCTTGATTGCGTTAAAAGCAGAGCAAAAACGGTCTGTCCCGTGGACCAGGCCCATCAGGCTGATGTTATATGCCATATCAGCGATATTGCGATAAGACTTGAAAGAAAACTTAAATGGGACATGAAAAAGGAAATGTTTATTGGTGTCGACATTGCCAATCGGATGCTTTCGAGATCAATGAGGAGCCCATGGAGGCTGTAGAATCATGATTGTAGGTTGTTTTGCATTGATTGAGCCGTTTCAACCGATGAAGCGACAGTTTGAGGCGATAGCCCGGATGGGTATTAAGTATGCCGACATAACCGACAACCACAATGGAGGTATGCTGGGTGTCGAGTATGGTTTTACGGCATCGTTCAGCCTGGACAGTCACCCGGCAAAGATTCTCCAATTGGCCAAAAATGCCGGCCTTACTTTAACCAGCGTCTGCGCTCATGCCAATCTCCTTGACCCGGCCGGCCCCGATGTGTACGGCACACGTGAAATCGTCAAGGCTGTTCGTCTGGCGAAGCTTCTGGATATTAAACACGTTATAACCACAGAAGGTGACCCAAAAACCGAATTTGGTGAAAAGTTAACTCCAAATGAGAGGCTGTTTTCCATCCGTGAAAAACTTCAATCTCCTATTGAGTGGGCCGAGCAGTTAGGTATTGGACTACTGTTGGAACCTCATGGAATTGTAACGGATTCTGTCGAAAATATGTCGAATCTTCTTGAGCTGCTTGGTCATCCCGAAACGGTCGGCATTTGTCTCGATACCGGGAACAGTTGGCTTGGAGGCAGCGAACCTTTGGATTATATAGAAACCTTTGGAAGCAGAATCAAACATGTACATTGGAAGGATATGCCGAAAGAGTGGATTACGAAACGCGGGAAGTTATATGGCTGTGGCATGAGTATCATCCCGCTTGGTGATGGAGTTGTAGGAATAGAGGCCATCGTTGATGCACTGATAAAGATAGGCTTTGATGGCCCTACGACTCTGGAGATAGCCGGCAGCGATGCAGTTAAAATATCATACGAACGTTTGCAGAAATGGTCACAGATTGTTACATAAACAATAAGAAAGGATAACGCGATGAAATTTTGGACAAGAAACTCAATCGTATTATTAATGACTTTTTGCCTGGTCGGCTGCAAACCGAAAAAGCCTCCACAGCCTGCACCTAAGGAGTTGCCAAAACCTGCGGTTACCCAAAAGGTCGAGACTCCGACACCGGCTGAACCGACCGTTGTTGCTGACCAGGCCGCACCGAGCCAAGAGCCTGCTACCGAGGAACCTGCTTTGGAAGATGGGCCGCCGCTAAAGGCGATGCTTTTAACCGGCCAAAGTGCCGAGTGGCACCCGTGGCGAGTGAGCAGCCCCGTCTTAAAACGATATCTTGAAGAGACAGGCCTATTTGTAGTTGATTATGCCAAAGCACCTGAGCAGGGCGGTGATATGGAAAAATTTCACCCCAATTTTGCAGACTATGATGTTGTAGTGATGGACTATGAGGGAGATTACTGGTCCAGGGCCACTCAAGAAGCGTTTGTCGAATACATCAAGTCTGGTGGCGGAGTTGTATTCTATCACGCAGCCAATAATGCCTTTCCCAAGTGGAAAGAGTTTAATGAAATAGCCGGTCTCAGCGGTTGGGGCGGAAGGGATGAAAGATGGGGGCCGATGGTGCGATTTCGTGACGGCAAATTTGTGCTCGATACCACACCCGGCGAAGCCGGTGACCATGGACCACAACATGTCTTCCAGATGATAAACCGTGTAAGAAATCATCCGATTACCCGCGGCCTGCCGACTAAATGGATGCACGCCAAAGATGAACTGTATGCTAAGCTTCGCGGCCCGGCTACAAATTTGACTATTCTGGCGACTGCATACGCAGATCCGGCCAAAGGCGGCACCGGTGAACATGAGCCATTATTATTTACGATAGGCTACGGCAAAGGAAGGGCCTTTAATACGGCCTTGGGCCATGCTAATGAACAGCCGCTGACTGCCGTAGAATGCGTCGGGTTTATCGCCACCTTCCAGAGGGGCGCCGAGTGGGCCGCAACCGGAGATGTTACACAGCCGGTCCCCGATGATTTTCCGACCGCTACCAAAGTAAGCAGGCGAAAACCCGTCAAGAAGGTAAATGTCAAAGATCTTCTGGAAAAGATTTCCCGCTATGAATACGGCCGGAGCCGCAAACCACTGACCGAATTGGAAGAGTTTTTGCGCTCGGTGCTCGATTCGAACGAGGTCCTGAAGAAAACCGAAAAACAATTCACTAAGTTACTCCGCTCCGATGCCACCTCAGACGCAAAGCAGTTTATCTGCCGACAACTCAGCGTGATGGGCTCACAAGATTCTGTTCCCACGTTAGCGGCGATGCTGGGTGAGTCTGAAACCGCGGATATGGCGCGATATGCCCTGGAGCGGATTGCCGGAGATGCTGTCGATGAGGCCTTGCGCAAAGCTCTTTCTGAAGCGGCCGGCAGGGAAAAAACAGGGATAATCAACACGTTAGGCGCACGCGGCGACGGAAAATCCGTTGCCGTTTTGGCCGGCCTGATTTACGACTCCGATGCGCAAATAGCATCTGCGGCGGTTGGCGCGCTGGGCCGAATTGCGGATTCACGCGCCGCCGGCGCGCTGGCTGATGCGGCAGGCAAGACCGGCGGAAAGTTAAAGCAGCAGGTTCTCGATGCGTATATAAATTGTGCCGACAACCTGGCGAAGCTGGGCGACAAGGAAAAAGCTTTGGAGATTTACAGCCAGGCGTATTCACCGGGCAATCCCGATGCCGTTCGTATTGCCGGCCTGCGGGGAATAGTTCTGTCGGCCGGACAAAACGCTGATAAGCTTGTTATCGATGCAATCAAGGAAGAGACCGGTCGCCTGCAGGCACAGGCCGTTGCCTTGGTGCGCGAGATAAAAGAGGAGGAAAAGATAAAGGCGGCAGCGGAGTATTTACCCAATCTTTCAACTACCGGACAGATTCAATTGTTAGCCGCCCTTGCCGATTGTGACCGGCCCGGAGCCGCTCGGGCGGCTGTCATCGGGGCGGTGAAGAGCGAACATCAAGAGGTCCGTATCGCCGCGGCCAAAACGTTGGCGGTTTTGGGCGATGAATCCACGGTTTTTCTGTTAGCTGAAATTGCGGCATTATCAACAGGCGCCGAGCACCGCACAGCCCGCGAAAGTCTCTATAATCTCAAAGGCGCAAAAGTGGATGAAAGGATTATTGGCAGCGTTTCCGGGGCCGAGCCCCGTGTTAAGGTTGAACTGATTCGCAGCATCGCTCAGCGCCGCATTAAAGCCGGGGCCAAAACGTTGTTAACAACCGTGCAGGACTCTGACAGCAAGGTTCGGCAGGAATCCTGGAAGGCTTTGAGAGTTGTCAATAATCGGAACCTGCCTGGATTGGTCAGACTCATGTTGAACGCACAAAGCGACACCGAGCGCAGAGAGGCCGAGAGAACCGTCGAGATAGTTGCCAACACATTTGCGAAAAGCGAGCGGGCGATACCGATGCTTGAGGGACTGGCTTTGACTGATGATGTCGATGCAGCATGTTCGCTGCTGAGGATTTTGGGCAGGACCGGAGGCCAAGGAGGGCTTGAAATGCTTCGCGGCACGCTTAATGAGGATGATCCTAAACTTGTTGATGCAGCTATCCGTGGTCTTGCCGAATGGCCAGACGATGAGCCGATGGACGAACTTTTCAAGATAGCACAAACATCCGACAGCGAGGTACACAGGGTTCTGGCTCTTCGCGGTTATGTAAGGATGATTGGGCTCGATGACGAGCGCGATGCTCAAGAGACGGTCAAGTTGTACCGCCAGGCAATGAACGCGGCATCGGATGCAGGTGCAAAGAAAATGGTATTGTCCGCTCTGGCGGAAGTAAAATCTGTTGCGGCGATGAATTTTGTCGTTGATTACCTTGAGGATGACACCCTGCAGCAGGAAGCTGAATCAGCAGTCGTCAGGATAGCCTTCGATTTGATCGAAAACGGCCTCGGCAAGCAGTGCTTACCGATTTTGGAAAAGGTTATTGCTGTAACTAAGGATGAAGAGGTCCGCGAAGGGGCTAAGAGGATGATAGCGTGGATTGAAGAAGAATATGGAGAAGACGAAGATGATTAGTGAAGAAAAAAGTGTTAGCGGATGTAAAGGGCGGATTTCGCGTAGAAAGTTTCTGGCTGGTACCGCAGCAGCAGCGGCGGCCTTTACCGTCGTGCCCCGACACGTATTGGGAGGGCCCGGCCATACCCCGCCGAGCGAGATGCTCAACGTTGCCGGTGTCGGTATCGGAGGTATGGGTGTTGTGAATCTGGTTAATATAGCCGGCCTGGATTTTGACCGGGATGGTAATGTTACCAAGGCGAGCACGACCGGCGCAAATATTGTGGCGCTTTGCGATGTGGATGATGAATTTGCCGGGCGAGTTTACGAGATTTTTCCCAAGGCCAAAAGGTATCGTGATTTTAGAAAGATGCTGGAAAAACAAAAGGATATCGACGCGGTTGTCGTTGCCACTCCCGACCACACGCACGCTGTGGTTGCTATGGCGGCGATGCAATCAGGCAAACACGTTTACGTGCAAAAGCCGCTGACGCACACGGTTTACGAGGCCCGCATGCTGACAGAGGCGGCACGCAAGTACAAGGTCGCCACGCAGATGGGCAACCAGGGGCACTCCGGTGAGGGAGTTCGCCTGATATACGAATGGATACGGAATGGTGCGATCGGCCCGGTGCGCGAAGTTCATGGCTGGACCAACCGGCCTATCTGGCCGCAGGGGATACTCAGGCCCAAAGATACGCCGCCGGTTCCTGATACACTTGATTGGGATTTGTACCTCGGACCAGCGCCGAAGCGGCCCTATCACCCTGCTTATCACCCGAGAATCTGGCGTGGATGGTGGGATTTCGGGTGTGGGGCGTTGGGTGATATGGCCTGTCATGTGCTCGACCCGGCCTATTGGGCTTTAAATCTGAAAAATCCGACCAGTGTCGAAGCCTGCGCTTCGCACTGGGCCCGCAGGGAGCCGGGGGAAGAATGGGGCAGGATTGACAAGGTGATGGATAGTTATCCGAGAGCAAGCATAATCCGTTATGAGTTTGCTGCCCGTGGCGATATGCCGCCTGTTAAGCTCTCCTGGTATGATGGTGGACTCAAACCCGCCCGGCCGGATGCGCTCGAGGCCGGAAGACCACTCGAACAAGCCACCAGTAATGTGCTCATCATCGGCGACAAAGGGATATTGAGATACGGCGAGTATGGCGAAAGTCCGCGTATCATTCCGGAGTCCAAGATGAAGGCTTACAAACGTCCGCCTAAGACTATCCCAAGAATCAAAGGAAGCCACGAGCAAAACTGGATAGATGCGTGCAAGGGCGGAGAGCCGGCATGTTCGAATTTCGACCACGCCGGTCCACTGACCGAGATGATACTGTTGGGTAATATCGCCCTTCGCTATCCGGGTGAGCGATTGGAATGGGACGGAAAGAACATGAAGGTTACCAACCTTGATGAGGCGAATCAGTATGTTCAAAATCAATATCGGCCCGGTTGGACTCTATAATCGCGTGATTTTTTTGAAGTTGGAATTTAGATGAAAGTTCAGACTGTTCTTATGTTTTTAGGGAGTATAAAATGTGTAAAAAGATAGTACTGCTTATAGTATTGTCGGTGGGAGTTGTTTTTTCCGGTTCGTGCCGGGGGCAGGAACGTTATCGCAAGGAGTCAAAGATAGTGTCGCTGAAGAATCATCCTACTACGGATGCCTATGACGGATGGCGGTTGGGCGTGCAGGCCTACACGTTCAACCGGTTTACGTTTTACGAAGCCGTTGATAAGACCGCCTCGTTGGGTTTAGAGTGGATTGAGGCCTACCCGGGTCAGCGGCTGAGCAAAGAAAAGCCGAACTTGAGGTTTGACCACAATTCGCCGCCCGAAATTCGCGACGAGGTCAAGGCCAAACTCGCCGACGCAGGAATCAGAATCATCAACTACGGTGTTGTTGGATTAGGCAAGGACGAGGCCAAATGTCGAAAGGTATTCGATTTCGCCAGGGATATGGGCATTGAAACGATTGTATCGGAGCCTCCGGAGAAAGCTTTTGATATGATAGAGGAACTCTGCAACGAGTATAAGATTAACCTGGCGATACACAACCACCCCAGGCCTTCGCGCTACTGGAATCCTGATACGGTGCTGAAGGTCTGCAGGGGACGAAGCAAGAGAATCGGCGCCTGTGCCGACACCGGCCATTGGATGCGCTCCGGTCTGAATCCCTTGGAGATGCTCAAAAAACTCGATGGGCGGATTGTCAGCTTGCATTTCAAGGACCTTGTCCCCGAAAGCGACGGTAAGGGTTATCACGATGTTGTGTGGGGCACCGGCAGGTGCGATGCTGAAGCGATGCTGAAAGAACTGCACCGGCAGAACTTCAAAGGCGTCTTTTCAATCGAATATGAATACAACTGGGAAAAATCGCTGCCCGAGGTTCGCGGGTGCACCGAATATTTCAATGTAGTATCAGGAAAGCTGAATCCCAGCGGCTGGCGGGACCTTTTGGCCAAAGATCTGTCGAACTGCCATAATTCTCGCAGTTGGGGGCTGGCTGACGGCGAACTTGCAAGAAGAGGCGGCGGCGACCTGTGGACGAAGCAAAAGTACGGAGACTTTATCCTCGACCTGGAGTTCAAGGTCAATAAAGGCGGCAACAGCGGCGTTTTTATCCGCACGGGCGATATTAAGAACTGGCTGCATACCGGTATTGAGGTGCAGGTACACGACAGTACCGACGGCACCGCGCGAGGTTCGTGCGGGGCGATTTACGATTGCCTGGCGCCAAGTAAAGATGTGGCCAAAGACCCCGGCCGGTGGAACCAGATGACGATAACCGCCGAGGCAAACAAGATATATGTAGTGATGAACGGCGAAGAGATTATCGACATGGACATGGACCTGTGGACCGAACCGCACAAGAATCCCGACGGCACGCCGAATAAGTTCAACACTGCTTACAAGGATATGCCCAGAGCCGGCCACATCGGATTTCAGGACCACGGCGACCCGGTATGGTATCGAAATATAAAGATAAAACCGTTATAACGATTAAGCCGGAGAATCAAAGGGTATGAATAAAAAAATGGTCAGGCGAAGTTTTCTTCGCTCAACAGCGGCTGCAGGTGCCGGATTGGTGCTGGCTCCGAATGTACTGGCCCAAACCGGCGCCGGCAGTAAAGCGGACGATTTGAATATCGCCCTGCTCGGCGCCGGTGCCCAGGGACAGGTGCTCCTGGATTCGTGCCTGAAGATTCCGGGCCTGCACTTCAAGGCGGTCTGCGACATCTGGACCGCTTATAATCAAAAAAGGGTTACGCGATTACTCAAGAAGTACCGACACGAGGTAAACGCTTACGTCGATTACGCCGAGATGCTCGATAAAGAAAAGGACCTCGACGCGGTGATAATAGCAACGCCGGATTTTTGGCATGCCGAGCATGCGATTGCCTGTCTTGAAGCGGGGCATCATGTTTACTGCGAAAAGGAGATGTCAAATACCCTCGAAGGCGCCCGGAAGATAGTCCAGGCCGCGCGCAAGACGGGTAAGCTGCTTCAGATCGGCCACCAGAGACGGAGCAATCCGCGCTATATTCACTGCCTGGACAAACTCATAAAACAGGCAAAGCTTTTAGGCAGAATCACCACGATAAACGCCCAGTGGAACCGGTCGGCCCGGCCGGACGACGGCTGGCCCAAAAAGGCTGAAATTGACCAGGCCACTTTGAACAAGTACGGTTTCAAATCAATGCATCAGTTTCGCAACTGGCGCTGGTACAAGGGCCTGGGCGGCGGTCCGATTGTTGACCTCGGCTCACATCAGATAGATATCTTTAACTGGTTCCTCGGCACAAATCCCAAATCCGTCATTGCATCCGGCGGCACCGACTACTACGAAAAAATTACGCACGAATGGTATGATACGGTTATGGCGATTTATGAATACGACTACGAATACGAAGAAGGCAAAAAGCAGACTGTACGAGCCTTTTACCAGACGATAACAACAAACAGCAGCAACGGTTACTATGAAAACTTTATGGGTGATGAAGGGACTTTGCAGATTTCCGAATCAGCCGGCAGAGGAGCGATTTACCGTGAACCGTCGGCGCCCGACTGGGAAAAATGGGTAAAGGCCGGTTTCCTGAATGCCCCGGCCCAGCAAATATCCGATTCCACCGATGCCGCTCTTGACATGCGCGAGACGATAGCGCCGCCGGCTTATGATTTGCCCGTAAAAATGGAAAAAAAATACCATCAGCCGCATCTTGAGAATTTCTTCGATGCCATACGCGGCAAGGCAAAGCTCAATTGCCCGCCCGAAGTCGCCTACGAATCGGCTGCTACGGTATTAAAGGTAAACCAGGCGGTCGAGGCCGCCCGCAAACTCGATTTCAAACCGGAAGAATTCAAAGTTTAGAAGGACTGTCTAACTTGGCCTGTAAGAAATGGATTGCCTACGCTTCGTTCGGCCTGATATTCGCCGCCGTTTTGCATTGTTCGACCGTCACGGCTGCTGCGCAAGGCTCAGATATATTGCCGGGCGATGAAAGTGACGGCAGCCGCTCCAATTTTGTTCACCGCATTGACCTGCTTGACGAAGAAGGTGAGAAAATATATCTTGATGACGACCCGCTGCTGCCCTTTTCGGTGCGCCAAACCTGCGGCGCGTGCCACAGCTACGATAAAATCGCCAAAGGCTGGCACTTTAACGCCTCTGACAAGGAAATTACACCCGGCAGGGTCGGGCAGGCGTGGATTTATGTCGACCGTCCGACTGCGACACAACTGCCTGTGTCTTTCAGGCCCTGGCCCGGGACTTTCGGCCCTGAGCAAGCAGGTCTCACACCCTGGAAGTTTGCCCAACTCTTCGGCAGACAAATGTCTTATCCGATTGGCGAAAAAAATGAACCCGAGCCGGACTTCGATGCACGCTGGATGGTCTCCGGCGAGATTGAGATAAATTGTCTCGCCTGTCACGATGCCCGGCGCGCCCACAACCAGGCCGAATGGGCTGTGCAGATGGCAAAACAGAACTTCCGCTGGGCCGCTGCTGCTGCGTCCGGATTTGCCTCGGCCGGCGGCTCTGCCAAAGATATGCCTGATATGTACGACCCCTTTATGCCACCGGTTTTGGACGATACCAAGCTTATTCCGCCTTCGGTCTGGTATGACCACGACAGGTTCGATGAGAAGGGCAGGGTCTTTGTTGATATCGCTACGAAGATTCCGATTGAGCGATGCTATTTCTGCCATTCGAATAAGGATGTGGGTACTGAGAAATGGGCCTCGGCCGAAGATGTGCACCTGGCCGCGGGCCTCGTTTGTGTCGATTGCCACCGCAACGGACTCGACCACGCTATCACACGCGGATATGAGGGTGCCGAGGCGGTATCGCCCAATCCGCTGGCTAAGGTTTTGTCATGTGAAGGTTGTCATTTGCCGGACGTATCGTCTTCGGCACCGGCATCCGGACTTTTGGGGGCACCTGAACCCACTCACGCCGGCATACCAACGGTTCATTTTGACAGGCTCACTTGTACTGCCTGCCACTCCGGACCCTGGCCGAAGCAAAAGACCATTCGCACAAAAACCGCGCGGGCCCACGGACTGGGGACTTATAACAGCAATAAATCCGACGATGCGCTGCCCCATATCGTATATCCCGTTTATATGAGAGGAGCGGACGGCAAAATCGCACCGCACAAGATGGTTTGGCCCGCCTTCTGGGGCCGGTTGAAAGACGGCAATATCACACCCGTCGGACCTGAAGCGGTCAAGCTTGTTGCAGGTAAGGTCATTTCAGAGTCCCTGAATGGTTCTTTCGGTAATTGGCCCAGCTTAACCGACGAGCAGGTTGTGAAGGTTTTGACGCTGCTTTCTTCCGAGAATTCGGATAAAGGCCGGGCTGTGTATATCTGCGGGGGCAAACTGCACCGGCTTAGCGAGGCGGGCCGATTAGTTGATGCGGAGCATCACGCTGCCGGGCCGTTTGGCTGGCCTGTCGCCCACGATGTCAGACCGGCGGCGCAGTCATTAGGCGTCCGACGCTGCGAGGACTGTCATGCAACAGATGCTCCCTTTTTCTTCGGAGAAGTCGAGATTGACTCACCGCTAAAATCACAGGCCGGACGCGCTAAGATGATGGCCGATTTTGAAGGCATAGACGCTGTTTATGCGAAGGCGTTTGCCTTTTCATTCGTATTTCGCCCCTGGCTGAAACTTGTAACTATTGCATGTTCCGCGGTTGTAGCGGCGGTCTTGTTGTTATATGCCCTGAAGGCCCTGGCCTGTTTGGCAAAGGTATTCGCCCGACAGGATAATGAAACTAATCAGGAATATTAAATCGTATGATTTCGATAATTGACACCCTGAAAAAGCTTGCCGGTGCCCTTTGGCTCATCTGTTTCGTTGTGCTGTCAGCTACCGGCTTCGGGCCGTGGCTCATTTTGCAAAAGAGGCTGGCCGGTTACTGGCTGATGGTTCATGCCACATTCGCACCGGTTTTCGCTTTGTGCACGGCTGCCCTGGCCGTGATGTACGCACAAAACCGGCGATTTGATAAAAGCGATGGAATTTTTTTGTCGCGCATCTTTCGACGCAGAAACCCGGATGAAACCCCTGTCGGCAACGGCTCAGTCATTGTTATGAAAGTATCTTTCTGGCTGATTTGTATTCTGGCTTTGCCGCTGTTTTTGTCGAGCGTCCTGAGCATGTTCCCACTCTTCGGAACGGCGGGGCAGAAATTCCTCTTCCAACTGCACCGATACAGCGCCTTGTTACTTGCGTTAGCGGCAATCGTACACACCTGTCTGGTAATCAAAACACAGGCAGCCAAATAGTTGCCCGGAAGTCTTGATATTTTAATTAGGAGAACAGATTGTGAGTAATCAAACAACACTACCGAACTATCTGAAGCTGGCAAAGCCGAATCCCGCCGAAAACCGGGCGCCGTGGTATAAGGGCACCGCGCCTACATACGCTGGGATATTCCTCTGGGTCGTCTTCTACATGAAGATAGCCGAGGGGACTCTTCCCCAGGCCGGGCTTGGGCTGTGCCTTCTGGGGCTTGTTGTTGCGGGTCTTATCTGCCACTTTCTCTTTTATCTTGTGCCCGGCCTGTACGGCATGAAGACGGGGTACCCGCTTTATGTGGTGGGTTCGAGCACTTACGGAACGTTGGGTGGTTTTTTGATGCCGGGCCTCTTAATGGGCCTGCTTCAGTTCGGCTGGCTCGCGGTGAACATAGCTGTTTCGACGAGTTTCGTCCTCCAGGCGGTCGGTGCCGACGCAACGGCGGGCTCGTTACCCTTCATCGTTGTGGCAATACTCTGGGGTCTTGCAGCGGCGTTTATGGGTGTTAAGGGAATCCAGTACGTTGCTAAGGTAGCCACCTTCCTGCCTATCGTTCCCCTGGCCATGATACTTTTCATGTTTTTGGCAAACGCAGGCTCCGCAGGTGATTTCCAGGTTGTCGAGGGCGCAAAACCCGTGGTCGGCTTTTTGACAATCATAGCAATTGTAGTAGGTTTCTTTGCCACTGCCGGAGCAGCCGGTGTGGACTTCGGGATGGGCAATCGAAATGCCAGAGATGTCCAGCTTGGCGGTCTTGTCGGGATTACCTTAGCTGTCGTCGTAGCAGGCGGACTTCCCCTGATTGCCATCGCAGGAGCCAATGCCGCCAATCCCCAGCTCAATAACTTTGCTTTCGATGCCGTAATAAAGCAGCAGGGTGGCCTCTTAACGAAGTCCATGTTCATTCTCTTTGCCATTGCCAGCTTTGCACCGGCTTGCTTTAGTTCACTTATTGCGGCTAACAGCATCGGAACGATGTTCCCAAAGGCCAACAAGATGGCCATGGTCCTGATCGGCGCAGTCATAGCCATTATCTTAGCTGTTACGGGTGTCGCCCTTAATCTTGCAAGAGTCTTCTCTATCATCGGGGCTTCTTTCGGCCCGGTTTGTGGCTCGATGGTTGCCGATTATCTGCTCAGCGGCCGCAAGTGGTCAGGCCCGAGAAATGGTATCAACTGGGCAGGCTACATCGCCTGGGCTGTGGGATTTGTAGTTGCAATTTTGCCGATGATTAACGCTGAAAAGTTTGGTTTCATCTCACCTGCGCCCGTTATTGCCTTTGTGATTGGTTTTGTGCTGTATGTCCTGCTCAGTAAAGCAGGACTGGAGCCGGACGCGGTCGAATTGACCCCCGGCGAAAACACATGATGCGGCGAGAGCAGGCCGCCGTGTTTTATGCTGTTAATTGGTTTTAATGATCAGCTTGCGGAGTCAGTTTTAGTACTGCTTTACCGTCTGAAATGTCTATGCCGGTAAGGCGCACTTCGCTGTCGTAAGCCGGGAAAAGGGGGTCGAAGGATTTATTTTCCAGTACGGCGGTCTTTATGTTATCAGCCAAGGTGCTGTTAATTTCACCGATGCCGTCGGCGATGATTTCTTCGGCCAGTTCCTTCGCAAAGTGTGTAATATCCAACACACCGGCGTCAACCTGCTCGAGATTGACAGATAGTAGTCCGGCCTCATCGAGCGCCGGATTCATGACAAGGGTCAGTACTGCGGGCAGTCGGCCGTATTTGACGGTGGCCATGACAAATATCCGCCCTTCAGACAAAAGTGCCGCCGGACGTGTAATAATAACGCCGCCGGGAGCAAGGGGCCACGGCCCGCGGGCGATGATGTCGTTCAGACCCCCCTGCGTTATCACCAGCTCAAAAGGCTCGCCAAGCTGGCTTTTGTTGTGGATTTCGGGGGCGATGTAATTTGTCAGATACGGGCTGACCTCG
>Ga0114922_10002972_pt1 | contig 15859 bp, 18 predicted proteins | sample AartaG_FD_100975 | JGI IMG/M metagenome (GOLD analysis project Ga0114922, IMG submission 100975) | Deep subsurface microbial communities from Aarhus Bay to uncover new lineages of life (NeLLi) - Aarhus_00045 metaG | ecosystem: Environmental > Aquatic > Marine > Oceanic > Sediment | place...
TGAAGGACAAGTCGACCCTCCGAAAGCTGATCGACGCATCCACCGACATCATCCAGGAAGCATACGGGTCGCCCGCTGGTGAGGTGGAAGAAACGTTGGATCGGGCCGAGCAGCGGATCTTCCAGATCGCACAGGCCTCCGAGCGCCAGGGTTTCGTGTGGATCAAGGAAATTCTGTGGCCGACGTTCGAACGGATCGAGGAGCTTCAGCGCAGTCCCGGGTCGGTAACCGGCATCGCCTCGGGGTTTCCTGACCTGGACAACATGACAGCTGGATTTCAGCCTGGAGATCTCGTGGTGGTAGCCGGTCGTCCGTCGATGGGAAAGACGGCTCTGGCCCTGAACTTTGCGCAGCATGCGGCGATCGAGCAGGACGTGTCGACCGCGATCTTCTCGCTCGAGATGTCGAAGGAGTCGCTCGTCCAGCGGCTCCTTTGTGCGGAGGGGCGAGTCGATTCCGGCCGCCTGCGCCGCGGCCGCCTGCAGGACGATGAGTATGCCCGGTTGGCGACGGCTGCGGGTCATCTGAATACGGCGCCGATCTGGATCGACGATTCGCCGGCCATCACGGCGCTCGAAGTACGGGCAAAGGCACGACGGCTCGCGGCGGAGACGAATCTGGGACTGCTCGTAGTGGACTATCTGCAGCTCATGGCCGGTCCGAGAAACGTCGAGAATCGACAGCAGGAGATCAGTGCTATCTCCAGAGCCCTGAAGGCTGTCGCCAAAGAGTTGAATATCCCGGTGGTCGCGCTCTCACAGCTGTCCCGTGGGCCTGAGCAGCGCACGGACAAGCGGCCCATGCTGGCGGATCTGCGCGAGTCGGGAGCGATCGAGCAGGATGCTGACGTCGTCATGTTCGTGTATCGCGAGGAGGCGTATCGAAAGGACGGCGACATGCTCGACGAGAAGGGCGAGTCGCTCGAGGGACTGGCAGAGCTGATCGTCGGTAAGCAGCGGAATGGCCCGACTGGCACTATCAAGCTCTACTTCCACAAGCCGTATACGCTGTTCGAGTCGCTGGCGCCGCGGGAGTCGGGGAACTGAAGACGCGGACAGCCTTCTTCTGTCGCGAGTGCGGCGGCGAATCACTCCGTTGGGAGGGTCGCTGTCCGGCGTGCGGATCCTGGAATTCCCTCGTCGAGTCGCCGGCATCTGCAGGCAAGGGCCGGGGTCGCGCGGGCGTGGGATCTTCGACCGTGGCTCCGCCGCAGGTCTCGACGCTGGGTGACGGCAGCGCAGCGGACAGCGTTCCGGCTCGTACGGCCCTCGAACTCGGCGACATCGACCGGGTTCTCGGGGGAGGACTCGTTCCGGGCTCCATGCTGCTCGTCGGGGGGGCGCCAGGGGTCGGGAAGTCCACCCTCCTTCTGCAGGTCGCCGGCCGCGCACGATCTGCCGGAGCGAAAGTCCTGTATGTGTCGGGGGAGGAGTCGAGGCAGCAGATCGGTCTCCGCGCCGAGCGCCTGGGAGAGGAATCGGCTGGAGTCCGTTTTCTGTCGACCGATCGCCTGGAGGAGATCCTCGCGGCTGCCGAGCAGGAGAAGCCAGACCTGCTGTGCATCGACTCGATTCAGACCGTGCTGAGTGACGACGTGAACTCCGCACCGGGAACGGTTACGCAGGTGCGGGCCTGCTCCGCGTCGCTGCAGTCGTTCGCGAAGACGACGGGAGCGGCTACGGTACTGGTGGGTCACGTGACGAAGGGCGGCTCGCTGGCAGGCCCGAGAACGCTGGAGCACCTGGTGGATGTGGTGCTGCATTTCGAGGGTCAACGCTCGGGTGAGTACCGGATTCTGCGCGGCAGCAAGAACCGGTTCGGCAGCGTGGACGAGCTGGCGGTATTCCGGATGACGGCGAGCGGTCTCGAACCCGTCGCTGACCCGACCTCCTTGTTCCTTGAAGATCGTCCGGAGAGCGTGAGTGGCTCGGCCATCGCAGTCCCACTGCATGGTACGCGTCCGCTTCCGGCGGAGATCCAGGCTCTGACGACGCGGTCGCGCTACTCGTCTCCACAGCGGATCGCCACCGGATTTCCGCCTCGCCGACTCAACATCATCCTGGCGGTCCTCGGACGCCGGGCCGGATTGGACCTGGGCGACAGCGACGTGTTCGTCAGCGTCATCGGGGGGCTCCGGCTCACGGACCCGGCAGCCGACCTGGCGGTCGCCGCTGCTCTGGCCTCCGCCAGCCTGGATCGGCCGCTTCCTGCCGGGATGGCGTTCGTCGCCGAGCTCGGTCTCGGCGGCGAGCTTCGGGGGGTGTCTCATGCGGAAGCCCGACTGGGAGCGGCAACCCGGGCCGGTCTGAAGACCGTCGTCCTCTCGAGGAGCCTCGAGTCCGCGTTGGGCGGCCATCCCGCTGCCCGGTTCGCTGATTCCGTGTCGGATGCTCTTCGACTGCTGGAGGAAGTGTGAGCACTGCCGCCGTCATCGTTGCAGCGGGTTCGGGTCGCCGCCTTGGCGGAGAGCCCAAGCAGTTCCGGATGCTGGGTACGGCCCCGCTGCTGGCCTGGAGCTGTCACGCGATGGCGCGGCACGCGCAGATCTCAGAACTCGTAGTGGTCGTTCCAGCGGAATTCGCTCCGGCTCCGCCCGTCTGGCTTACCGGACTGTGTGACGCCGTCGTCGAGGGTGGTCCAACGCGGCGTGACTCCGTCGGCCGGGGACTGGCCGGCCTGACCCGGGAGCACGAGACGGTGCTCGTGCACGACGGCGCCCGTCCGTTTCTATCAGCGAAGTTGATAGGACGGGTTCTGGAGGCCTGCCGAGACGGCCCGGCGATTCCCGGTCTGCCCCTCACGGACACCGTGAAGCTGATCGGGGAAGGGGGGCTCGTGCTCTCCACTCTGGACCGGGACCGGCTGCGTGCAGTACAGACTCCGCAAGGCTTTCCGCTGGATCTGCTGCGGAGCCTCCACGACCGGGCGGCCCGTGACGAAGCGGAAGCGACGGATGACGCGTTTCTCGCCGAAACGGTCGGAATCCCGGTGCGCATCGTGTCGGGTGATCCATTGAACCTGAAAGTGACGACCAGGGCCGATCTGGCACTTGCTGAATGGCTCGTGCGCAGTGGCGATCCTGCGGCCGCCGGGATCGAGCCGCCCGGGGCCGAGACGGGCTGACGGGATGGCGCAGTTCAGCGAGCTGGATTCCGCGGGTCTACCCGAGGATTGGATCGACCAGGTATGCGCGGGCATGGCGGCCGGAGCGCTCGTGGCTCATCCCACTGCTTCGGTGTACGGTCTCGGCGCTCCGGATCCGGATCTCGATCCGGTCGTCTCCCGCCTGAAGGGCCGGGAGCCGGCGGTTCCGATCCTCAGACTCGTGTACGATTCGGCCCGGCTTCTACGGCTGTTTCCCGAGGTCGTGTGGCCGGACGTCGCCGGATCGCTGGCAGAGGCGTTCTGGCCCGGTCCGCTGACCATGGTGCTCGACGATGGATCGTCGACCGGCCTGGCGGTGCGGGCTGAATCGCACCCGGCCACCCGGGCAATCCTGTCGCGCTGGGACGGTACGCTGGGCTCGACGAGCTTGAATCCAGGCGGCGGGCCGCCGGCCCGCACGATCGCGGAAGCACGGTCTGTCCTCGGTTCGATGCCAGATCCGGAAAGGCCGGTGTTGCTGGTCGCTGCAGGAGACCTGGCGGGTCCGCCGCCGTCCACCCTCCTGTCACTCCGGCGCGGGGAGTGCCGGCTGCTGAGGGAGGGGGCTGTCGAGCGGTCGAAGCTCGAGCGGGTACTCCGGCGCAAGCTCGATCGATGAGAGGGGGTAGCCGTTGACGGAGCGGAACCTGTTATTTGTATGCACCGGAAACACCTGCCGCAGTCCAATGGCCGAGATTCAGGCGCGACAGCAGGCCGCGGCCCGCGGCTACCCTGGCCTTGGCGTGAAGTCGGCCGGGACGGCCGCGGATGACGGTTCCGCTGCCTCGGAAATGGCAGTCCGAGTCGCCGGCGGTCGAGGCCTCGACCTGTCTCAGCATCGCTCCACTGCTCTCACGCCGGAGCAGATCTCGCGTTGCGATCTCGTCATCGCGATGACGAGGCGTCATCTCGAAACGGTATCCCTCCTTTCACCCGACGCTCCAGTGATTCTCGCGACTGAGTTCCTGCCTCCCGGCCATCCGCTCCACGGCCGTGACGTTCCGGACCCGTTCGGCTCCGGTCTCGACACGTACGAGGCGACGTGGGAGGTCCTGGAGGAATGTGTGGACGGGCTGTTCGCGGAGCTGGGTCGAGGGTCGGAGGAGCGACCGACTCCCGGGCTGCAGGAAACGTGAGGACTTTCGGTCTCGTTGGTGATCCGGTGGGGCACTCGTTGTCACCCGCGATGCACGCTGCGGCGTTTCAGGAACTCGGACTGGAAGCTGAGTACAGGTTGATCCGCGTGCCGGCGGATCGACCGGGCGAGGTCCGCGCGGCGCTCGAAGCGCTGTCGAACACCGGGGGCGGAAACGTCACCATTCCCCACAAGCAGACGGCGGCCGCGGCGCTCGATACTGCTTCGGAAGACGTCCAACTCACCGGGGCCTGCAATTGCTTCTGGGCCGATGCGGCGGGCGGGCTGCAGGGAGACAATACTGACGTGGGCGGGATTCTTGCCGTGCTGCAGTCGATCCAGGGATTTCAGCCCGCTGGAGCATCCGTGTTGGTGCTCGGAGCAGGTGGTGCGGCTCGCGCGGCGGTCGTCGCTGCGAGTCGGGCGGGAGCCCACAGAATCGAAGTCCACAACCGGACCGCGGATCGTGCCGTTGCCGTCATCGAGCAACTGAATCCAGTCAGTCGGGCATCGATATCGCTGGCTCGGGTTCCGATCGAACCAGGAGGATACGACCTGGTGATCCAGGCGACCCGGCTGGGACTGGGCCCTGTGGATCCACTTCCGCTGGAGATCGGCGCGGTTCCGCCGGCGCACGCACTCGATCTCGTGTACGCACCGGGCGAGACCCGGTGGACGAAGCATGCGCGCGAACGTGGCGCTCGTGCCCTCGACGGCCTGGCGGTCCTGCGCGAGCAGGGAGTGCTATCACTGGAGCGCTGGCTGGGCCGGCCGATGCCCTCCGCCGTCCGCGATGCGATGTGGGATTCGCTGCGTGGCCCCGTGCGATGATCGGGGTTCACCCGCTCAGGCTGGCCGGCACCGTGTTCGATCTGCTGTTGCCACCTGTGTGTGCTGCGTGCGGGGTGACTGTAGAGCCTGGACAGGCACCGGTTTGCGGGCCGTGCGAGACCCGGCTGCCCCCAGTTCCGCTCCCACGGTGCCCCAGGTGCGGCTTCACACGCCTGCCCGACCTCTCCTCTCCCGAACGCTGCGGTGAATGCGAGGCCTGGCCCGAACAGCTTCGCAGGGCCGAGTCGGCGTTCCTGCACGAACCACCAGCCGAAGCGCTCGTTCATGGCCTGAAGTACAGGGGTTGGACGTCCCTCGCGGCCCGAATGGGAGCATTGATGGGACCGATCGCCCGGCGGCTGGTCTGCGGTCCGGCGTTGCTGGTTCCGGTGCCTCTCTCGCCGGCCCGGCTGAGGGAGCGTGGGTACAATCAGGCCGAATTGCTCGCCGCAGCGCTGGCTCGTGAGCTCGACTGGCCATCCAGAGCAGTTTTGAGCCGCGGAAGGCAGGGCCGGCGGCAGGTCCGGTCTGGGCGTGCCGATCGTGCCCGGAACGTGCAGGGCGCCTTCCAGGTCGCCGCTTCATTTCTCGAGGAGGTCGCCTCGTCACGGGAGTTGGCCGAGTTTCCGATCGTGCTGGTGGATGACGTCGTCACGACCGGTGCTACGGCCGGCGCGTGCGCCACGACCGTCGAAGCCGTCGGGCTCAGGTGCGCCGGTGTCGTGAGCTTCGCACGGACTCCGCCTCGCGTTCCTGGAGTCTGACCGTGCGAGGGTCTTGTCCGTAGCTCGTTTCCCGTGCAAGGTACTGGTCCGTCGGTGGCGTCTGGGCCCCGGCCGGCCACGTCTGTCCCCTCAGAACCGAGGAGAAGGAAATATGTCGGTGAAGATCGCGATCAACGGATTCGGCCGGATCGGCCGGAACATTCTCCGCTCGGCACTGCAGGACGGTATGGGAGACCTGGACCTGGTCGCCATCAATGACCTCACGGATGCGAAGACCCTGGCCCACCTGTTCAAGTACGACTCGGTGCACGGGAAATTCGACGGGGAGGTCGATGTAGAAGGTAACGATCTGGTCATCGATGGTGAGCGGTTTACGGTGCTTTCCGAACGGGACCCGGCGAACCTGCCGTGGGCGGATCTCGACGTCGACATCGTGTTCGAGGCCACCGGCCTGTTCCGCAAGCGTCCGGACGCCCAGAAGCACCTGGACGCCGGGGCGAAGAAAGTGATCATCACGGCTCCGGCGGTCGATCCTGACATCACTCTGGTGCTCGGAGTGAACGACGACCAGTACGACCCGGCGACTCAGAACATCATCTCGAACGCGTCCTGTACGACCAACTGCGTGGCTCCGGTGGTGAAGGTCCTGGTCGATGAGTTCGGGTTCAAGAACGGGCTGATGACGACCGTACACAGCTACACCAACGACCAGTCGATTCTCGATCTGCCGCATAAGGATCTGCGCCGCGCCCGGGCGGCCGCGGTGTCGATCATTCCGACCTCCACCGGCGCCGCGAAGGCGACCGGTCTTGTGATTCCGGCCGTCAAGGGAAAGATCGACGGCATGGCGATGCGCGTTCCGACTCCGAACGTGTCGATCGTCGATCTGGTGGCGACCGTCGAGCGCTCGACCACCGTGGAGGAAGTGAATGCCGCGCTGCGCGCCGCTTCCGAGGGAGCGCTGGCAGGCATTCTGGGATTTGAGGAATCACCGCTCGTGTCGATCGACTATGTCGGGGACCCGAGGAGTTCAATCGTCGACGCCCTGAGCACCGCCGTCGTCGAAGGAACCCTGGTCAAAGTTATCTCCTGGTATGACAACGAGTGGGGCTACTCGAGCCGTTGCGTCGATCTCGCGCGACGGATCGGTGAGCACCTCTGAACCTGGAGGAACGATGCGACCGAAGTCGTTACGGGACCTCGACTCGACGGAACTACGGGACAAGCGGGTACTCGTCCGGGTGGACTACAATGTCCCGATGGACGAGGACGGTACCGTCCGGGACGCGAACCGGATCGAAGCGAGCCTCCCGACTCTGAGGTACCTGCTGGAGCACGGAGCGAGGCCGGTGCTGATGTCGCACCTCGGGCGGCCAAAAGGTGAGGTGGTGCCCCGCTATTCGCTCGCGCCGGTCGCCCCGTTGCTCGCGCGGTTGCTTGAAGCGCCGGTACGGTTCGTGGCGGAGACCGACACGGATGCGGCCGTCGAAGCGGTGCGGGAGATGGAGCAGGGGACCGTTCTTCTGCTCGAGAATACCCGCTTCCTGCCGGGAGAGACGTCGAACGATCCGGAGTTGTCCGGTCGCCTGGCTCGTCTCGGTGAGATGTTCGTGAATGACGCTTTCGGCAGTACGCACCGGGAACACTCTTCGGTGGTTGGAGTGGCGAAGATCCTGAGCCCGGCCGTAGCCGGATTCCTCGTGGAGTCCGAGCTCGAGGCGTTCGCCGAGCTGCGGAACCCACGTGAACGTCCGTTTGTCGTGGCGTTCGGCGGCGCGAAGATCTCTGACAAGATCCCGCTGATCGAGGCATTCCTTGAGCGCGCGGATGCCGTGCTCATCGGCGGGGCGATGGCGAATACGTTCCTCCGGGCCTCGGGTCTCGGCACGGGTACATCCCTGGTGGAGGAAGATGCGCTGGGTGTCGCCGCCGGCTTCCTCGCTCGTCCCGAGCACCGCCTGAGCCTTCCCACCGACGTCGTCGTGGCGGAAGCCGGGAAACCGGATGCGACGCTGTCGTCGATCGTTCCGGTCGACGGAATCCCGGCGGATCGGGCGGCATTCGACATCGGTCCGAAGACGCGAGAGACCTTCGCCCGCGCGATCGGGGAGAGTCGCACCTTTTTCTGGAACGGGCCGATGGGGCTGTTCGAGGTTCCCGGGTTCGACTCAGGTACGGTGCGAATGGCCCGGGCGGCAGCCGAAGCGACGGCCGAGGGTGCGTTCACCGTGGTCGGTGGAGGAGACTCGGCGAGTGCGATCCGGCAGGCGGGTCTCGCTGGAGCGGTGTCTCATGTTTCGACCGGGGGCGGCGCGGCGCTCGAATACCTGGCGCACGGCTCGTTGCCCGGACTCGATGCTCTCGACAGGATCGGGATATGAATACTCGTGCGAAACCGCTGTTCGCGGCGAACTGGAAAATGTTCAAGGGCCCGCGGGCGACGGAGGAATTCCTCGGCCGGTTCGCGGCACTGTATTCCGCGCAGGGCGACCGGAGAGTCGCGTTCTTTCCCCCGGCCATCAGTCTGGAGGCGTTCGTCCGTGCTGCCGGGCAGCGGCCGGACCTGGAATGCGGGATTCAGGACGTACACGAGGAAGTCGACGGCGCCCACACGGGTGCGGTTTCCGCGGCTATGGCCGCGGAGGCCGGGCTCAGCTGGGCGCTTGCCGGGCATTCGGAGCGACGCCGGGAGTTCGGCGATGACGATACACTGGTTGCTTCCAAGGTCAGCCGGATCCTGGACGCGGAGTTGAAGCCGATCGTGTGCATTGGCGAGACGCTTGAGGAACGTGAAGCCGGAATGCTGTCAGAGGTTCTCGAACGCCAGATCCGTGCTGTGCTCGCTTCAGTGGATGGCGAGCATCTGACCTGGGCGTACGAGCCGGTCTGGGCGATCGGAACCGGGCGGACGGCTTCGCCGGAGGACGCAGGCAACGCGCACGAAATCGTGAGAGAGGCGATCCGGGGCGGCGGCGGTGGGGAACTGGCCGACTCGGCAGTGATCCTGTACGGCGGCAGCGTCAAGCCCGGGAACATCGAACAGCTGATGGCCGTACCGGGAGTGGACGGGGTTCTCGTAGGTGGCGCAAGCCTCGATCCGGAGGCCTTTGCCTCGATCTGCACCTGTTTGCTGGGCGTTCGTTGACGATCCGGGGCGAGAACACTAGCTTCTGATGTGCTGCGGGCCGAGAGGCCCGCAGCGTTTTTACACCAGACACCGAGGACAGATGTTCACCTTACTAGTCGCTTTGATCAGCCTGCTGGCGCTGTTCCTGATTGCGATCATCCTGTTGCAGTCAGGGAAGGGCGGAGGTCTCGCGGCCGAATTCGGCGGCGCCTCTTCTTCGACCGACTCGATCATGGGCGGCCGCCAGGCGGCGAACGTACTCACGCGTGCGACCTGGATCGGCGGAGGACTGTTCCTGGCCCTTTCGCTGCTTCTGGCGGTCCTGTCCGCTCGCACCTCGGCCCCGGCTGAATCGATCCTGCGATCTGAATTCCAGACGCCGGCAGCCGCGCCGACTTCGGTATTGGACTCGGAGGGCGAAGCGCCGCCATCCATGCTGCAGGACGATGCGGCGGCTGGCGAGGCACAACAGCCGGCTCCCGCCGATCCGTCGCCGCCGGAAGATGGTGAAGGCGGTTCGTCGAACTGAGCTGGGCGCTTCGCGACAACGACAGAGGCCGGTAAGCGGGCCGTCCTTCGGGACGGCCCGTCGTTCATCCAGGAGGGGTCGCAGCCGGGCTGAACGGCTCCGTGGGTGGCAAGTCAAAGAAGTCCGGGAATCTGCCGTTGTCCTGCTCGGCCGCGATCCATGCCTCAAACCCTGACGGAACGAGACCGGCCAGTGATTTGCCGGTGCTGGCGGTACGGGTGGCCAGTTCGTTGGCATACTCGTTCTTCGGGTGCTCGGCGTGGCCCTTGACCCAGCGCCAGTCGATCCTGTGGCGTCGAGACTCGTCGACCACCCGGCGCCACAGTGCGAGGTTCTCGATCGGACCTCCCTTGCGCTTCCAGCCTTTCCGCGCCCACCCATGCACCCATTCCGTCATTCCGCGCACGAGATACTGACTGTCCGACGTGAATACGACATCGCAGGGACGCTTCAGGCTCGAAAGACCGGCGATCGCAGACAGCAGGGCCATCCGGTTGTTCGTCGTATCGGGCTCGAACAGAGCGTAGTCACGCCGGTACCAGCTCCGCCGATCATCGAACTTTTCGATCAGGCCGGCGGCCGCTCCGGGCCGCGCACGGTCACGAAACTGGTTGCCCAGGCAGGACTCGTCCGCGTAGATATACACCACTGTCTGATCCAAGGGACGCCCCACGGGGAAGTTCCGTTTGTACGTTGGAGCCTGAAGGGACGGAGGCCGTGCCACTGACGCAAGTGTACGACGGAGCACTCCTGCTCGAGGACGGTCGCCGGTTCCCGGGAATGCTCGCGGGAAGCTGCGCGGCAGGTGTCGGGGAGATCGTATTTACGACCAATCTCACCGGTTACCAGGAAGTCATCACCGATCCATCGTTCGCCGGGCAGATCGTCGTGATGACGGCGCCGATGATCGGCAACTACGGCGTCACCGAGCTCGACGCTCAGTCCCGCCGTCCGTGGGTGGCCGGTTTCATAGTTCGCGAGCTGTCCGACGCTCGGACGGGATGGCGAGCGGAGGAGTCTCTTCCCGCATACCTCGATCGACACGACATCCCGACGCTCGTCGGAGTCGATACGCGGGCAGTGACACGACACGTCCGGGAGCTGGGAGCGATGCGCGGGTTGATCGCGCCGGCCGCCTGGAGCGAGGACCGTGCGCTGGAGAGGCTGCGCTCGGAGCCGCCAATGCAGGGTCGGGACCTGGCATCTGGCGTTACGACGCCCGAGCCATACGAGATCGCGGCGAGCGGTGAGGAACGGGGGGTCGTCGTTTGCCTCGACTACGGGGTGAAGCAACGAAGCCTCGATCTGATCTCCGCTGCCGGATTCCGGGTACGGGTCGAGCCTGCCTCGGTGGAGGCGCGACAGATCCTGGAGCGCCAGCCGGCGGGTGTGTTCGTATCGAACGGGCCGGGTGACCCGGAGGCGATCCCGGGTGCGGCGGAAAAACTCAGGGAACTGGCCGGGGCGGGGGTGCCGATATTCGGCATCTGTCTCGGGTGTCAATTGATCGCGCGGGCATTCGGCGGCAGCACCTGGAAGCTTCCGTATGGTCACCGCGGCGGCAACCACCCGGTCCGGAATCTGGACACCGGAGCGGTGGAAATCACTTCGCAGAATCACGGATTCGCGATCGTCGGCGACGGAGAGGATGTGGCCGGCGCTCCGGCGCTCCGGGTAACGCATCGCAACCTGAATGACGGAACGATCGAAGGCGTTGCGCATGCGGATCTTCCGGTGTTTGCGGTCCAATATCACCCCGAGGCGGCGCCGGGTCCGCACGACAGTCGGTACCTGTTCGATCGATTCGTCGAATCGATAAGCGCAAGTATCGCTCCCCCAACCGGTTGACAGCGCTCCGCCCCTGACACTACGTTTCCGCGTCGTCGGTGGGAGGCGAAGACTCCTCCGGTCTTCCGCTCTCCTCGGTCATTCCCCATCCGCTGGGGGCATCTGGACTTGCAGCGACGAACCGGCATTTTCGGAATTGTACTCCTGCTCGTGCTGTTTGCGTCGGGCGCATTCCTGACCGCCAGGCTGTTGCTTGGGGGAAGGGTGCCCGGCCTGACGCAGAAGCGGGTAGCCGTGCTTCCGATCGTGGGAATCATCGATTCAGAGACACGATTCGTCAGGGAACTTCAAGCCTTCCGGGACGATCCTTCGGTCCGCGCTTTCGTGCTGGAAATCCGTTCGCCGGGTGGGGGAGTTGGGGCCTCGCAGTCGATTCATGCTGAACTCCAGCGGTTGCGAATGGAAGATGACCGGCCGCTGATCGCCTGGATTGGCGCTATCGGGGCATCTGGAGGTTACTACGTGGCCCTTCCGGCGGACTCGATATTCGCGTTACCTGGCTCGATCACGGGTTCGATTGGCGTGATCATGCAGTTTCCGAACGCGGAGGAGTTGTTTCGCAAGGTCGGCCTCGAGCTCGAAGTGGTGAAGAGCGGAAGCTTGAAGGACATGGGATCTCCGGCCCGGGAACTGTCGGAGGAGGAGCGACAGGTTCTGCAGGGACTGGTGGACGACGTTTGGAACCAGTTCGTCGACGCGGTCGTGGATGGTCGGGACATGAGCCGCACACAGGTGGTCCGGCTGGCAGATGGCCGAGTGCTCTCGGGTGAGGCAGCCATGGAGCAGGGCCTCGTGGACCGACTCGGCACTCTGCAGGACGCGGTGGATGCAGCGGGAAGGATGTCGGGTCTCGGTGAGCGCCCGCGAATCGTTCGTCCTGCCCGAGAAACGGTCAGTCTGCTCGACCTGCTTGGCGGTGTGGACGAGACGCGAATTGCGGGCTGGATTCAGAAGGCCAGAACAGGAGCAGGCGCGACTCCCCGGTTGAACTACGAGTGGCCATGAGGCGCCGGCGCCGCAGGGCGCCGTAACACCCCGGCGGGAGGGTAAAAGGCATGACGAAAGCAGACCTGGTGGAACAGGTATACGAGGCGATCGGGCCGGGAGTGACCAAGAAGGACTGTGGAGCCGTTGTCGATGCATTCCTGAATGCGGTGAAGCTGGCGCTCGCCAACGGGGAGCACATCGAAATTCGCGGCTTCGGAACCTTCAAGGTGAGGCAACGCCGTCCACGGATCGCGCGGAATCCACGTACCGGCGAGACGGTTGAAGTCCCGTCTCGGGCGGTGCCCGTGTTCAAACCGTCGCGGCTGTTCAAGGCCGAGGTGGACGAGCACAAGATCTGAACGGAGCGCGACAGCGGGCCCTCCCGAGCGGGGAGGGCCCGCGCACCATTCCGGTTAGGGCGAACCGAACCAGGCCCGTATCCGATCAGCGCCCTCGGCGAATATCTCGTCTTCGACTGCAAGATTGAGACGCAGATAGCCGGGTGTACCGAACGCCTCACCTGGTACTGTGGCAACGCCGGTCTCGACGAGAAGTGCCTCGGCGACCGCGGCGGAGTCGCCTCCTGACGCATCCCCCGACCTGAGCCGCCCGTACAGGTAGATCGCTCCCGGCGGCAGCGGGACGTCGAATCCGGGGATTCCCTGCAGGACAGCGTGCGCCGCCTTGCGACGACGATCCAGAATCTGTCTGAACTCGCCGATGATCGCCTCACGACCCTCCGACGCGAGCGCAGCAGCTGCTGCATACTGCGACGGTCCTGCTGCCGCGGACGTGGTCTGGCTCTGAAGAGCAGAGGCCTTCCGGATCAAGTCTGGAGGGCCGACCGACCAGCCGATACGCCAGCCCGGCATCGAGAACGCCTTCGACATTCCGTCCAATGCCACGATATGATCCGGTCGATTCTGCACGTCGAACACCGACGGGGCGGATCCTCCGCCGTAGAAGAGCCGGCGGTAGATTTCATCCGACAGGACCCAGATCCCGTGCTCACCGGCCCAGGCACAGATCGCCTCCAGCGTCCCGAGGTCCATCACCGCGCCAGACGGGTTCGAGGGGCTGTTGAGAAACAGCCCCCTGGTATTCTCGGTGCGCTGGGCCTCGAGTTGGTCCACGGACAGCGAGAACCCGTCGTCGAACTCGGTCTGCACCATGACGGGCCGGGCCCTGGCCAGTTCCACAACCGCCATGTACGAGGTCCAGAAGGGGGCCGGGACCAGGACCTCGTCTCCCTCCCCGAACAGGCAGAAGCAGAGATTGAACAGGCCCTGTTTTACCCCCGCGCTGACGATCACGCCGGCCGGGTCGTCCGGGGCGTGGGCCGATGTTTCCTGGAGATACCGAACGACCCCCTCCCGCAGCTCCGGAACGCCGGGGGTCGGAGGGTACCCGGTCCGCCCGGCCCGGACGGCCGCGGCAGCACCTTCCGCAGCAACCTCCGGCGTCGGGAACGAGGGCTCGCCCGCCGAGAGATCGATGATCGAGCGGCCTTCGGCGCGCATCTTCTTGGCCCGCGCTGTGATCGCCAGGGTCGCGGACGGGGAGAGCGAGGCGACATTCTTTGAAAAACGCACGGTGACTCCCGCGTCGGGTATTTGAAGCGGATGGGATGGGGCGATAGTTTCCGCCGCGCGCTCCGCTCGGAATCAGTGCTCAAACCGGGGAGTGTGCCCGGCGCACCTGATGAAAACGTATTCCACACGCCGCAAAGGCGTCAAGCAGGCGGAAGGGGTGACGATTCATGATCAGCGAGACCCTCACGGCGCTGAGTCCGGAACGGACGATCGACGAGGCGAAGCGGTTCTTCACGGACTCGAGTGCGACGCTTCCCGCGACGATCGTCGAAGAGGGGGAGAATCACCTTACGGTGGCGACCTTCCGCAGCCGCCTGGCAATTTCTGCCTTTCCGGATCCGGACGGCAGGGGAACACGCGTACGGGTCAGCACTCTTCGCCGTAACGACGCGGTCGGCAAACTGCTCACTCTGCTGGCGTCGGGCGAGCCGGGGGACGAGGCCGTTTCGCCAGGCCCTGAATGACGCTCGCGGGAACCCGGGTTCGAATCCTCCTGTTCGGCTACTACAGGGAACTTGCGGGCAGTAGCGAGCTTCAGGTCGAGCTCCCGGCCGGCAGTCGGGTTGATGACCTGGTCGCTGTCATCCGCTCCGACCCGCCGTTTGCCGAGCTTCCGTCGAGACCGGCCGTCGCCGTGAATCGCCGATATGCTCCCGGCTCTCAGGTCCTGTCATCGGACGACGAAGTCGCCCTCATTCCGCCGATGTCCGGTGGCTGATTCCAACGCGCTCGTGGGGATCTCCACCCGCCCGATTTCCGCAACGGATCTCGCATCGGCCATCGGCGGTCGGGCGGATGGCGCAGTCGTGACGTTTGAGGGTCGGGTCCGGGTCCAGAACGAGGGTTGTTCGGTTCTCCGGCTCCATTACGAGTCCTACGATGCGATGGCAGAGGAAGTGCTGAGAGAGATCGTGGCCGAAGCCATGGACCGGTACGCCGCCGGGGAGATTGCGGTGAGGCATCGCTCCGGTACGCTGGAGGTCGGGGACGTCGCCGTCGCGATCGCCGCCTCTGCGCCGCATCGCTCAGCTGCCTTCGACTCTGTGCGGTACGTCATCGAGGAGATCAAGGTCAGACTGCCGATCTGGAAACGGGAAGAGTACGAGGACGGTTCGAGCCGCTGGCTGGATGGCGCAGTGCCGCCGGGCGCCCTGGCGGGCAAAGCCACGCCCGCGGCGAAGGCCGACGCATGAAGGACGGTTTCGGCAGGTCGATTGATTACCTGCGGATCTCGGTGATCGATAAGTGCAACCTGCGTTGCACGTACTGCATGCCGGTCGAGGGATTCGAGTGGATTCCGAAGTCTGAAATCCTGCGCTGCGAGGAGATCCAGGCCATTGTGCGCGAGATGGCGGAGATGGGGCTGCGCCGCGTCCGCATAACTGGAGGCGAACCGCTGGTCCGGCAGGATCTCCCGGAACTCGTGACCCAGTTGAGGACGATCCCCAGGATCGAGGACATTGCACTTTCGACGAACGCGATTCTCCTCCCGAAGTTTGCGACCGAGCTCCGCCTCGCCGGCGTCGACCGGGTGAATATCAGCCTGGATACGCTTCGTCGGGATCGGTTCGAGGAAATTGCACGGCGTCCCGCCCGGCTGTTCGACGAGACCATGTGCGGGATCGAGGCCGCCGAGCGTGCGGGCTTCGCTCCGATCAAGATCAACACTGTGCTGCTGCGTGGTCTCAACGATGACGAGGTGGTGGATTTCGTCCGGGCGACCCGGACGAAGCCCTGGCACGTCAGGTTCATCGAGCTCATGCCGGTCGGCGAGAATCTGCACCTGGCGGACCGGTTCATCGGAACAGATGAAGTCCTGGAACGACTGCTGGATATCGACGAGCTGCTACCTGACGAGGGGCCGCGTGGAAATGGCCCGGCCCGGTACTACCGGTTTGCCGGTGCCCCGGGCTCGGTCGGCGTGATCACGCCTCTGTCGCA
>Ga0114922_10002973_pt1 | contig 15859 bp, 11 predicted proteins | sample AartaG_FD_100975 | JGI IMG/M metagenome (GOLD analysis project Ga0114922, IMG submission 100975) | Deep subsurface microbial communities from Aarhus Bay to uncover new lineages of life (NeLLi) - Aarhus_00045 metaG | ecosystem: Environmental > Aquatic > Marine > Oceanic > Sediment | place...
CACGATGCCTTTATCGCCGACTTCATCGGTGCGCGTCGTATACTCATCAAGCCCAAGGTTCTTGGCTGTATCGCTGCCGGCATCGACGCAGGGGCTGTCGTCCGGCTGCCCGGCTGCGATCTGACTCAGATAGAATTCCCCCAGCGGGCCTTCCACGAACAACGGGTCCTCGTCGATATTCCCCTCCCCCGGCCAACCGCCTTGCACGTCGGAGAAAGTCACCACGGGATTGCCGGGACCGTCTATTTCATCCGGCGTATCACCCCACAGAACGCAGTTGGTGAGGGTGGGGTTGGAGGTGGAGGAACAGTTGTACATCCCACCGCCGTTCTCGTCGGCCGAGTTGCCACTGAACGTACAGTTGCTCAGCGTTGGGCTGCAGCCAACAACGTTGTACATCCCGCCGCCATCACGCACGGCACTATTCCCGCTGAAGGTGCAGTTGGCCAGCGTTGGTCTGCTATCCTCCCGGTTGCACATTCCGCCGCCGTGCAGGCTGGCCGAGTTGCCGCTGAAGGTGCAATTGGTCAGCGTCGGGTTGCTTCTGTACTTGTTGTACATTCCGCCGCCCTCGTTGTGGGCCGAGTTGCCGCTGAAGGTACAGTTGGTCAGCGTCGGCCTGCCATAACTCCTGTTGTGCATTCCCCCGCCATTACCCACGGCACTATTCCCGCTGAAGGTACAGTTGGTCAGCGTCGGGCTGCTGGAGCTGAAGTTGTACATCCCGCCGCCCTCGCCGCCCTCGTTGTGGGCCGAGTTGCGGCTGAACGTACAGTTGGTCAGCGTCGGACTGCTGGTGGCGTTGAACATCCCGCCGCCACCACCGGCACTATTCCCGGTGAAGGTGCAATTGTTCAGCGTCGGACTGCCGCCATAGTTGTACATCCCCCCACCCCTATTACCGGCACTATTCTCGCTAAAGGCGCAGTCGGTCAGCGTCAGGCTGCTTGAGTTGAAGTTGTACATCCCACCGCCCTCGTCGCCTTCGTCGTTGACCGAGTTGCGGCTGAACGTACAGTTGGTCAGCGTCGGACTGCTGGTGGCGTTGTACATCCCGCCGCCATGGCCCTCGCCCGGGAACCCAGGAGGCCCAGCACTCTTACCTCCCACCGCGGAGTTCTCCATAATCGTGGTATTCGTGATCGTGGGCCTGTCGGAACCGGTGTGGAAGAGGCCCCCACCGTTAGCGTAACCGCCATCCATGAGTTCCTCCATTGCGTCACCCCCGTATGCCCCATTTCCCGTGATGGTGCACTCGGTGATCGTCGGGCTGCTGTTGCTGCAATAGACCCCACCGCCACAAGCCGGGAATCCCTCAGGACCATCCCCGCCCTCAGCCGTGTTGCCCGCAATTGTGCACTCGGTGATTCTCAGGTTGCTGTTGTTGCAGTAGATCCCCCCGCCGTAGGCCAACTGGGACGACCACGCGCAATTGTCGGCAATCGCACATTCGATGATCGTCGGGCTGCTATTGTCACAGAGTATCCCACCTCCTCGTTCCACCTTGCCGTTCTTCACGGTAAAGCCCTGCAGCACCGATGCTTCGGTCTCTGCGTTGTGAAAGAAGAATCCCCGGCCTTCGTCTTCGCAGTCAATGACGCAGTTATCGGGCCCGTTTTCGGAGCGGACGGTGATCAGCTTCCCGCCGAAGTCGAGGTTTTTATTGCCCTGGCCTGTGTAGACGCCGTCGGCTACCAGGACGGTGTCGCCGTTCTCGGCCACGTCGATGCCGGCCTGGATGGTCGGCTGATCACCGGGCACGCGGATGGTGCGCTGGGCGTCGGCGGAGGCTGCAGCCAACCCCACAACTAGCAGAATCGTCAATACAAGGCGTTTCATCGCTGGTCCCTCCAATCAGTTCCACGTCAAACCAAGGGCCGGCACACCCGGCCCCGCAATCACACCAGTGTAACAATTCGGCGGGCGCGGTTCAATACAAACGTCTGCCCATGTCGCCCGATTCGCCTGTCCCCGGCAACCACTTGGCGTTCGGTTTCACGGTCAAGCTGCGCTCGTTCCTCGCTCCGCTTGGCCGTGCCACCCGACGCTTGTGCGCGTCGTCAGAGCGCTTGCAAACGTATGTATGTTTCGCGCGGGCTGAGGCACGCGGCTCAGGTTGAGGTCCGCAGCTCGGGTTGAGGTCAGCGGCTCAGGTTGAGGTCCGGGGCTCAGGTTGAGGTCCGCGGCTCAGGTCGAGCTGCGCGTTGGGCCGCGCGTTGAAGGGGGATGATCGGTGCGATGGGCGGCTTGCGCGATCGCTGCGTGTGTTATATGCGTGAATGATGACCGGGGATTGATTTCGAGGAGAACTCATGAGCGCAAACGAATCATGTCACAAGAGCGACGGGAGCGACGTCGTGGCGTTGCGGTCGGCGTCGCTGGGAGGAGATTGTGTTCCGAGTCGCCTGCTGCTGGCGCCGTGGGGGCGTGTGGAAAGCACCAACGGCGTCTTCGTGGTGGATGAGGAGTCGGCCCAGTTGGTGATCGAGGCGTTCGCCGCGCACGGCACGGACCTACCCGTCGATTATGAGCACCAGACGCTGGGGGGCCGATACGCCTCACCCGACGGTCAGGCGCCGGCGGCGGCGTGGGTCAAACAGATCGCGGCAGAGCCGGGAACGGGCTTGTTCGCACAAATCGAGTGGACGGACAAGGCAAAGCAGCACGTAGTCGCGAAGGAATACAGGTATCTGTCGCCGGTGGCGCTGATTCGCAAGAGCGATCGGAAGCTCATGGCGATTCACTCCGCGGCGCTTACGAACAAGCCGGCGATCGTCGGGATGCAGCCGATCGTCAACAAGCATGCCGCCGATGACGGTGTCGATGTGGAGACTCCGCTGACGGCCTTGAGGTCGGACCTGGACCTGGAGCCGGACGCCAACGTTGAGGAAGTGTTGCTGGCGGCCAGCCGTCGGCTCAACGAGCTGGCGCAGCACGCGCGGCGTCGGCACGCCGAGCAGCGGGTGTCCGAGGCGTTGCGCGGCGGCAGGCTGGTCGAAGCGCAGCGGCGTTGGGCCGAGGAGCTGGTGATGCGTGACGAGGAATCGTTCGACGAGTGGTTGCGGACGGCGCCGGTGGTCGTGTTGCACGGCAGGTTGCCGCCGCCGGCATCGGGTGAGGCCGGGCTGAACGGACGGCGTTCGATGACCGCGGCCAGGGCTCGGGCGGAGTACCGCGCGCACCCGCTGATCTCCCGTTTGACAAGCGAGGATGCGTACGTGGCGGACGCAATGCGGTCGGCGCAGGTCGGGACCGCTGACTAGCAGCGTATTCAAAGCTCAAAGGTAGAGCAAATATCCTCTTTGCTCACACGACGTATCGTATTTTCCGGGGCAAAGAGAATCTTTGCCCTACCAGACGTATCGTATTTTCCGGGGCAAAGAGAATCTTTGCCCTACCAGACGCATCGTATTTTCCGGGGCAAAGAGAATCTTTGCCCTACCAGACGCATCGTATTTCCCGGGGCAAAGAGAATCTTTGCCCTACCAGACGCATCGTATTTCCCGGGGCAAAGAGAATCTTTGCCCTACCAGACGTATCGTATTTCCTGGGGCAAAGAGAATCTTCGCCCTACCGTAACCGTTAGAAGGATGTCACAATCATGGCACTAAGTGCGAATAGAGAAGTGGATCATTACATTGATCAAGAGTTGCGCAGCCTTCAGGTCGCCTCCGCTGCAAACATCTACAAGGGGGCGCTGGTGGGTTTGAAATCCGACGGGTACGCCCGGCCACTGACAGCCGGCGATCCGTTCGTCGGCATCGCCTACGAGGAAATGGACAATACTACCGGCGATGACGGTGATGTATCTGTGCGTGTGTATACGATGGGCGACTTCGGGCACACGCTGAGCGGAGCGACGATCGCCGACACGGGCCGGCCTGTGTTCGCTTCGGCGGACGACACGCTTACGTTCTTTGGAGACGGCAACTCGTACGTCGGCGTTGTGGAGGATTTCGTGTCGGCCGGCGAGGTCATAGTCCGGCTCGATACTGCCGGCAGCCGTGTCAAGACGATCACCCATGCGGTTGAAGACTTAGCGGCCGGGGCGGACATCTCCGCCAGGGCCATTCACGGGTTCACGTCCAGTGCGTGGATCGCCGGGGCACGCGTGGTCAACCAGGCCACGGCTGCAGCCGGTATCGACGACTCAAACACATGCGTTGTCACGCTGAAAATCGGAGCCCTGACCGTCGTGACGGAGACGTTCGATTCAACGACAACGTTTCCGGGAGTGAACGAACAACAATCGCTTGGCGCCGCGTCCAACACGCACGCGGCCAAGGACGATGAGATCACACTGGAGGTGACCAACGGGACCAACGCCAACCCCGGACCGTTCATCATTGAGGTGGATTACGTGTAGTAGCTGTCAGCTATCAGCTTTCAGCCATCAGCCAGAAGTTGTCATACTGATACTGACGACTACGAATACAGGAGAAACGTTATGGCCATTATCAATACCGGGCTTTTGACCAAAGGGCTTCGGAGCGAGTTTTTCAATCGTTTCAACGCCGTGACCACCCATTACCAGGATCTGGCCACGCGGATCGAGTCGACTTCCGACAGCGAGACGTATCGCTGGCTCGGAACGGTGCCGCAGATGCGCGAATGGGGAACCGGGCGGAAGGCCCAGGGCATGCGCACCGAGTCGTACTCGGTCGAGAACCTCAAATACGAGGCGACGCTGGAGGTGGATCGGGACGAGATTGCGGACGACCAGACCGGTCAGATTCGCGTTCGGATCGCCGAGCTGGCGGATCGGGCGGCCACCCACAAGGACTATCAGACATCTCAGTTGCTCATAAACGGCGAGACGGAGGGGTTCAACAGCTACGACGGCGTGAGTTTCTTCAATGACGCCCATGAGTCGGGATCGTCCGGGGAGCAGGATAACAAGCTGACGGCCACGGCTGTGGACGCCGACAACCCAACCACGGATGAGTTCAAGAAGGCGCTGGCGGCGTCAATCGCCCGGATGCTGGCGTTCAAGGACGACCGCGGGCAGCCGATGTCGATTGCGGCGACTAGGCTGGTCTGCGTGGTCCCGACGACCATGTTCTTCAGCGGTTTGGAGGCTGTCAACGCGACGTTGGTGCAGAGCACGTCAAACGTTCTGGAGGGCGTGGCCAGGGTAATCGCGATGCCGTGGCTGACCGACGCGAGCAAGTGGTATCTGCTGAAAACCGACGGCGTTGTTCGGCCGTTCATCTTCCAGGATCGCGAGCCGATCGAATTCGGCGCCCTGACCGAAGACAGCGACGAAGGTTTCCGCCGCGAGAAGTTTCTGTTCGGTGTTCGGGCGCGCTACCGTCTGACCTACGGGTACTGGCAGTTTGCCGTCGTGACCGACTTCACCGAATCTTAGACTTGGAACCTTTGATACCGGGGAGATTTTCCGATGTCCTCTGCAGCCGACCCCTATATCACGAACGCGGATATCGAGGAACGACTGGGTTCTCAAGCGTACGTGCAGTTGACCGACGATGACGGCGACGGCATTGCAAACGTCGGTGTGGTCAACGAAGCCAGACACGGCGCCATGGGTGAGGTCAACAGCTACCTCGCGCAGCGGTACGACGTACCGATCAAGCTGTCGACGCATACTGAACTGGCCGGTCTGCTCAAGTCGGTCTGTCTTGACCTGGTCGAATACAGCCTGCGTTCGCGCCGCCCCCCCGTTCCGGACATCACAGCAAAGCGGCGCGAGCAGGCGGTGCACTGGCTCAAAGGCGTAGCCAACGGTTCTATACACCTGCCGTCTGACACCCCGATCGCGTCCAACACGACCCGAGGGACGATCGCATCCGCTGTGGGGAGCGAGAGGCTTTTGTCTCGCGACGCGCTGGACGAGTTCTAGGTGCTTGCGGACGTCACAGGTTACCAGTTCGGATTGCTGGTTCGGAGCCTTATGAATGCTCGTAGGAGAACACGCTGGTGCGAGCCCACGCTGGTGCGAGAATTCTTTCTCGCACCCCGTCCGACAAAAACCCGTGGTCCCGTGACGGCTTGACGTAAGGATTCGCCGACTGATTGGGAACGAGATAGGAATCTCGTTCCGGCGAGTTCCAGCGAAGTGTCATACTCATGTCACTCGCGACACGCGGAGTATTCAACGATGCCCAGTGACCGGAGCACCATCAAGGCCGTTCTCGACAAGCTGAAGGACCGGTTCGACAACAGAATGGTCAAAGATCCTCCGACGGCAAGCAAGCCGTTTCGCAAGGTGATCGAGGGGGAGGCTGGCTTCGTCGAGCACGCCCGTCCGTTTATCACCATAAAGGCTACACGTGCAAAACCGATCGGCGTCACCGACGACGACAAGATGATGGAAGTGACGGTGGTCTGCCGGATGGTGACCGACGTTCTGGACGCCGGACCGAACGACGCCCTGTTCGACAAGGTGGCAGCGGTGGACGACTACTTCGACAGTATCATAGAAGACGGACTGATCGAAGGGGCGGAAGGGTTTGACAGCCGGGCGTGGGAATTCGGCTACCCGAAGACAACGTCCGGGGCGCGCGTGGCCTACGCCGAGTGCACGCAGACCTTTGTGGTCAAGGTGGATCGCGAGGCGAACCAGTAGGGTTGCCGAGAAGGGATTCTCGGCACAGCGTGACAGAGAATTCTCGGCACAGCGTGGAGTAAGCGATGATCTGGATTCTGGCGACGCGCGGGGCATCGTGGTTTGACGACCAGGAGGTCGAAACCGTGATCGAGGGCGTACACAGCATGGTGTACAAGGTTGGGGTGACCCCGATCCCAGGCGACGGTGAAGGGAACGGCGAGATTGGAGAGTTCGAGCGAGGCGTCCATCGCGTGTCGGGTTTCCTCTTTTCTTATCACGGGTCCGTTGCCGAGGAACTACTGAGCATCGACGACACCGTGACGCTGGAGGTCCGCTATCGCGCCAACGGCGAACACCGTAAACGTACGTTCACAGAAGTGATCTTCGTAGGCGACGCCACCGTCACATTCTTGCCGCTGAACACCGGCGTGTCGAAACTTATTGGCGTTCCTTTCCGAGTGCAACTACCAGAGAACCAGACCATCGATGACCGTATCACCGATGCATCAGACTCCTGATAACCTTTTCGGAGTAGTACCATGGCCGCAGAAATGACGCCAGGGTTCGGCGCGGTGCAAAACGCCTTTGACCGGCAGGATGCAGAGCTGGCGGCGGCCGTCGAACGGCAGTTCCGAGTGGTCAACTCTCAAACCGCCACCGGCAACGGCGACATCAACAACACGTTCGAGCTGGAGCGCAAGTTTCGACTCGTATTCGTAAGGTGTCATTTCAGCGGCGGCGCCGGCACGGCCGACCTGCACATCAGCGTGGATCACAGCGCCGGGGCGACCTACGACACCCGTCTGGCTACCGTCTCAGCGATCGGAACGGGAACGGACGCAAGCTACACGGTCGGCAACGACGTCAACTCACAGCCGTCACCGTGGACGTTTCAGATCGATGACGCCGTGCGGATCGAATGGACCAACCCGGACCCAGGCAACATGACCTGGGGCCTGGAAGTCGGCCTGGCCCTGGCGTCGTAGTACCGAACCGTTCCGACAGAGGGGCCGCCACGCAAGCGATCCTCATGAGCGTCTACCGCACGCTTCGCCTCAGTGGCCTCAACCCGACAAGAACAATCGCCAACGCACGAGGGTACCACCGGCGGCTTGCCCGTCGGTGAACACGGGAAGGCAAGCTGCCCGTGGCATCCAATCCGGATCCGTCCCTTCATCGCTGACAGAGCACTGCCCACACCATTTTACAGCGCAGGACAAATCGTGGCACCGCTCCACCGAAGAGAAATGACCGTGACGCATTTTTGCAGCGTTTTGACGACGGGCGCCGGGCTAAGGACTGCCCGGCTCCGATAGACGCGCCGCACACTCGAACGCGGTCATTTGCACTCGAGCCAAGCTGCGGGATTGACGAAGATCGGCGATCGCCGTAGAGTTCCACTCCCGCAGGTCTAGGTAGAATCCGGACGCGAAGAGGTGGGGTTGATCAGGTGTTTTTCAGGGGGCGCGGGACGAGCTGGTGTTCGCGATTATCTCAGACATCCACGGCAATCTTGAAGCGCTCCAGACCGTCCTTGACGATATCGACCGTCGGTTGATCAAGGAGGTCTACTGCCTGGGCGATGTGGTCGGCTACGGGGCAAACCCGAAGGAGTGCCTCGATCTGGTGATGGAGCGGTGCGTGGTGTCGTTGTGCGGCAACCACGACCATGCCGTCTTTTACGAGCCGTGCAATTTCAACGTCGGGGCGGAACGGGCAATCTACTGGACGCGTCAGGTATTGGAAGAAGAAACGAAGAAGCCCATGCGGGATCGGCGCTGGGATATGCTCGGGCACCTCCCGTTGCGGTACGAGGCCAAGGGGCTGCTCATGGTGCACGCCTCGCCCCGGCGGCCGGTTAACGAATACCTGTTCGCCGAGGACGTTTACACGAACCCTAACAAGATCCTGTCAAACTTCGACCGGCTCGGGCCAACGCACATGGCCAGCGTGGTCGGCCACACGCATGTCCCCGGGGTCTTTCTGGACGACCCGTACTTCGATCCACCTGACGAGCTGCCTGACACCAGCATTTACACCGTCACTTCAGACGAAAAGGCAATTATCAATATTGGCAGCGTCGGTCAACCGCGCGATCGGGACCCCCGCGCCTCGTACGCCGTGGTGCACGAGAACGGCGAGGTCCTGGAGAATTACGACCCGCCGGAGGTGGAAGCGGGCGAGTATTGTACAACCTTCGAGTTTGTTCGGCTGGAGTACGACGTCGAGCGGGCGGCCCGGAGGATTCTTGACACGCCGGAACTGGACGATTTCCTCGGCACGCGATTGTTTGAAGGACGGTAGCGCGCCACTGGCAACGCCGACCCATGTTCGACAAGTATACACTACGCGCTTTGCTGTGGGGCGTGACCGCTTTTCTGATCGTCATGCTCATCGGGGAGAGGCTGTTTCCGCCTCCGCCAGCACCGCCGCCGGACTCGCAAGCCCCCTCGACCGCCCCTGACGGATCACCCACTACAGGTTCCGGCGCGCCGGCAACGCAAGCACCGTCCGAACCCGGTCAGCCTCAACCAACGGGCGATGGGGCCGACGACGACGTGGCAGTCCCCGATGCGGCCCACGGATTCGCGGTTGCCAACGAGGCGGTGTCAGAGGAAACGGTCGAGATCGGCAGCGTGCTGGATCACGATGGTGACGAGGAGGAGAGAACGACAGACGAAGATTCCTACCGAATGCACATCGTTCTCTCGAACGTCGGCGCATCGGTGCAGGAGGTCACGCTCACCGATCACCTGGAAACGCTCGAAGGCGACGAACGTTACAAACTCCTCGACGTGGTGGAGCTTGCGGACGGGCGCCTTTTTCGATCCCTGGCGGTAAAAAAAATCAATGTCAACAACATTGACATCAGCTTGGGCAACAAGCTGTGGCGGGTCGAGCGGGAGGATACCGCCGATGGTCAGACCGTCCGGTTCTCAATCGATGTCACCGAACACGGCCAACCCGCACTGCGCCTGGTACGGACATACACGCTGCCGGCTCAAGACAGGAAGTCGCTGCTGCACGACCTGAAAGTTGACCTGGCCGTTGAAAACGTCGGCTCGCGCCAGTACCCGGTGATCGTGGAATATGGCGGCGGCATCGGCATACGCCAGATCGCCGCTCGCATCGACGGGCGGGCGGTGGATATCGGGTTAATGCAGGGCGACCTGGTCGTTGGTCACCGAAAGAGATTCTCGGAGATCGTCAAGACCGCGCAGCACCGCACAGACCTCTACAGTTCGGACGAGGCCCAACCTGGAACCCGGCTCACCTGGGCGGCCACTGCCAATCAGTTTTTCACCTGCACCATCGCCCCGATGGACCGCGACGGAACCGACAGCCCCAGCTACATAAGTGAGGTTGACGCCACGCAGGCGGACCCGTCCGGCGCCGGACCGGAAGCTGTAACCATAAGTTTCGTTACTCGGGGGGAGTCGATCCTACCTGGCGCCGCCCTGCACTACTCGGCAGACGTGTACATCGGCGACAAATCGATCAAGAGCTTCAAGAACGTCCCTCGCTACAAGAGCCGCAACTACTACTATCAGGTTTCACAGGGATACGGCTGGTGCACGTTCACTTGGCTTGTCGAGTTGATGATCTGGCTTCTAAACGGCCTGCATTTCGTCGTGCGCGACTACGGGGTAGCCCTGATCATTCTGGTTATGGTCGTCCGCGTTCTGTTGCATCCGATCACCAAGAAGGGCCAGGTCAACATGGTCAAGATGCAGAAGCGGATGGGATCGCTCGCTCCAAAGGTTGAGGAGATCAAGAAGAAGTACGCCAACGACAAGGTGCGACTGCAGCAGGAACAGATGAAACTCTACCGGGAGGAGGGCATCAACCCGATGGGGCAATTGTTCACGTGCCTCCCTATGGCGCTGCAAATGCCCATCTGGGTCGCGCTTTATATGAGCCTCAGCAACAACGTTCTGATGCGACACCAGCCGTTCTGGTTCACCTGGATCAAAGATCTGACGACCCCGGATGCGCTGTTCACCTTCAGCCCCATTACTCTTCCGATCTACGGTGAGATCTCGTCGTTCAACCTTTTGCCTTTCATCTTGTCCGGCTCCATGTATCTACAGCAAAAGCTCATGCCCAAGCCGACCCCCTCGCCCAACCAGACCAAACAGCAGAGGGACCAGGCGGAAATGATGCAGAAAATGATGCCCATCATGAGTATCATGATGCTCTTTTTCTTCTACACGGCGCCCAGCGGTCTGACTCTGTATATCATGGCCAGCACCATCTTCGGCACCATCGAGCAGCACCGTATACGAAAACACGTCAGGGAGCAGGAGGCCGCCGGCACCTTTGACAAGAAGGCGCCCAAGAAGGAAGGCGGCCCGAAACGCCCCGGCAGCGGCATCCTTCAACGGATACAGAAAATGGCCGAGGACGCCCAAAAACGACAGCCCTCAAGCGCCAAAGCCCGCCGCCGCTAAGGATCAATCCAGAAGAAGACCCACGTGGCACAGGCATGCGAGAACGATCAGAATTCAGGAGACGGTCTCCCGGAATTACATAACTCACGCGGAGCTGTTCTCCATTTCACGCTGAACCACTACACGCTCATGGCAAGTTTATGCTGCGCGCACACGCCGGACTGGAATGTGGTGAACACTCGACTGAGGACGGGTAGTCTGCGGAGAGGTCGCGGGCGTGGCCCAGGTAGAGGCTGCGTTAAATGGCGACAGGAGCAGGAGGGGAGAGTAGCCTACGCCGCGAACTGAGCCTGCGGGGAGGTGTAGGCGCCGAAACGCTTGTGCCATTCGCGGGGGGTCAACTACCCGACGCGGTCGATAACCCGGTTTCTCAACCCGGCGAAGGGACGAAAAACAAGAGCTTACGAGCAATCTATCGCTGTCGCATTAGGGAACGATGACCTCTAACGGCCGGAATTCGCCGACACAGTAGTCGACATCCTGTGGATCCTGAATTCGAATGATCGCGCAGGTGTAGAGGCCCGGTCCGTCAGGCTTGAATTTGATCCGCCTGCTGCGTCCTGGGATGGTGGTTCGCCGTGACTTGGTTTGAGATCCGGTCGGTCCGGTGCACCTGACCGTTATAAGCCAATCCCGTCCGACATCCTGCACCAACTTGGTCCTGGATATGATCTTATCCCGCTTCTGTTTATACTTCAGCCGGTGGCGCACGATAAGGGCACAGGGGAAGTTGCCAATGGCCACTGTGGCGGATCCCAATGTTCCGGTGACATTCTTTCCCGGCACCTCACCGTCAAACACGATGGTGCGGCCCGGCGGATTGCCGGCTTCCTTTAGAATGGTCAACTCCGCCCCCGGGTCTTCCCCCTCGGCCGTGAACAGGAACGTAGTGATCAGTGTTCCCTCGGGGGTGGCTCCCACTGGTTTCCCGAAACGAGCCCACGCGGTGTAAATCCCGTCGCCGTCCTGCGGTGGGATTACTTCGTTCAAGCCATAGGGGTCGTCGGGAAAGCCGGAGTACAGCAGGTCCGGGCCGCCTGTGTCGTCCAGGCCTGACAACTGCATGGCCTGCGGATCCCACGCGAAGATCACGTCCATGGCTGCAAGCGTTTGCACCTGTTGGTTGTCGGAGACGGCGTAAAGACCTATCCTGATCGTGTGGTCCAGCGGGACGGTCTGATGCTCCGGCCGCCATTCCAGGTTGATGTTGCCCCAAGCGGGCGATGACAACATCAAAGCCGCCAATAGGGAGACCGTTTTCAGGCCGAACCGTTGGTGCCTGGCGTAATGCTGCAATCCACGATTCACATTGTTTCTCCTATGCCCCACGGCGTCATAGCACGGGGCCGCCACGTAGACCGATATCAAATCACCAGTCTTACTCCTCCCCCAGCGGGCAGCGCAACTTCCACGAATAGCGCGCCCCGCCCGGCACGTCGCCACATCAGCGCTGTAAGAACGCACACGTTCATTGGCAAAGAGTGTGGGGCGGGCGGGGTAGAGCAAAGATGATCTTTGCTCTCCCTGCCCGCCGCCGCCCGTAGCGTCGCCCCTTGTGGGCGGCGCCGCGGCGAGTGGTCCGTCACTCACAAGAGATGACGCTACACGCCCTTATTGCGGACGCTCGAGCGACAACGCCTGATCAGGGCCTCCTATCTATCCCTTTTGGGTCTCTTGCCCTTGTTGGGCTTGTCAGCCTCGAAGCCGGGCTTCTGGGGCCGCTTGCCCTCCATGAACGCCACGATGTCCAGTTCATCCAGCCAGCCGTCGTTGTTAAGGTCGGCCACCTTCAGGTGACCAAGGCCCCGACGATCCAACTCGTCCAGCGAGATTCTGGTGGTCGGCCCGACTCCCGGTCCGCCCCAGCCGCAGCAGCCGTCCTCGTCACCGAGCAGGAAGTTGATCTGGATGAACGTGAAGTCCTCGGTCCATACCACTCCGCTACCGTCGATGTCGGAGTGCGGCGGCGATATGGCGCACGTGGTGTTCGGGTCCAGACTGGCACCCCACTGGGCGGAGAACACCCCGAAGTCAAGGATGTCGATCCATCCGTCGTCATTCAGGTCGCCTCCGATCAGGTCCTTACCGGCAGTGACGAAGTCGGCGACGTACTGCGAGCCGCTGATCGGGAGCGGATCGATCGTCCGCCGCAGCGTGTGGAGTTTGTCACGGGCCGTGATGCACTCGTAATCGCCACACGGCACGTCCAGCACGACCGATTCGGACCCGCTGTCGAACGTCAGCACTTCGCCAACCGTGACCTTGGTTGGCCCAGTGCACTCCCACAACTCGAACGTGATGCAACGCGTGAACGGACCGGCCATAACCGTGGGCGACAGTTCCACGTCGACCACCAGGTCGTTGAAGGCGTTGATGGTGACCTTCTGATCCTGCGTAATGAAGTTGCCGCAGGCATCTTCCACCCTCCAGGTGATCGTGGTCGTACCTGACGGATACGGTTCGGTCAGGGTCTTGCCCGGATCGTCGCTCCGCTCGTAAGTGACCACCGGGTTGGGATCACAGTTGTCGTCCCCGGTGGGCGCAACAATGCCCGGAACGAGCACCGCCGTACACCCACCCGCGTCGGCATTCTGGGTCACATCACCTGGGAAACCCACGAACGACGGATTCGTGTCGTCATCAACCGTTATGACCTGAACAACCTCAATGTAGTTGCCACAGGCGTCGGTGACCCTGTACGTGCGGTCGATTGTCCCGCCGCATACGCCGCCGTTCAGCGCCCCGTCCACATGCGAGATCACCAGATCGTTGTCGGCTGTGCAATTATCCGACGCCGTGCCCCCCTGGGCTACAAACTCGGCGTAATTGGTCGCTGCATCAGGCAGGACATTGTCGCACTGCACGGTTACGATCGTCGGAGGCGTCGCGCTCGGGTTTGTGTGGTCGATGGTGATCGCGGCCACGTCGTTCAGCACCGGCAGAACCTCGCCCCCGCCGAAACCGCTCAGGCGTGTTGGCGGTATGTGCGTGCGGAACGAGACCAGGCTCGCCACATCACATACCTTTGCTAGCGCGGTGAACGTAATGCGAGCCATCGTGGTGTCATTCGACGTCCCGGGATCACCCGCTGGAGCGTTAACCGCATAGTCGATGGTTCCGGCGTCTTCGTCGACGACTTCATATAATTCTTCGATGAACGGGCTGTCACCGTGCTCCATGCTGACGAAGTCGAGCACGTTCTTATCGTACTGGAGGAAGAACTGCCCACCGACGATCGACGAAGTGGCGTTCGTCATGTCCACGCTGACAATCACCGTGTTCTCGCCGGCCTTCAAACAGTAGTCGTCGGCGTTGAGCGTCAGCGTCGGCAGACTGTCCAGCCACGGGCAGTAGTCCACCGCCTGCATGGAATCGTCGGACACGGGGTCCCCGATACCGTCCGTGTTTATCTCTGCCGCCGGGTTCCCGGTACAAGGCGGGACCTCAGCGGTCTCACCGCCGTCTTTGGACGGGTCATCGGGCCCGGTCGCATTGCCCCACCAGTTGTTCTCAGCCAGCAATGTCACGGACACGGGATTCCCTTGCTCGTTGGTGATGCCAGTCGTATTCCCGGCGATGCTGTTGTAAGCAATGGTAACGTTCGCCAGGTCCGGCGTGTTCGCATTGTCCTTATCTTTGACCAGAATGCCGACAATGCTGTCTGTTATGCGATTATGAGAAATCGTGTACTGATTAGTTGAGGAACTAAGAACAATCGCTGCCAACTCGTCGCCACCGTTATGATGGCTTCCGAGGAACTCGTTGTACGTGATCGTAACATCGTCGGCTGTATCATCGTCCCAGCCAGCGCTAACGCCCTCCTTGTAATCGTTGAACGTGTTCCCGGTTACCACAACATGGCTCATGTTCTCCAGACCGATCCCGATCCGGAGCAGATCAAAGTCGTTGTTCTTGAACTCCCAGTGCACGACGTTCCAGTCGCCGTGCTGCACGCCGTAGTTGACGTTATCGACCTTGTTGTTCTCGATGACACCGGGGTCATCCGCGGTACCGCTGGACGTGGCATTCTCGATCTTAATTGCCGTGCCTGAACCGCGACCGGGCCCAGTGATATAGAATCCCTTGACTCTCACGGGCGAACGAGTACGAACGGCTACGCCACCGATGCCCGAGATGTCTATGGTGGTGCAGGCACTGCCCGCACCCAGGAGTTGCAGGTTATCCATGGCTGCGGGTATGGTGACATTTTCGACATACGTCCCCGCCTCGACGTGGATCGTGTCGCCCGCGGACGCCGCGTCAACCGCCTCCTGTATCGTGCAGTACGGGTCGTCGATCGCACCGGTGGCCGTGGCGCAGTTATTCCCGTAGTCGTCATCCACATAGATATCCCCCGCCCAGGCCGCGGCGGTGCAGAGCATCACCCCAACAAGTACAATCATTACCTTTGACACTGTTTTCATGATTCTTCCTCCAGTTAAGTTTTGTCCCGGCAGCGAACGTTCGCCGCCGGTGTTTTCCACTTACGTACAGTTCATACCGTTCACACTGTTTGCTGACCTATCTGCCTTACCTCCTCTCCAGCCGGGCTTCGCAGGCCGGCCTTTCGGATCCGTCTTTCCATCGACGCATGCTCGAACCCACAGGCCGGGCGCCGCTTGCATTGAGCTCATCAATCATGCCGGACGGACCGATAAGGCAAGTTGAGGCGTCAAAAGGCGCACACATTCCTCGCTTGCCCGGTCACGGCCTGACCGGGGTCCGTGACAGTATCCGCGGCAGCTTTGGGGGGTTATCATGCGGGTGGGGTCGGCTACGGATGGCGGACCCGATCGTTTCGAGGATGGCTTCGTGGAGGAAATCAATCATGGCGGCACGG
>Ga0114922_10002974_pt1 | contig 15859 bp, 16 predicted proteins | sample AartaG_FD_100975 | JGI IMG/M metagenome (GOLD analysis project Ga0114922, IMG submission 100975) | Deep subsurface microbial communities from Aarhus Bay to uncover new lineages of life (NeLLi) - Aarhus_00045 metaG | ecosystem: Environmental > Aquatic > Marine > Oceanic > Sediment | place...
AGATTGACCCCGATATATATGCTGATGATTCGGATATGCTTTTTAAAATCATCAGATTAGGTTATCGGGTAATATATAATCCAGATGCAATTGTATACGAACGTGTTCCATTGAGTGTAAAAGGACGTATCATCCAGAAAATGAACCGAATAAATGGTTTAAGAAGCGTATACATGAGCAATCTTGATATGCTTGGAAAAGGACTTTTCGGAAAAATTATATATCCTTATGCGCTCATGACGCATATTATTTCTCCGACAATTATTTTATTTATCGTCCTTCTTTATCCCCTGATCGTTTTACAAAACCCTTTGTTCCTGGGCTTTTTGTTATTTTTCTTTATACCTAAAATAGGTGCAACTTTATTATCTTTTATGATAACTCAATTCATAATGAATTTTTCATTTCTAATCACAACATCAGGCTCATGGAAGGCAGTTGAAGATGCGAGATATGATTTAAAAAATAATAGTCAATAAAACTGTTACATAATTATGATGAATAAAATTGAGAAGGATTGCACATATACTCATGGAGGCGAAAGGAGTCTAAAACTCATCTCGCAACAAGAGGCATTTGACCTGATCTCTCTTGAGAAAGTGACGGACTTCAACGAATTGCTTGAAGACAATCTGCGCGAGCTGAAAGCTTTGTATCCAAAAGAAGCGAACCTGGATGAGAAATTCAAGCAATACATCGATGGGAAAGCCAATCCAGGGGATGTGGCCTCCTCTGAATTGTACCATTCATTTGTCTGGATAAGTAGGCTGTATAGAAACAGACCGACGATTGCGAGAATCCCATACCCTATCTCAATAGCAAGGAAGTACAACTGCAAGACAATAATGGACTTTGGCGGAGGAGGGGGGACCGAGTGCATAGCCTATGCCAAAGCTGGTTTAACAACCACTTATTCTGACAAACGGGATTTAAAAAATACAGACACTGTTAGAAGGCGCTTCCAACTAAGAAATCTGGACATTGCGATGGAAGATGGAAGAAATCTCCCGAAAGTGGAGTATGACATAATAACTGCATATGACGTCTTAGAGCACCTTTACGATGTAGAGCACTACACAGCGGAGCTCGTAAGCCGTTTGCGCTTGAACGGATTTTTTATCGTCTATCCTGATTTTGATAACATAACATTTGACGGCGACCATTTAGAGAAAAATGTGGTCTATCGAGATATTTTTGAAAAAATGTTGAACGTAGTGGGGCTAGAAAAAATAATGGAGGGGCCTTCATTGGATGTCTATAAGAAGATGGATACAAATTACACAAATGACCTAATACGGAAAAACAGCGAGGTAAAAAAGATGTTATACCTATTTGTGAAGGATCACTGTGGTCAGGTTATCAACGAGTCTTTAGCCCACCTAAAGAGCCAGAACTCACCCATCGCAAAAACTACCCTCGCATCAAGACTGGGGCTGACGGATACCATAAGGTCTGTAGGTAATAAGTTACCCATACCTCAGCAGGTAAAAAGGCAGGCATTTAGAGTATATAGAAAAACGTTCGATGAGAACCTGTTGGATAAAATAACAGACTATTATGCTGTTTATCGCATTGTTGAACATAAGCTTAAAAAATTGGGAGAAAGAAGATGAAAAGTTGATCTATTCAAAGATGTAATCGAAATGGGCTCATGTATTATTAGGCTTTGGTGGAAATTGAAGCTGCGATGGAAAGAGAAAGATAAATATTAGACTAAAAAATATATAATAGTAAAGAGGGGGGACAATGTCAAAAAACAAAAATATTTTGTTTATTACACATCACAATAATGATTTCGATCATTTTTTACCACTGATTGTCCACCTTAAAAAAGATAAAGAAATATATATAAAAATTCTTGCATTTTATACTAAACATGAATTACTGAAAAACAAATTACATAAATATATCTGCGATTCAAATGATATTAACCTGGATTCAATGACTGACATTTCTTACTTTAAGTGGATAAATAAGGTAGTTATCAAAACATATGGATATGTTATAGCCCATAGGAAGCTGTCAGACCCTGGACGCAGGATTATTCCTTCGTTCACAAGTATAGTAAAATCGGCAAGACAAACTGAGGGCAGATTAAAGAAAATAAAATGGAAAACGGTCGATTTTATTAAATCACCCGGAGACGCCATTTTAAGAACGCTTGAATTTCTACTGATAAGATATCTTGTGCTCTGCTCGATTTTTTTATTAACCAAGAATAAGATGATGAATTATATAGATTCAAATAATATTGATTTGGCGATCATTGATCATAGAGTAATTGATGAATCATTGATTGATACAAATCCAGTGGTTAGATTTATAAATGCACTCACTGGAAAAACAGACCCTATGGATCACGTGCTGTTTAGATTTGCAAAAATGGCTAGAGAAAGAGCAATTCCTATATTTATGATGCCTCATGGCCCGCAGCCAATTTCAAAAAATTTACCGCCTGATGCCAAAAATGAACTACGTCTTAGGCAGTTAAAAAACTCGTTCCGAGCGGATTTTCTCGCTATGTGTAATAAAAATGAACTCTCATTACTTCGTCACATGCACGGTATAAAGTCTACATTTTTTTTTGGTGATCCCAGATTTGATCTCGATTGGATAAACTACCTGGAATCTTGTGCTTTAAAAGTTTACGGACCCCTATTGAAGAAACCTGAGGATAAAACAGTTTTGCTATATTTAATGGATAATTTCACCTACTCTTCAGAAGGTAATCAAGAGTACAAATTAGAGATGCATAAGGATATTTTGTCGTTGGTTAATCATTTTCCAAACCTGGAGGTATGGGTAAAACATCATCCTCGTTATGTATTTGAAATTCCTATTGACGATTTTATTCATAAAGACAGACAAAAAAATATCAGGCAGTTTGGAAATGATACTGATACCTGTATTCTGTTAGCAAACGCGGATATCTGCTTATCTGCATCATCAACAGCATTTATACCGCCAATGTTACAGAGGAAACCTGTTATTTTTTATGATAGATGGAAGGAGAAACTCCATGATGTAACCACAATTTTTGATGACCTAAAATTTGAAGCCTCATCCAGAGAAGAGTTAATAGTTCAATATAAAAAGATAATTAATGGTGAATATTCAATTGATGATTCTTTCTTAGAATCTTTCTACAAGAATGTGTTCTCTACTGATTCTTTGTCTGAGAGTATGGTTGAAAAATATAGTGAAAAAATTTTTCATATCTTTGACACTCCCCCTGCCCAGAGCTTTTGAACTCCACCACGTGCAGCAGGAGAAATATTGGTTACAACAAATTCTCCTCCATCTACATAGTGTTTAAACCCATCATGGTACCACTCTCTTTCTGCATCATGCAATACTGCTACACCATTAGAAGCCAGAATACTACTCGCTTTATCCAAACACTCCTTTCTTTTGCGCCCATCAACAAGGATAAAGTTAAACTTTACTCCAAGCGTGGAAGGGAAATTTATGTATTCATCTAAATTTAATGTCTCCTGAATATTTTTATCGGGCTCATAAGTAGGGCTTTTTAAAAAACATTCAACATCATTGGAGAGATTGTATTCTTTTAGCATAACAATAACTTTTTCATGCCAGGGTATAAAATGTTCAATGGCAATCCATTTAAAATCCATCTTTTTTTGCTTCAAAAACTTTGAGAAATATATTGTGCCGTCACCAGAACCCCATTCTAAAATATTTAAAAATTTGTTTTTTTGTGCTAATTCAACAAGAGTTTTTTCAATGTATCTTATTTCGCTTAACCACATCTCCGGTGCATTTTGTAATACGTTTTTACTATCATAATCTGGCGTTTGATGCATTTTTTTTTCCCCTCCTTACATTGTCATTCAAAATATCTATTAAAAAAGATTTCTCTCAGCTCTTCCAAAACTTTATCACCTTCTTCATTTAATTGTTCTGCTTCTTTTATTTTTGGATAATATTTTTTTGGTAGTCGTACATATAGCACAAAAGTTCTTAAAAGTCCTTCGATCTCTTCTTTACTGAGTTGTGGCATATTTAAGACTGAACTTCCGATTGGATTATCAATCTTTGTGCTATCGTTAGACAAGTATCCTATCTTAATACAATACTCTCGCAAATGCGTACCATAATAAGGCTGGAAAACAAACCCATTTACAGAATCAGCTTTTATCTGTCTATTTAAATTTATTGTATCAAAAACTAATTCTCTTGTCTCATCAGGAAAACCGAGCATATTGTTTACACTTATCTTCATATTATACTTATTTAAAATCTTAAATCCTTCAATCACCTGTTTATTAGTAAATTTTTTATGAAGTATTTTCTTTCTAAATTCTTCATTGCCATGCTCTATACCGATAGAAATCCTGTCACAATTCATTTCTTTTAAAATTTTTATTTTCTCCTCTGTAATCGTTTCAATTCTAGTTTGACACCAAAACGGCAACCCAAATTCGGAATACATTTCTGCAAATTCTTCCAATTTTTTCACATGCATAGATAGAAACGTTTCAGAATTAAAATAAAAATATGATACAGAGAACCTACTTGTTTGATACTTCATTTCTTCATAAATTCTTTCAACAGATTTAGTTCTATAGTAACCAAACCCCTCCTCTTTGTACAGATCAGAAAGCGTGGGGGCATCACAAAAAGTACATCGAAACGGACATCCTCTATCAAAATTAATAGGTACCATATCTAGCATTTTCCCCTGCATAGGCCGAAACAACCTTTGTTTTTCAAACACAGAAAAATCTTCAAAAGGTAAGATGTTGAGATTAACAGGTGGTCGTAACTCATTTTTTATAATAATTCCATTCTTTTTTTTAATCCACAAATTTTTAATATAATCGTAAGACAAAATATTTCTCAAACAGTTGCAAAGTTCAGCAAGAGCTTCTTCTCCTTCTCCTATGCATAAAACATCTACTTGCTCTTTTTTTATTAATTCTTCTGCATTAAGAATCGCATGTACCCCTCCGAAAACAACAAGGATATCCGTACAATCAGCTTTTTTTATTAGGTTCAAACCCATTTCAACTGTATCATCTACAACAGAAACACCGATTAAATCAGGCTTATATTCTTTAACCACCTTGGCAAAGTCTTCATATACATCTTGTTCCTTAACTTCTGTTCCAACATCTTCTATATTAAACTTCCTCACTTGCATACGTTCTACACGCATTTCATCGTTAGTCTTATCAGTTGTTTTATATAAAGTCGTATCAAAAACTCTCACAGCATTTCCTTCTTTTTTCAAATATGCAGATAATAAAGCAATATTATTTGGTAATAAACTAACAAGCATTAAATTAGGATAAACAAGCAAAACTTTAAACTGCTCCATGTTATTTCTCACCCCTATTCTTGTAACACAACAGTGCTTCTGCCAGAAGAAAATCTTCTTCTGTACTTATTTTTACAGACTTCAAAAGACTTAATGGATAGAAGCCGATTTTTCCTGAAAACACTGCATATCCCTTTTCATCAAATGATTCAATAAATGTTTCAGCTCTCCAAACACAAATAGACCATGCACATAATTGGATAGGTGGAATATCCTGAGTTCTAGGCAACATAAAATGTGGATTGAAATTAATTGGTTTATTATTACAAAATGCTTGAAGTTTTTCTTCCCGGATAGTTATAACTGTGTCATAATCATTCTCTAAAAAAAAATTGGCAACATTATCAATATCCTTCCCATCAATAAGAGGAGACACTGGATTAATCATAACTAAAACATCAGCATGAGTACCCTTAATAAAGTCATAGTTAAATTGATCAGATGTTACTGTATCAGTAGAAAGCGATGGGTCGCGTTTGTAAAATTTCACTCCATTATCAAGAGCAATCTTCCCTATAATGTCACTCTCTGTATTGACATAAACTTCTTTTAAAGTTTTTGCATCTTTTGCTGCTTCAATTGCATAGTATATTAGTGGTTTCCCGTTTATAAGCCGCAAATTCTTCTGTTTTACCCTTTTACTTCCATAACGTGCAGGAATTTCACCAATGATTCTTTGCATTACACCACTCCTCATTAACAGAAATATTTTTATTGTATATAAAGTATAACCTCCTTCTATATAAGACACGGATTAACACTGATTTACGCGGACTTATTTACACGTTGAACATTGTTGATTTTTATCATCTGTGTTAATCTGCGTTAATCTGTGTCAACAATTTAGTTTTTTTATACATTTTTACAAAATCAGTAAATGTTTCTATAACTTCTTTTTCTTTTATATCACTAAATTTAAATTGTTTGCCAATGTCTTGAGAAAGGATCATCGTTAAATCTTTGCCAACTCTTTTTTTATCTCGTTTTAAATAATATATAATGTCCTGAACACTGATTTTTGTGATATCGAACTGAGGATAATAGTTTCGAAAAATATCTTCAAATTCAATATATTTTTCCTTTTTCATTATACCTCTTTTTAAAGACAAAAGATTGGCAAATCCCATACCTACGAGAACCGCCTCTCCATGACATACTGCGAAATTGCTTGCTGACTCCAGGGCATGGCCGAAAGAATGTCCGTAATTAAGGAGATTCCGCCTGCCTGTATCGAACTCATCTCCTACAAAATATGATTTTTTTATCTGCAGTGTTGACCAGATAATCGTTTTAAAAAGCTCTCCATGCCGCAAATCAGGTGATGCAAGATACTCTCGCAGTAACTCATACCCCTTCTCATCGGACATAAGATGAAACTTGATGATCTCTCCCAGCCCGCTGTTAAAATATTCCGGGGCTAACGTCTCACAAAAATTCATATCGATGAAAATTGCATCCGGAGGGTAAAACGATCCAATCAGATTTTTACTGTCGTCAAAATTAATCGAGGTTTTCGAGCCTATACAGCTATCCGCCTGCGCCAATAGCGTCGTAGGGAAGAATATCCACTTTAAGCCCCTGTACAGCGTAGAGGCAATAAACCCGCTGATATCCTGAAGAATCCCGCCCCCTATCGTCACCAGAATATCGTTCCGCGTGAAACCGTTTTCTATCAATGCCCCATAATAATTTGCAAGATTCCCATACTCCTTGTTCGTTTCCAGAGCTTCTATCACTATGCAAAAATCATCACCGATAAATTGCTTCAATTTCTCCTCATAACTCCTGTACACGTTGTCGTCCACGAAATAAAACAACCGATCGTATTTTAAATCCGCGAAGACCTCCTCTCTTTTCTCCAGGAGGCAATCGATCATATCTACCGAGTAATCTTTTATTTTTGACTGTATCTTCATTGTGCCGTTACACCCCCATCAACTACAATCGTTTGGCCCGTAATGTACGTATTCAAATCCGAACATAAAAGCACCGCGATTTTCGCAATTTCTGAGACATCGGCAAATCTGCCCAGAGGGACCTCTGAAGCCAGGGCATTCATTTCTTCCTCTGAAAGAATCGACATGGTTAACTCAGTCAAAGTGAATCCAGGGCACAAGGCATTCACCAAGATATTGTACGGCGCCAGATCCAGCGCACTTGCGCGGGTTAACCCTATCATCCCGGTTTTACTCGCAGAATACGAATTACGTTTTGCCTTGGACACGACGCCAAAAATAGAGCTGATATTCAGAATCTTTCCTCCCTGACTATTCTTCTTCATCACTTTCGACACTTCTCTCATCAAACGCATCGAGCCGGTCAGATTCACGGTTAACACCTTTTCCCAGTGCTCATCTTGTATCTCATCAATCGGCTCGATAATATTGATTCCCGCATTGTTGATTAGTATGTCGATACGGGGCGTTTTACTTATGACCTCTTCCATGAACCGTTCAATGCTTTTCTCATTAGATAAATCCAACCGTTCGTATCGCCCCTTTTCAGTGGGGGACTCAAGTTGTTCATTTGTACCTGTATAAATGACGTAACACCCCGATTCAAGAAGAAGCGAAACGATGCTTCTACCTATCCCTCTTGACCCACCGGTTACGATTGCTGTTTTCCCTGAAAAATCAATTTCCATATTTAGTTTCTTCATTTACATAAAGTATAACTTCCTTCTATTTAAGACGCTGATTTACACGGATTTACGCGGATTTATTTAAGTTTAACATTGTTGACTTTTATCATCTGTGTTAATCTGCGTTAATCGGTGTCAACAATTTATTTTCTCTTTTTTATTCACCTATCTCTGCTTACATCTAATCTAATCAGATAAGTGGTAATAAGATGGTTCAAAATGAGATGTATATCCTCTACTGGTCCATATTCACCTTTCATCGTTTTTATATGCACACAATGATGGCAAATCTTCTTCATCTTCCCTCCATCGAAACCTAAAAATCCAATGGATATACCACCCTTATCCTTCGCATACTCAATTGCCTTTATCACATTCGGTGAATTTCCACTTGCCGATATTCCAACTAAGACATCTCCCTCTTTGAACAAATTCCTCATCTGCCCCACGAAAACATTCTCATATCCTTCATCGTTACCCAGTGCAGTAATATATGCAACATTGTCAGTCAGGCTCACTGCTTTAAAAGGCTTTTTTCCCGCGATGAAGGTGCCTAATGCCAAATCCTCGGCAAAATGCGAGCAGGTTGCTGCACTACCACCGTTCCCAGCAAAGAAAATGGTTTTTCCGTTGGCTCTTGCATTTTGAAACACTTCAATAACGTTATCAATTGCCTTGAAATCAAGATTGCATAGCAATTCTGACAAATACGATACGTATCGTTTAGCGTAGTCTTCGCCTGATTGTGCCTTCGAAAATATCTCCTCAATTTTGTTCATTCTTTCTTTACTCCCATTATTGTTAGCGGTCAGCCGTCAGCCATCAGTGGTCGGCTTTTGCATGAACCCCTACCTTTTATAATGTATTATAAGTTATATATGTCTAAATAAACTTCTTCTCGAGGAAAGGGTAGTGTAGCCGTATATATCGCCAGAACCATTTTGTGCTCCTTTTGCCATACTTTCACGTTTCTAAAATCCATCATTGCTTTTTAGCTGATTGCTGAAACCTGATAGCTGATCGCTTCTTACAAACCTCTAAAAGATTCCTCACGGCTTGCACTTCCATTTTCAATCTGGATTCTTTTGCATAAGAGCCAATGTGAGGAGTAAGAATAACCTTATCAAGTTCTGTAAGCGGTCCTGTATATGGTTCCTGCTCAAAAACATCCAATGCTGCACCTGCCATATAGTTGCTTTTCAACGCCTGATATAAGGCACCCTCATCTACAATACCGCCTCGAGAGAGATTTATGAGGTATGCCCCTCTTTTCATAGATTCTATCTCTTTTTTGCCGATGATATGTCTGTTATCTTTAGAGTAAGGAATATGGATGCAAAATATATCGCTTTCTCTTACAAGGTCTTCAAAAGAAAGAAGAGATACTTTGTGTGTCGCAAGCCATTTTGTATCGGGTTGAACATCCGCGCCAAATACAGTTGCGCCAAGCCCCAATAAGAGTTCAGCCACCATACGACCTATACGACCTAATCCTAAAATGCCAACCCTCTTGTTTAGTAATAGGCTTCCCATTTCTTTATTCCAATTACCCTTGCGAATCTCTCTGTCACAATACGATATGTTTCTCAGAACGTCAAAGATAACGCCGACAGTCAACTCAGCTACTGCTCTCGTTGGTTCATCCGGTGTATTTCTTACACCGATTCCAAGTTCCTTTGCCTTCTCTAAATCAACGTTGTCCATCCCAATACCACAGCGACTTATACAGCGCAAAAATGATAGCGATTCCAAAACCGTTGCATTTAATGATTCATCACCAGCAACTATTCCGATACAATTTTTTCCCAGTTTGATAACTTCATCCGGTGTCATTTTCCTGCCGAAGCGATTCCGAATAACTTCGCAGTTCTCTTTCTCCAAGAACTCTAATGGCTGCTTCCCGCAGGTGCCAAATGTTGTCGTGGAGATAAGGATTTTGGCTTTCATTATTTCCTCCGCGCTGCAACACGAACGTGAGAACTCAACTTGAACTGTTGTAGAAATTCTTGAAAAGAACGATGAGCATTTTTATCCCTGTTTTTGAGAAAATAAGAGATAAAGCGAGGAACTTGTAATTTATCATTATTCTCCATAGCATTTTTTACGAGTTCTACATCAAGTTGACCCGGCGTGCTCAGCTCAATAATTTCAAAACCACACCTTTCCAGCAATTTAACTATCCCTTCAATCGAAAGCAGATTAATTTTATCAGGAGGAAATATGGTTTTTGAATTGTTCCATAATACTTGTAAATCAAAACCACTGATGGTTGAAGTGGTAAAAAATAGAAGCCCTCTATCAGTCAAAAGCGATTTCACAGCATTTAAAAAAATCTCTACATTAAAAACGTGGTCAAAAACAGCAAAAGCGGTTACTACATTTGCATTAATTTCGGTAGAATCTACACTCATAATAGATTTATTGATTACTTCAAATCCCTTTTCTTCTTTTATTGATCCCGCTATATCTACTGCGGGGTTAAGAATTATTTTGTTCTTGAATAGATTGAGTTTATCTATTTCCTCCAGGAATTCATTATACATAGAATTAATATCTACAAAAACGGATGGTTTTTCAACGTATTGTTCCGTTAAGTTAGCGACCCACATTGCCCGAGGTCTAAATAAATGTCCAATACGACCCTTTACGGTCTCTTTAACAACATGGGAATGCCAAAATTCAGTTGCTTCTGACTCTGTAAAGTATCTATTGATATTTTCTTCTGAAGGTCTTGGAGAAACGTACAAAGTTTTACAATCCATACATTCTACATATTCCAAGCCAAATTTGTTAAATCCTTTTCTCCTTCTATTACTATCACAAGCAGGGCAAGGAACGTCAACAAGATTGCCTTTATCAATCAATAATCGTTCGACTTCTTTTTCTGTTATTTCGAGATATCTATCAAATGACTCGGATGGCCAAATTTCTAATTCCCTATAATCATCTGACACTACTACTCGTTTCATATTCCTTTACCCCATTTTGTATCTGCATTATAAATTTTATAAACCAATTCCATAGCTTTCAATGCATCTTCAGAAGAGCCGATAATAGCTTTTTTATCATTTTTGATACAGTCAACAAAGTCTTCGACCTCTAATTCCCATGAGCGATCTTGATCAAAGTAGGTTAGCTCCTCATGCGGATTGCCCATAGCGGAACTCTCGTTCTCAAATTGTTTTCTCGCCGTAATTAACCTCTCACCATGTCCATAACTGCGGGTGGAAGATAATATGCCGCTAATAACGACATATCCCTCTTCAAGGAATATTTCCAAAGAGAAAGTATGTTTCCACTGTGTAGAAGAAGAATGAAACATAGCCACCTGGTTTTTTTCATTCCGAAGTATTGCAAATGCGTTATCTTCCATATCAATATTCCAATACGAATTTGTAACGAAACTATGTACCTCCGTGAAGTCACCACAAAACAATCGAAACAGGTCTATCATGTGAATGCCTTGGTCTAATAAAATACCGCCACCAGCTATCTCTTTATTGCTTCTCCATTGTTTTTCAAAGTCAACACCACCCGATTTACCGTAAATGCCTCTCATCCAGAGAATCCTTCCAAGCCTACCACCCTCTACTATTGATTTCGCTTCCATTACAGCGCCGTGATAGCGATGATTGAACCCAAATTTCAATTTTAACTCTTTATTTCTTTGCTCGGCTTTGATGATAGCATGAATATCATTTAGATTCCTTCCCGGTGGTTTTTCACAAAATACGTGCTTTTTATTATTCAATGCAGATATTACGATTCCTGGTGTGAATTTATTTGGTGTGCAGACAAAGACAGCAGCTATGTCTGTCTTTAATAAATCGTGGTAGTTTTCATAAAATTCACAATTGTGGGATTCGTTTTGTTCAGGTGGAACAATATCGCAAATTCCTTCAAGGGATAAATCTGGCAGGTTATTAATAACATTCATTCTGATTTTGCCCACTTTTCCCAAACCTATTATCCCTACTTTCATTTTCACTTTGGTATTTTCTCCCAGTCGTCCAGAAATCTTCCTAATCCTATATCTGTCAATGGATGCCTAAACATCTTTTCAATGACCTTAAATGGAACAGTTGCAACATGCGCACCTGCTTTAGCTGCCTCTATTACATGCAGAGGATGCCTAATGCTCGCTACTATTACTTCAGTTTTAAAACTATATGTATTAAATACATCTACCATCTCACGCACAATTTGCATACCATCATGGCCGATATCATCTAATCTTCCAATAAAAGGGCTCACATAGATTGCTCCAGCCTTAGCAGCCAATAACGCTTGATTAACCGAAAAAACCAACGTAACATTTGTTTTTATACCTTTTGCACTCAGTATTTTAACTGCCTTTAATCCTTCAGGAATCATTGGTATTTTCACTACCGTGTTTGGTGACCATTCTGAGAGTTCAACAGCTTCTTTAACCATTCCTTCTGCATTTGTGCTAATTACTTCAACACTGATGGGTCCATTAACTATATTCATGATTTCTCGAGCCAACTCTTCAAATTCTCTACCCTCTTTTGCAACCAGCGATGGATTTGTTGTTACTCCATCGATAACTCCCCAGTCATTCGCTTTCTTTATTTCTTCTATATTAGCCGTGTCAATAAAAATTTTCATCTTTTCATCTCCAATAATTCTTTTACAGATTTAAATATATAATTCGAAGTTAAGCCATGTTTTTTCAACAATTCTTGGTATTCACCAGATTCACCAAATTCATCATTTACTCCTATTATCCTCATTGGAACAGGATATGTTTCTGCCAATATCTCAGCAACTGCACCACCTAAGCCGCCATAAATACTGTGCTCTTCAACTGTAACAGTGGCTCCTGTTCTTCTTGCCTCTTTAATTATACTTTCCTTATCTATTGGCTTTACCGTATGAATATTGAGCACGCAGGTGCTGATATTTTCTTCCGCTAGCATTTTCGCGGTATCCAATGCTTCATGTACCATCGTGCCAGTAGCAATAATAGTTAAATCATCGCCATCTATTAGCTTAACCGCTTCACCATATCTAAACTCATAATTCTCATCAAAAATAATAGGGGTCTTTACACGATTCAACCGGATATATGCAGGTCCTGCACGACTTGCTTCTGACATAACTGCTTTTTCCGCTTCTACAGCATCAGAAGGTACAATCACCATCATATTTGGTATGACCCGCATGAGTGCTATATCTTCCAATGATTGATGTGATGCGCCATCGGGTCCATTTGTTAATCCCGCATGGCTAACCGCTATTTTCACATTTAGATTGTCGTGGGCAATGGTGTTCCTTATTTGCTCCCAGGCTCTGTTAGAGAAGATTGCATAGGTGCTGACAAAAGGTGTTTTTTCTGCAATTGCAAGTCCAGCAGCAACTCCTATTAAGTTCTGCTCGGCACAGCCAACATTAAAAAATCGCTCAGGGTATTTCTTTGCAAACTTATTTGTTTGTGTCGAGACCGATAGATCAGCGTCTAATACCACAACCTCTTCTTTTTCTTTACCTAAAGCAACCAATGCATCTCCATATGCATCCCTTGTAGATTTTAACTCCATAAGCCTTTATCCCTTTAGTTCTTCTAATGCTTTTTCCATTTCTTCTTTATTCAACGCCCTGCCATGGAACGCGTTAATCCATTCCATGAAAGATATACCTTTCCCCTTGAATGTATGGGCTATGATTGCAGTTGGTCTGCCCTGAGTACTATTTGCCTCATCAAGCGCTGCTGCTATCTCTATAATTTCATTCCCATCAATTTCGATAACGTGCCAGCCAAATGCCTTCCATTTTCCTGCTATTGGTTCCAGACGCATAATCTTTTCGGTCAGTCCATCAATTTGAAGACCATTACGATCCACTATTGCAGTTAAATTATCCAATTTGTAGTGTGATGCAAGCATTGCTGCTTCCCAAACTTGTCCCTCATCACATTCACCATCACCTAACAGAGTACAAACCCTATAAACTCTTTTATCTAGCTTGCCCGCCATTGCAATCCCATTTGCAATGGATAAACCCTGTCCAAGCGATCCTGATGAGACCTCAACGCCAGGAACTTTGCTATCTGGATGCCCTTGCAACATACTCCCCATCTTTCGCAATGACGGCAATCTTTTAACGGGGAAGTAACCTGCCTCAGCTAAGATTGCATATAATGTTGGTGCTGCATGCCCTTTTGACAAAATAAAGCGATCTCTATCTGTCCATTCCGGTTCTAAAGGATTATGGTTCATTGTATGAAAATAAAGTGTCGTTAGGATGTCAACACAGGATAACGACCCGCCTGGATGCCCCGAACCAGCCACATAGATCATATTAATGACTTGTTTTCTGATTTTTCTCGCTTTATCCTCGAGCCTTTTAATACTCTCCCTATCTATCATTGAGATACCTCCCAACTCACTTGCTCCCTGCGAATGCAAGTTGCACTCCTTTCAACATGGTATTTAGCTGGTGTTTTAGCTCATCCCTCGTTATTGTTGCAGACCCTAACTTACCAACCACTATTCCAGCAGCAATATTTGCCAATATTGCTGAATTGACCATATTGGTAACGCCAACTGCCAGAGAAAGCGCAATCAGACTTGTCACCGTATCACCAGCACCAATACCAGCCACATTGTATACCTCTTTAGCAATTGCAGGTATGTACGTAACACCGCCATTTTTCTCAAAGAGGGACATATCATCCTTTCCACGGGTGATGAGCACATATTCACATTCAAGTTGTGTCAACAGCCATTGACCCATGTTTCGAATACTTGTTTCATTGATTTGACCAATTCCTGTGACTGTACTAGCCCTCTCAAGGTTGGAGTTGACAATTGTGGCACCTTTGCAGTCAAGGAAATGCACAACTTTAGGATGAACTATGACAGGCTTGCCAAATTTTTTAGCTGAGGATATCAGACCCTCCAACAACCTATTTGTAACCATACCTTTATCATAGTCTGAGATAAGGATTGCATCTACATCGTTGATTTTTTCATTCAAAAAAGCCAAAATAGTTTTGGTGTCTTCATAGCCTATTGCATCCCTTTTTTCCCTATCAATCCTCACTATCTGTTGTTTCTCCGCTATTATCCTTGTTTTTACTGTTGTAGGTCTCTCCTTACTAACAATTATACATTCAGTATCTACTCCATCCTGTTTTAGCAAATCTATCAACTTTCTACCATTCCAGTCGTCACCAATAACGCCAACAGCAACAGCATTTCCACTCAAAGCTCTTATATTGCTAATAGCATTTGCAGCACCACCGGGTCTGAACATTTCAGATACGATGTCAACCACAGGAACAGGTGCCTCAGGGGAGAGCCGAGAGACCGTTCCCTGTATAAACTTATCCAGCATAAAATCCCCTATAACCAACACACGTGCACTACCAAATTGTTCAACTATCTCTTTTAGCCCATCGATGTTCACTTCAATTCCTTCTGCCATGTGTCCTGAAGTCCCTTAGCCGTGAGTCACTCACTGCTCGCTCTTTTCATCGTCTAATTTCATCGCATCGTCCCGAGCCAAAAGATGTAGTCGGGGTCTTTCAACCAATGTTTCAACTGAGGAGCCCATGTGAATACGCATTTCTCCTCGTATTTATCGCGCATTTCAATCGCTTTCTTAAAGCCCCTTTTGAATATTCTCATGCCTTTTGTCTCTTTTAACTTCTCAATGAGTGCTGAGAGTTTTTCTGCAAGCGCCGTATTAACTATGCTTCCACGATGTTTCGCGTACCAAAGCGAAGCTCTGACAAGTGCTTTGTCTAAGGGATTCTGCTTTCTCCAGTTGCCGTTTCTCAGCCCCTTCTTGAAACTTGCGAGAAGGTCCTCGTAGGTTATGCCTACCATGTTATGCTACTTTTAATTTGATAT
>Ga0114922_10002975_pt1 | contig 15857 bp, 9 predicted proteins | sample AartaG_FD_100975 | JGI IMG/M metagenome (GOLD analysis project Ga0114922, IMG submission 100975) | Deep subsurface microbial communities from Aarhus Bay to uncover new lineages of life (NeLLi) - Aarhus_00045 metaG | ecosystem: Environmental > Aquatic > Marine > Oceanic > Sediment | place: Aarhus...
GTTGGAATTCGCTCACCATTTCCAAAATTTAATTTTTTTAATTCTTTAAGTGTCATTTGTTTTACAATACCTTCGATTCCTGCTGTTCTAAGTGTATTGTAATCATGGATTATAACAATTTCACCATTTATTGTTTCTTGAACATCAAATTCAACATAATCTGCTCCTAAGCGAATTGCCTCTTTAAATGCTTTTAATGTATTCTCTGGGGCTATTTTATTTGCGCCTCGATGACCCATGATGATAATCCTGTTATTTGCATTCATATTGATATTCTCTCATAAAGTAATTAATTATTACTTTAAAATTTAGCATTTGATTTCCTTAATTAATTAGAACGCATGCGATAAGTTTAAATAAGAGATTGTCTAAAATCAATATTAATCCATGACCATACAATATAATCAAAATTTTGTCCGATATAATGGACAAAAATTTAATGTTGAAAATCAAGCCTTATATATAACCAATAAAGGCATAAAGGACATTGAAAAAATACAATACCTCGAAAATTTATCTAGTTTACACATTTTAGATTTATCAAATAACCAAATATCTCAAATTAGTGGCTTAGATAAACTTAAAAAATTAGAGATTTTATGTTTAAATAATAATCAAATTACTGAAATAAAAGGACTTGATAATCTAGAAAACTTAAGAGTATTATGGTTGAAAAAGAATCTAATTCCTGAAATTAAAGGCTTAAATTCTCTTCATAACCTAGAAGAACTTTGGTTAAAAAAAAATAAGATTTCAAGAATCAGGAATTTAAATAAACTTAAAAAATTAAAATTTTTGTGTTTGTGTGATAATCTGATTTCTGAGATTGAGGGACTTGATTCCCTTATTAATTTAAGGAGTTTAAATCTCATAAATAACAAAATTTCCTCCATATCTAATCTCCAACACCTAAGTAATTTAGAAGATTTAGATTTGAGTTATAATAAAATAAGCGATATTGAAGGGTTATCACATCTTTCAAATTTATGTTTCTTCGGTTGTAGGCACAATAAAGTTATACAAATAAAGGAATTAGATCACTTAAATAACATAAGTGCAATTTGTTTAGAAGGGAATCCAATAGATTTACAAAAATTAAGAAAAAAATTAAAACCATAAAGGAAAGATCCTAACTTTCCAATTTACTTAATTTTATTAATAACTTCTTTTGCTGCAATAATATCATTGGTAATTATCCCATCAACACCATTTTTAATCAATCTCCTTATAGCGGGCTTAACATCAACAGTATAAGCATTTACCCTAAGTTTTCGCTGATGTGAATAATCTATAAGTTGTTTATCGACTATCACATAATGAGGATGGATAAACGAGAAGTTTTTTTTTGCAGCTCTATCAATTGCTTGTTTTTTAATCTTCCAATTGTTCCATTTTGGATTATTATAGACTTTTACATTATAGGGAATTAAAGATGCAAATTTAAAATTTGGCTCTAATTTTTGAATCTTTTTTAGTTCTTTAAAATTGAATGAGCTAATGATTGTATCTTCAACCAAATCTGATTCTCTTAACAACTGAACTAATTTTTCACCGATATTTGTAGATATAACTTCTACACATAACCCGATCTTACCCTTGGTGAGATTAATTACATCTAACAAAGTGGGTATTTTCTCACCTTCCCCAAAATCAAGAGTTTTCAATTCCTCTAAAGTTGAATCTTCTACAAACCCCGAGTGTCCTGTAAGTCTTGATAATTCAGGATCATGAGTAACTACAAGTTCGCCATCTTTAGACTTAAAAAGATCAAATTCAATATAATTAGCTTTATACTCTATCGCTTTTTGAAACGCTTTTAGTGTGTTTTCGGGCGAATCAGAGCTTGCACCACGATGCCCTATAATTAAGATTCGATTTTTCAAATTGTTCATTGTTTAAAATTCCCTTAAAATTTAATTTTGCTAAGGAAATTTAATATCTCTTTTTAATTAAATGTTTATTTTACTAAAGTTAAATCGATTGACTATTGAAACGAAAACTTCTGATAATCACCACTTTCACAAACCAAATTTTTATAGCCGAATTATTAGCAATACAATAAATAGGTAAAAGAAAAATTTAAATACCCGATTGCAACATACATAATTGGTCGCCATTAAATTTATATAGGTTAAGTAGTTTTATAATTAATTGATAAAAGAATATTGTATAACACATATAAGAATTGGTTATACGATAAAATAAAAAAAAATTGGTGATTCAATCATTAAATTCTGTCCAGATTGCGACAATATAATTTTCCCTAAGAACCAGAAAATATTATATTGTAAAGCGTGCGATAAGGAATTTGAATTGGATGCGGAGTCTGACGATTTTAAAATAGTTAAGAAAATTAAACACGACGAAAAAGAAACAGCTCCTATTGTTGTGAAGGAAACCTTAGCTAGCGTTAAAATTTCGTCACGAGATCGAAAAGCTTTTGAGGAATTCTTTGATGTAGGTGGAGCAGAAGAGTATTAGTTTCTTAAAAGCAACACACCAATTTTAGCTCATTTTTTCTTTCTCATTTTGCACTATAAATTGAAATTATGTTTGCGATCATATAACTAAAAATAAAATGATAAAATATAATTGGGAGAAAAAATTTCATTTTAGATAATATTAGTTTAAAAACTGATTAATATGGCTGAAGAAAAAAAGAAAAGAATTAGAGGTTTTGCTGGCGTCGTATCCAAGCAAATCGAACCATTAAACGAGATTGAAAAATTTAAAGAAGATTTTAAGGATAGAACCATCAAAATTCTTTTAAATGCGACTGACGGAAAGAACGCGGCATTAATAGTTATTGATAAAGGAACTATCCGCGTCGAAGAAGTTGAGAATAATCCAAAGGAAAACCTTAAGAAGAAAAAAGTAGGATGGGATGGGCGTATTCAGGCAAAGACAAACGATTTTGTCGAACTTCTAACGAGTGAAGATCTTAGTATTGGTAGCGTTGTAGGCAAAGTTCTTACTTTCAAGATAAGGATAAGAGGGCTCTTTAAAGCACTAACATTATTAGAGCTTTTTAAGTATTAAATTTACTATTTTATTCTAAACTCCTTTTTTTAAATATTAAAATTTTTAGTAAAAGGAAAATAAGTTAAAATATTTAAATTTCTAACTTAAAAACTTTAATAAGTGAGATCATTTTTTCTTTTAATCCCTTTGTATCCTCCTCCTTGACAGATTGGATAATTACTTTTTTATCTTGATCCGATATACCGTGAAATCTGTCAAGAAAGAGTCTTAAGTATATAACCTTTTTAGAGGGATTTTTTTTAATGTTAGAGACAAGATTCTCAAGAAGGGAATTAATTGACATTAACTCTGGATCCGAAGATATTGGTTCGCAAATAAATTTATTGGATAATCTATGTTCTTTAATAAGACTATTATTTTCAATAATATCTCGGTTAATATCGCTAAGGAGATCATTTCTTGAAGAAATTGACAGATCTGAAAGTATTTCTTCAATTTTAAGGCTTTTTTCATCAATTTCTTTAAGAATTGAAAGAGCTTTATCAACAATTTCCCGCTCCATATATAACCTAACTTTGTTTAAATTTTTAAATTTTTCCTTATATATTTTATTGATATGGATAAATTTACGGAAGATAAACTCAACAAATTTCAAGATTTTGTAGGGTATCAATTTAAGAATCCTAAAATGTTATTCCAAGCGTTAACCACACCTCAATATGGAAATGAAAATAGCCTGCCTCATTATGAAATCTTGGAAAATCTTGGAGATGCAGTGTTAAAATTGATTATCAGTGTGAAAATGTATAATGAAGGTGAAGACGATCCAGGTAATTTAACGAAGACTAAACAGCGGATCGAAGATAACCAGACATTTTTAAGGGTAGCTAAAGAAATGGAATTATGGAGATATATATTTGCATCAAATAAACAAAAAATAGAAGGAACATCCATCCTAGCTGAGGTTTTTGAAGCTATTTGTGGAGCAATTTTTCTAGATTCTGATAATAATCTCAAAAAAGTTGAGCAAATAATAGTAGACAAATATTTTAAGGATTGGAGTTCAATGATAGAACAATCCCCACATTTATACAAAAACCAACTCTTAGAATACCTTCAAAACATTTACAAGACAACTCCGAAATTAGACTTTGAATACGAGAAGTTTGGTCCAGATGACGATTCTTGGTGGGTTGCAAAATTTCCTCGAATTTTTGATCAAAACCAAGAAAAAATAGTTGATCTTCCTTCGATGTTAAGATCGGAGGAATTTAAAAGAAAAAAAGATGCTGAAAAAGATTTATGTATTAAAATTTTAAAATATCTACAAGAAAACTGATTTCTTCACTTTTTTCTAACTTAATATCTTAAGCTCGTTTTTAGTTACCCAGTATGGATACTCCTTGATTTATTGCATGATGGTTTCGAAGTAATTAGTTTTTATTGATTGTTCGAATAAAGTAGAATCTTAAGGTTTAAAACTTTTTTACGACTTCTAATCCTACAGTAGTAATGAAATTATAATTTCTATTCTAATTTAATATTCTAAAATAAAAGGGTTAATCTTAATGTCTGAAGGAAGAATTATTAAAAAGACTCCAGAAATGGACGAATATGAAAATGAAACGGGAAAACTTGCAATTTGGAAGGGTAGGGAAAGTAAAGACTTCCGGAAGTGGCAAGTTAAAAAACAAAAGGATGTAATCAAAAACCAAAAAGCCGAAATACTTTCACAATCTCGAGAAGAAAGAAAGCAAATGAAAACTGAGATTAAACAAGAAAAGGAGATTGGGAAAGATTATGAACATCTAATTGTTGTAGAAAATCTCCACAAAACTTACTTGCTTGGGACTACCGCTGTGGCAGCACTTCGGGGAGTCGATTTGACAATTGATAAGGGAAACTTTATAGACATCATGGGGCCGTCAGGAAGTGGTAAAACAACTCTTTTGAATTTAATAGGAGGACTCGATACTCCTACCAGAGGTAAAATTTTTTTAGAAGGCCGCAATATATCCATGCTTAACGATAACGCTTTAGCAGAGATTAGAAGGGAGCGGATTGGATTTGTATTCCAATTTTACAACCTACTCCCTCAGATGACCGCCTTAGAGAATGTAATGGTACCTTTACATTTTTCAGGAAAATTGAGTCGTCGAGGGAAAAGGAAGAAAGCTTTTGATTTGTTAGCCCTCGTAGGATTGGATGAACGTTCTCATCACACGCCTTCAGAGCTAAGTGGGGGAGAACAGCAAAGGGTAGCAATTGCAAGGGCTTTTGCAAACGATCCTGCTATTTGCGTATTAGACGAACCAACCGGAGATTTGGATTCTAAGACTGGGGTTATGATTTTAAATTTATTAAGGGATTTAAACAAAAGAGGAGCTACTTTTATATCTGTATCTCACGATGCAGCTGTTTCTGAGTTTGCATCTAAAGTTTTTCACATGAGAGACGGGAAACTGACCCACGAAGGGAAAATTGGGGGTTTAAAGGAAACACAAGCCATGGAGTTGAAAAGAAAACAAGAAGCTGAAATGAATAAGGAAAAGTGTAAGAGTATGATTTTTAGATATCTTTTTGCAAACCAGGGGAAAACCCTAATTAAAGTAAATGATATTAAAAGTAGTATTCCAAATCCAATTATTGTTAACTTACCAGAACATTTTAATGATATTCTTGTTGAATTAGTGCAAGAAAATAACATTAATGGAAGAGTAGTAGGAGACGAATTACATTTAGATTAATATTATTAATCTTTTCAATATTTAACATAAAAGTAAATAGTTTTTATACAAATGTCTAACGTAAAATTAGTGTTTAAATACGCATTTAAAGATCTTCTTCGTCACAAGACGAGGACTTTTGTGGGTATACTTGGGATAACCGTTTCAATTGCACTTTTGGCACTAATTTTATTTTTATCGGATTCGATTTCTGTGACTTTTATTGATTATTTGAGCATCGATTCAGGTCAACAGGATTTAAACGTACAAGTTAGGCATTACAATGGAGAACCTGAAAATCGTTCTGATTACTTCGAGTTTCAAGAGATAGTTGATAAAATTAAGGGTGAAGTAGAGGAAATTGAGGGATTAATCCCTAGAATGGGTTTATATGGTAACGTGAACTTTTCAGAAGGATATGAAACTCAAGAATTAGCTAATGCGAGAAGATGGGTACAAATTTCAGGAATTGATTTTGGACTAGAAAATCAACTCGAATTTGGTCACTTTATCAAACCGGGCACAAACGAGTTGCTAGAATTATCGAGTTTACCCGTAAACCATTGTGCTATTTATTACGGTTTAAACGAAGAAATTAAATACGCAGAAAATGATACGATTGAAATTCGAATGGGTTTTTGGCACGGTAATCAATACTATTACAATGTTAGAAACTATACAATTGATCGTATTTTCGATTTTCAATTAAAATGGCCTGTAGTGTATACTAATCTTCCTCTCATAGTTGTCGACATCGCTACACTTTACGATACTTTTGGAAATGATACTTTTAATGGAAAATGTAACGAGTTAATTCTTACAATGAAAAAAGGGCAAAATATTTATGATGCTCGAGATATCGAAGGTTCTGAGAACAGAGTTAAAAAAATCGCAGGTGAAGTTCAACTACTTATTGGACTTAAAGAATACGACATTAATTCACCTAAAGTTGAGATTTTAGGTTATTCTGAATTGTTTAGCGTAGGGCTTACAATAATTTTCGTATTTGTATCAATGATTTCAATGTTGATCTCGGGCGTGTTAATCAATGGAATACTTAAGACTTCTGTGGAAGAACGAATAAGGGAATTTGGCATCTTTAGAACATTGGGAGCTACTAAGAAGTATAATTTAGTTATTGTTTTAACTCAGGGATTGTTGTTATGCAATTCTGGAACGATTCTGGGTATAATATTAGCTCAATTAGCTACTGAGTTTGTTGTACTCCCTATTGCCGGCGCTGTAGTCGCAGAATCAATACCCGGATTAGCAGGTAATATTACTTTCTCTACTACAATATGGTCGATCCTTATATCTTATATGATTGGATTGAGTGTCGGAATAGTAGTAAGTATTTCTCCAGCCTTAAAAGTTATGAGACTCCAATTAATTGAATCGATACATCCTTATCGTAAAGAAGATGTTTTGTATAAACTTAAAAAACGAGCTTCTGTTAATTATAAACTGCTAATAGTTGGGGGGATCCTAACGGTTAATGCAGCTTTAGTTCTTTTTGTTCTTCCAAGAATTTTAAATTCTGGCGATCTCTCGCTTTTTGCGGGCACTTTAATTGCCCTCCTCTTAATATTTCTAATTGGAATGACATTAGCAGGCCTTGGTATTCTACCGTTAATTTTAAGACTTTTCATAAGATTTTTTCAACTTTTTTCTAAAAAATTATCACCGGTATATCGAATTTTCATTTTTAGGTATGCTCGGAGAAATTCTAGCACTATAATGACTTTTGCCTTTACATTTTCTTTCGTAATTTTTACCTCAAGTGTATTTAGTTACTTAGGAAATCAAGGTGTGGTCGCCGCAAATCTTAACTATGGTGCTGACATAGTTATAGAGACAAAAGGTTGGTACGAACCCGAAGAGGCAGAAAGTTTTGGATTGTTTGGAGGAGGTGGTGGAGAATTTCTAAGCGAATCTTCTCGTCTACCCAAGACAAGCCAAGATAATGGTTTTTCAGTGAATCCAAATAGAATCCTTACAAGTGATTTTAAAGAGGAACTGTTAAAAAAAGAGGGAATTGAAAGAATATCTTCTGTACTTGCGAGCCCATTCCATTTGACACAAATTTACTCAGAAGAAGGTAAAGAATTTACCGCTATGATCGGAGATTTAGCAAGTATAACGAGCTTGGATGTAAGTTTAATAGGAATCGATGAAATTTACCCTTCTACTATTAAGATAGAATATGTCGAATTTACTCAAGGAGATATTACTTCTTCGTTTGAACAATTATTTAAAGAGCAAGAAATTCCTGCGTGTATAATTTCTGAAGCTATTTCTTTAAGTTTAGATCTATTTTTGGGGGATATTATAAAAATGGAAATTCAGCGAGGAGATGAATCTGAAATATATAAGTTTAAAATCGCAGGAGTAGCAGCTGCTATGCCAGGATTTCTAGGGGATTTTTCAAGAATGGTCGCGACAGCAAACATGGGAGGGGTTATGATATCACAGGATATCTATATGAGCATTATGAACATTCCACCTATTCCCTATTTGGATAAAATCTTTATTCAACTTCACCAAAATGCTCAAAAATCGTCTCAGGATATTTTAAATCTAATCAAAAAGGAGAATGAAGGTATTTACGATTTTGATATTATTAGTTTGAAAGCTGAGGTTTCACAACAAGAATTATTTTTTACATTAATAAGTGTATTTTTTACTATTACTCTACAAGCAACAATAATCATCTGTCTTTTTGGATTATTATCTTCTTCTTATTCCACGATAATAGAGAGAAAGAAAGAAATTGGGATTATTAGAACCTTGGGGTTAAAAGGGAAAGAAATCAGTAGGTTGTTTACTATAGAATCTTTAATAATAATGCTAAGTAGCGGAACGGTTGGTGTTTTAGTAGGATGGACCACAGGGTTATTATTAAGTGCATCTATGAATTTAACAAGTGGTTTACCCAATATTCCTGTGTTTCCCTTATCAGATATGATTTTTGTGTTCGCATTATCTATCGTTTTTACACTAATAGGCATGAAAATACTATTAAGGAAATCCCGTAAACAGAAAATTGTAGACATTTATAGAGAAACTATGTAGGAGGAAAAGAAGAGAATTGAAGAAATCTAATAAAATTTATGTATTCGTAATTATTCTTAGTTTTCTTTCTACAGCAATGCAGAGTGTTTATTACAAGAACGAATTAGTTCCAAATACAGTGTATAACAGTTTTTCCGAATCTTCTTCAATACACAACTCAGATATCGCAGGTTCAGATCTTTATGCTGAACAAATCAATGCTTTTGTTGCGGGAAATAAGTCAATAATAAAACAATCACTCTTTACCAATGACACGAGTATACTCTCTCGCTTTGATACTAGAGATCCCGCATTCTATAAATGTAATGTCCTTTTTAGTGCATCTAATGGAATAACACCAGCGTTATTTCCTCGTATTCTTGCTGAGGACGTATATATTAACCAATATGAAATGACTTTTAACGGATTTTCGGGGTTTCTTTATTATGATGAAGAAATGGATGAGATTGACGTTCATATGAGAGCAGATCGAGCATTTGAAATAATACAGAGAAAATTTGAAATTGACTTAATCAAAATTGAAGTAAATAATTCTTACCTCTTCCCTTTTGTTGGACATTACCCTGATTGGGAAATTTATTTCAGGGAAGTCACAACTAATCTTCCCATGGACGGATATTGGAAAGCTTTAAATGTTGAGCGGTTAATATCTGAAGAATACGTACAGAATTACCATTTATCCTCCACATTTCTCTTAGTGAATTCTTTAGATTTTTTAGATCTTGATATAACGAAATCGATCGATCAAGTCAATTTTAACATAGAATCCTTAGATTTGGCATACTTAGATGATCTTGGAGTTGAAAATATTTTTGAACAATTTACAAGTGTCTTAGGTGATTTTGACTCACTTTTTGGAAATACATCATTAGTGGTCAATGAGACAACTACACAAGATGAGTTTGGTGAGTTTGGGAACCTCTTTGCAACCCTAAATTTATCGAATGAATCTCATTACACTAGTTTTATGATACAATATGAAGGGATTAGCCAAGGAATAACAAAAATTAGTGAAAAGGAATACAAGTTCAATTTATGGGACGCACTAGGGTATGTGGGTCCGCCACTCAAACCTAGCGAGAAGATTTTTATTTCTTTAATAGGTGCTTTTATGAGTGAAATAGATATTAATATCTTTTGCACAGATATTGTCGATCATACTCCTCAATACTTCACGCTTTACGATTTTTTGATTGAACAGATTGGTTTATTGTTATTTTTCGCTGAAATAGATTTTGACATCCAAATATTAAAGGATTATTCATTTGAATTGTTTTGGGTCGACGAAGGGGGATTCAAAAAAAATTACATCAAACCTGTGAATTTAAATGATCAAACAGACCTACTAAATTTCTTACACTTACTTGGCTTTCAAGGATTATCAGGGATTCCTACTGGAATATTTAACCCTATAGGTAATTTTGATATCACATACACGATATCGAACTCTGAACCAAATCTAATCCTTACGAAAACTTTGATTGGAGGGAACGCCTCTGAGGGAGTTTATAATGAGTTCTCGTTTAATATAACCGCAAAAAATGTAGGGAACGAAACAGCTTGGGGAGTAACTACTCCAATACCTATCGAATTAGATGATGTATTCACTGTTATTGTTGGTCCTATCGGAGTAGTTCTGGGTCTTGATCAGGATCTTAAAGACGCTATTTGGGAGGTTGCAAGAGTCGAATACGCAGGTCAATATACTTCGATTGAAGATTTCTTTAATTTTGATAAAGATCCTCGTATTTTTTACTTTGATACAACTGGAGCGGGAATAGTAGATACTTACTTTCCAAATCTTAATAGCCTCACAAATTTACTACCATACAACGAAAATATGGATCATATAATTGATCTAATAGAAAGCGGGAACCCACAGCTAATTTCTTCATTGGCAGCAATAGGGATATCTTCAGAATCTTTAAAGGATTCTTTTAACAACGAAGAAAGTGTATGGAATGACGATAACTGGGTTCTAGAGCCCAGTGATCTACTTACGTATACATATACTAATTTTTCTATAGAAGGGCTTGATTCATTTTCTCCTTTTTACACGTACAATTTCACAATTAGGGAAATATTTCCAAATTTGCCATCAATAATATCCGGAAACTCTATTGGAGGAACTACGCCTCAAATGGCATTAGAAATTGATAACCAAGATTGGATTATAGAATCAGAACAAACCTATGTCGATCAGCATGAGCTAGAAGTCCAATTTCTTTTTCAGAACGAGTCAAACATCGACCTATATAATAACTCACTAGATCGCATATCGTTTTTAGCTAACTTTAGCGATCCTAATAACGTTTTAAGTTTTGAAGTCTTTAATTATTCTTCAGAGGAGTTCTTAGAATTATCTCCATATTTATCCGATACCACAAATGAGAGTGCAACATTTACATTCGTAAAAAACCAAGGTACATTTGAGTGGTTATTCGATTCAAACTCAAGAACTAACCATACAATTCTAATAAAAATAATAGGTGTTAATGTTGATCCCTTTAATATTTCCATAAACAATTTGGATGTAGAATTTTATTACCGAGATGTTAATGAATATTTAGTTTTGGGTTCTAGGGTTCTCTATACATCAGAAAGTGGTTTGGTAGAATACGAGAGAATCTCAAACTCAATATCTTTAAGTACCACAAATATGGCTTCGATCGTAGCCTACGCTTATTTAGATAGCTATAACTCTTATGCTGGAGAACTCAATAATTACACCATTATAATAAAAAATATTGGTTCATCTATTGCCAAAAATATAAATATTTCAATAGTTATTCCGGGGATAATTCATGATACAATCAACTTTACTGTAGAACAGAATCTCCTAAAATATCATCTAACCGAATTACCTATATCTGTTGAAGAACAGTTAGCGTTCTCGTTTTATGTTCCTAATTCTGCTATTGTAAGTCAGACTTTCATAAATTATAGCAATAGCGAGATCATCGAAAATAGAAATTCTACAACTTTGGAAACACACCCAAATGAAGTGTATTATTCAGCTCCAATAGACTACTTTTCTCGCTTGCCTTATGTAAAAACTATAGAAATTTTTTATGATAGTTCTAACTTTGCTCCCAACATTGAAGAAGACTTAAATTTATCGATTTATGTCAAAAACAATGGACTTGAAGGTTTTTCTGTTCAAAATTTATCTTTTTCAATAGGTGATCAGTTTAGTGGGTTAGTTCCTATGAACAATTCTCTTTTGGCATCACCCTCAATTTCATATAATTCAACAGAAGTACTCACATTTGCATTAAAAAAAGTTGGATGGAGGGGTTATTACTTTCCATCTATTAATTATTTCAGCAGTACTGAGCAGAATACGATTCAAATTGCTTCATCTAAACCTATTATTTTAGGGGTCATCAACTTTTCTATTATTAAGACAGTAGATAGAAATCAGGTTGAGATTGGGGATATGATAAAAGTCAATATTACGGTTATTAATACAGGAACCATTTGTGCTAAAAATATTACTATAAATGATGCAACAAGTTTTAACAAGATTGAATTTGCTTTAATAAGTGGGAGTTTAATTAATACTGCTTTAAACATTCTACCCGGAGAAAGTATAATATTTTCTTATAAAATTCAAGCTATGACCCAATCTTTGGTAGAACTTAAACCTGCATTTATCGAATACTATTATTTAGAAGGATTAAAAGACTTATCGAACTCTATTGAGGTTAAGGTAATTATTCCAAAATTTATTCAAGTTTCTTTCGTTTTAGGTCCAGCGCTGGTTTCTTTATCGATCTTATTTGTTTTTATGTTGAAAACTCGGAGATATAAAGCAAAAAAATACGATCTTCAAAGAAATGAGTTAATGCTTTTTGAAATATCTCGCAGTGAAGCCGTATTAAAAATCGAAAACACATTAAGGGATAGATTTAATGTAATTTCCAAAGAGGAAAAATCGAGAATTATCTCTGATAAGGGAGGTGAGTAAAATAAATGAAAAGATTAAATAAATTCTCTATGGTGTTAATTATCATCATTGGTTTAACTGCAGGGCCAATTATTATTTTAGATTTTCACATACATAATAAAAACATAACCAACTCAACTATCCCAACCAAAATTGAAGACAATATACATATTTCTAATATTGACGAAAAAGCTGTAATAGTTTATTTTAATAAGTCCACATATGAAATAAGTGCCGTAAATCGTTTTGAATTTTATGGAGGGGTTTTAGAAGAAAACGAAAATTGGAATGGACTATTTAGTAATTTTTCTGGCTTTGCAGGTAATATCCCTTATGAAAACATTTCTTATTATATGAATGAATTTCCCGACATTAACATAGATACAGACGAAATTATCGATGTTCAAATGAATTACGCAAGCATCCAAGTCCAATCGGTTAATTCAACTTGGTATGTCAACGGTTTTAATGGGGACACAGATTCTTCTATAGCCGTTTTTGATAGCGGGGTAAATCCTAACCAGGACTTTTTACAAGGAAAAATAATCGGTTGGCAAAACTTTGTTAACCAAGAATCCATTTCAGATAGGAATGGTCATGGCACGTTTATATCCTCCGTTATAGCAGGTACTGGAAATCCAACCAATCCTTCAATTGTCAATTTATATGGTAATTATTCACATTTAGATTTATTTGACGATTTTTTACCCTCTCAAAATTATTCATTAAAAATTTTTACCGCAAATATGTCAAAAACAAATTCGAGAGTTAGAATTAACGCAACGAGTAGCTTTCAATTAAGCGAAATGGACCAGTTTTGGTTTGAACTATATTATAATTCAAGCTTAGTCAACTCAACTAGTATACAAAATCCTAGCCAATATTATACGATAAATCATAATATTGAACCTACCAAAAGAGGAATTTACGATTTATTCATTAAATATCATAAAAAAGGTAATACACTACCGTTGTTTTCGTTTAATTCATCAATTCAATTTTATCCGGAATCATATGTTGATAATTATAACGATTTTACCGGTATTGCGAATGCAACAAACTTATTAGCGTACAAGATTGTAAATCAATCTGGTGTCGGTTATGTTTCAGATTTAATATCAGCAATGGCAAGCGTTATCCAAAATCGAACAGTCCATCAAATCTTAGGAGTCTGTTTAAGCGTTGGAACTTTAGGAGAAGAGGTTTCAGCAATTAACGCTGTAATTGACGAAGTTATTGAAAACCATATTTTAGTGGTAATTGCTGCAGGAAATAATGGGATTGAAAGTTCCAAACCTCTAAACAGCTTAGGAACGAATAAAAATGCAATAATTGTGGGTGCAATTAACGATAGAGATCAAGTAGCATCCTATAGTAGTATGGGAAGAGAAGTTGGAAGTAATGTCGTTAAACCGGATATAGTTGCACCGGGAGGAAGTACGATTCCTAACCAGCGTTCAATAATTAGTGCCGATAGCAATTCGGACGAAGCTACAGTATTAACGGGAACATCGATATCGACTGCTATTGTTTCAGCTGTAATAAATATATTAATAGACGCAAAATGGGGCACTTGGTCAGAGTGGAATAACCAAGACTTGTCAGTATGGGTGAAACAAATTAAGGCAATACTATTAATGACTGCTTCAGAGACTAATAATGAAAGGGAAGACGACCCCCAAACTGAAAAAGATGAAAGTGATTATTCACCTTCTTTGTTTAATGGATTACCAAATAGCATAAGAGACGAGCACGAGGGTTATGGAAGGTTGAATGTTCAAGCAGCCATTGACGCTTTAACTAAAAAGATTGATATTAGTGAAACCGTATCACATTATTTAACAAGTTCGGAGATAAATCCTCTTGGGGATCATGTATTTGCCAGAAAGGTTACTTTACAAGAAGATATTCAGTATCTAATTAATTTAACGGATGTAGATACTAGCGCTGATTTAGATTTATTTTTGTTTTCAAATGAGTCAAATCGATTTGGAGAACCTATATTATTAGAAGCAGGACAAAAATGGTACGGCGATTTTAATTATATTTATTTTACACCAAATTCCAATCAAACAAATTGTATAGTTATCGTTAAAGCAATTGAAGGTAATAGCAACTTTAGTTTAAGCGTTACAAATGTTCTAAATGAGTTTGTACCTGAATTAAAAGTTCCAGAGATTACCTATTTTGGAGGATCAAAGAATGGTACAATCATTAGCTTACAAGAATTCTATGGTAATGACCCTGCAAAAAATTATACTATTGATAGCTACTGGTTTTACATAAATTATTTCGATAACGATTCTTCCAATGTAGCTCCTCAAGAAGTTTACGTGTCAATTGTAGAGACTGCTACAAATTATAGTCTATCTCAATTATTTGCGTTTGATAATAATTATACCAATGGAGCTATTTTTAGAAGTGATTTAGTTACATTTCCTAATCCGGGTACATATCACTACTTTTTTGTTGCGAGTGATGGTATCCATAAATCTAGATACCCTCTATCTGGAGAATTAAACATAACTATAGAATTTCCTAGTGATAGCGAGAGATTTCCATACACTCACGATTTCAATGAGGGTTATGATGGTTGGACCTATAATGGAACAGGATGGGGTTTATTAACACAAAATAATCAGTTGGATAATAGATCTTCCTTGTATTCTAGTGATTGGTCGGCGATGTATTTTGGCAGAGAACATAATTATCCTTCAAACTACACATATCAACCTTATAAAATTACAAACTCATTTCCAAATGGATCTTTAAGAAGTCCCTTGTTTAACATAACACAAGTTAATAAGAATACTACGCAAGTTTTTGCAAAGTTTGGATTAAGAGTAAGTATTAATTCGGGTGATTTCATTCTCTTGCAAATTAATCAAAATTGGACGGGATGGAATACATTAAGGACCTACACTAACGAAGAAAGTGATTGGTTCCTTGAAGAAATAAATATTACTCAATATATTGGAAATTATGTGCAATTTAGGCTTCTCGCATTAGTAGATGAGGATTATGACCCCGTACAATATAAAGGTTTGATGCTTGATTATTTTTCATTAGAAAATTATACAAATTTGCAATCTCCTGAAATAGGATTTAATGTTAATGAGGATTTATCA
>Ga0114922_10002976_pt1 | contig 15855 bp, 12 predicted proteins | sample AartaG_FD_100975 | JGI IMG/M metagenome (GOLD analysis project Ga0114922, IMG submission 100975) | Deep subsurface microbial communities from Aarhus Bay to uncover new lineages of life (NeLLi) - Aarhus_00045 metaG | ecosystem: Environmental > Aquatic > Marine > Oceanic > Sediment | place...
ATGCCGCGCAGAACAGGACTTTTACGGCAATATCACACGCAAAGAGCCGAATACAATCGCTGGTCGCTGGTAAAATGCGGAGCAAATTCTGCCCCGTTTTGCATCTTTACAGGGATGAAAAATTCAAAAAAACGCTGGAGACTATGAAACTGATAGACGAAGCGGTCAATAAGCCGGAAAAGAATTAAAAGAGAATAATTAGACGCAGATTACGCTGATTAACGCAGATGTTTAATAATTTTTTATCTTTCAGCGAAATCTGCGAAATCAGCGTCAAAAACAAAACCGGAGCTGATATGAAAAATAGCAAAGAGTATTCGAAAAAAGTACACGACTTGCACCGCAGATTGAAGGCCAAATACCCAAAGGCCAAAAAGATAAACTACGATGAGCCGGCGGACGCACTTGTTTATGCTATCGTTGGCGAAAATATGAGTGAGCCTGCGACTGAATCCGCGATTAGAAAATTTGGTGATTATTTCATCGATTTGAACGAGCTGCGTGTCTCGCGAGCAGAAGAAATTGCAGAAGTGTTGGGCAAGGATACACCTGTCACAAAAGATATAGCTTTAACAATTACCATGGCTTTAAGGGCCGTATTCGAAAAATATAATAGTGTCAGTTTAAAGGCCTTGAAGAAAATCGGCAAACGTCCAGCCAAACAGGTTCTTGAGAAGATGGACGGTGTCAGCCATTTTGCAGTCAACTATTTGCTCCTTACATCTCTGCATGGCCATGCCGTACCGCTCACAAAAAGGATGATAGAATACGTAAGAAGCAACAAGCTGGTCCATGCTGACGCTGATGAACAACAGATAGAAGGCTTTTTAGCCAAGCAGATACCGGCTGAAAGTGCATACGAGTTTTACTCTCTTTTGCGACGTCAGAGTGAATCACGAAGGCACAGAGATAAGAAAAAAATGGTTCACAAAGCAAAGGCAAAAACGGCGTCTAAAACCAAAAAGAAAAGAAAATAAGTCAGGGCGGCCACGCAGGGGCGCCACTACAAACGAGAAACGAAAAATGGCAGAAAAAACAAAAGAAGGCGACCACGCAGGGGCGCCCCTACTAAAATTAGGTATTCCCACGGGCAGTTTGCAAAAGGCGACTATTGAGCTTTTCAGCAAAGCCGGGTTCCACATTTCGGATTTAGAAAGAAGTTACTCCCCAACTATAGACGACGAGCAAATCCAGCCGATTTGTCTTCGTGCACAGGAGATGAGCAGATATGTCGAAGACGGGGTCCTGGATGCCGCCATTACCGGCTACGATTGGATAATGGAAAACGATTCGGATGTAGTGCAGGTTGCTGAGCTTGCCTACAGCAAGGCGACAAGCAAACCTGCCAGATGGGTACTGGCTGTGCCTGATGAAGCGAAAGTAAGCTCGGCCCAGGAACTGGCGGGAGGTGTAATCGCAACTGAGCTGATTAACGTGACGAAGAAATATTTTGCAGAAAAAAAAATCGATGTACGAGTCGAATTTAGCTGGGGCGCTACCGAGGTAAAGGCCCGATTGGTGAACGCAATAGTTGAGCTTAGCGAGACCGGAACGTCACTGCGGGCAAATCATCTGCGGATAATAGATACCGTGATAGCCTCTACAACAAGACTCATCGCAAATAAAGCCGCCTGGCAGAATAAATTCAAGCGGGAAAAAATAGAAAATATCTCCATACTGCTTAATGCCGCCATTGACGCCGGCAACAGAGTCGGTCTGAAAATGAACGTAAAAAAGGCCGATTTGGAATCGATACTGAAGGTACTACCCGCTGAAAAGAGCCCGACAATTTCGAGTTTGGCAAACTCGGATTACGCCGCGGTAGAAGTGGTTATCGAAGATAAAGTGGAACGGTCACTGGTTCCGGCTCTGAAACGGGCAGGCGCCTCAGGCATAATCACTTATCCTCTCAATAAGGTAATCCACTAATAAGTTGGTAGTTCGTAGTTGTTAGTTCAGAGACTACGAACTACGAACAATGAACTACGAACTAAAAATAAGGAGAGTAGATACGATGATACCAAACCGGACCGTAGGGGCAGGCCTGCGTGCCTGCCCGGGGCAACCACATAGGATTGCCCCTAAGTTTTTTCTGGGCCTGTTCATAGCCCTTTGTCTTTGCTGCCGGGCAAAGGAACAGCAAGCAGAGAAAGAAGCCGAAAGCAGTGCGACTGCTGAAACAAAAGAGGTGGAGACTTCGACGGTGAGCTCAGTCGAACCGGTCAAAGCCCCCCCTGGGCTGCCAAATGTCGTTGCCAAAATTGAAGATTACGTCATCACAAAAGAGGAGCTTGAGACAAGGCTAATGATGGAGCTTCGCCCCAAACCTTACGAATACAGAAGCGATGCCGAGCCGCCTAACGCCAAAACATTGCTTCTGGAAATGATAGCAGAAAAAGCGATGATAATAGAAGCTCGCAAGGGCAACCACACAGGGTTGCCCCTACTGGAAGACGAAGCAATCCAGGCGTCGCTCAAGCGATTTAAGGAAAGAAGGCTTGTAAACTCATTGGTCAAGATTCATCTGCAGGACAAAATAACGGTTACAGACACAGAAATAGATGAAAAGATAAAAGCCAGTAGGGGCGGTTCGCGAACCGCCCTTACCCGGGAACGCGCAAAGGCAATGCTCACAAGGGCAAAAGCCAACAGACTCTTCAGCCAATATTACAATGACCTGTGCAAAAAGTTCCACTTTGAAAAGGTGAGCGATAATTTCCCCAAAGCAGGCCAAATCCACGAAAGATTATTACTTCGACCTCAAAAACCCCGCAAATTTGGATTTATTCGCATCAGTCAAGTAAAAGACGAGTTGACGCCGGAAGAAAAAAACATTGTTCTGGCAACGTATGATTATGGAAAAGTAACGTTGAAGGACTGGTTCGATGCATTGTTTGAATTATCTCCACCGAGTCGGCCCAAAGACTTGAATACTCTAATTGGTGTTGAACGGTTATTAGACCAAGCTTCGAGGACGCCGATTCTTGTCTCCGAGGCAAAGTTGCTCGGACTTGACAAGGACGAGAATTTCCTAAAGCAAGTAAAAGAGTCCGAAGACAGGATATTACTCAACAAAACCAGGAGCGAAAAGAGCAAGGACATTAAGGGCCCAATAGCCGAGGAGCAGATAGTCGCCTACTTCAACAAGAACAAGGAAGCATTCGGGACGCAGAAGACGCTCGAGATTGACCAAATCTGGTGCCAGGACCTTAAAACCGCCCGGAAGGCAAAGGCCGAACTGGATAACGGCAGGGACTTCGAGTCAGTTAAACAAACATATTCTCTGGAAAAAAAACGTGATCCCTCTAACGCCTATCCCGACAGCAAGGGAATGTTCTTCAAGGATCTATGGAAAGGCGAGCCAAATGAGATAGTCGGCCCGGTAAGGGGCTTTTTTCACAGTGACGGAGTCAAGTGGCGCATCGTTAAAATATTGGAAAAGACGCCTGGCGAGGCAAAAGAATACTCGATTAATATGAAAAACAATATCGAAGCGAAAATGTTGGAGAAACAAAGAAACGAAGCCCTGGAGAAATACAGAAAAGAAATCCTTGAAAAATATTCATACGAGATTTATGACGAGAGAATCAGAGACATTGACCCACTGGATATACCTTAAAGACAAAATATAACCAAACAATCTCTGAGAGAGCAGAATCTTTTTTATATTAAGATAGAAATTTTGTAGGCAGGTTTATAAAAGCAAATAAAAAAGGCTGTGAGTATTAGTTTCACAGCCTCAAAAGCTCTAATTAAAATATACAACTTAAACTGATAAGTCATTCTTGGGAGAGCTTAATTACATAGTCTAATGCTGCGTCTCCCTTCCTGGAATTCCACAACTTCCATATCGGCACTTTATAATCTGGCGTGATATATTTGGCTCCCGGGGGACGGCAGACGGAAAAAATGGCAGTTGACACCATATACACTAAATGCGAGTGGGGCAATTCTCCAAGTATCACATCTCCAGGCTTCTGCTTGTCAATCCTCCATCGGATTTTTCGGCCAACCAGCGGAGCCATCTTATAACACTGGACGGTGTTAGCGAATAGCATGCCGGATGAAAACACATCAGGGCCAATTAATACATAAGTCTTTCCCTTAAATCTTAATGCATCATCTACAGGATTTACATATTTGGCTTCTGTGACGTAAGTGCCAGGCAACAATGTGCCTTCTTCAGACACTTCCAATTCAGTTATATGAAAGTCCCTTTCCAGCAATTCGAGCAAATTTATGTCACATTTACTATAAAACACCAGGGATTCTTCAGATATCCTTCTCTCAGCTTTTTCAAAGTGCCTGAAAGGAGTATCTGCGATATATCGCAACAATTCGGATGCATTGCCAGAGTAGCCCCCCTGGTTGTGTCTCATATCTATGATTAAGGTGCCAACTTTGTGCTCGTTAATATCCCTGAAGAAACGCTCAAAAAACGCCTTATACAAATGGTGTTCCCAGGGCATTCCGCATGTATTAAACTTCAATATACACAACGACCGTTCTCTTGATATCGCATAGCTATTGGACCCCACGGTCTCCTTGCTCTTAATATCTGAGTAAATCTCACCAGCAAAACGGCGTTGCTGACCAATACTCCCGCCTACTGGTGTATATATCTCTGTGTGATCATCCTCAAGAGCCTTAACGACAGGTCTAATCACGCTGTGAAACTGTCTTAAGGACAGCTCTTTGTTCAATCGCTTGCTGCAATTCGCTAAAGCCTTTTCGAAGGACATCTGATAATCAGAGCATTTCAAATGGGGATGCACAGACGTCACGACACGCCCAAAGGTCTCCAGATCAGCCAATTGTTGCGAGGGCAGGAGTTTTTCCGTGTCACCATCTTTAATGCTTAAACCGGACTTACAACCACTCAAGGTGATTATTGCGGAACTCAATAGAAGGATTTTAGACATCACCATGAGGGGTGCTGTGATTTTTTGTGTCAAAAAATTTGAGAACATTTAAATTTCCCCTGATATATTGCTAATAAAGGTTTATATACTATCAAATCACAGTTCATTTATCACGAACTACTTGGGAAATCCCGGATTAAGCGAGGATTTGAAAAACCAGCAACGATACTGGAATCATTGTGGTCTTGACTGCGGATAGCCATGAGATCCCCGCAAAAGCCTTCTATGTCGCCGTTACCATCGCCAACGCAGACCGGGGGAGCAACAATAACCGCACAAACAGCCGGTAGAAAATTTTGTTGCAAAACAATACCATATCGCGTATATCGCATTGCGTGGTCTCTTTGTTGTACGCATCACACAATACGAGATATTAGATATGGTTTTCACACTGCATAGATATATATTTCGGGAGCTTTTGAAAGTTTTCGTGCCTGCCGCGTTAGCTTTGACGCTAATCCTGAGCCTTGGCAGTATTCTGCGTCCTGTGCAGGAATACGGTGTAGGCCCCCGCCAGGTGGTTCACCTCATGGGCTATTTTCTGCCGATAGCGCTGACGTTCGTATTGCCGATGGCGGCTTTATTCGCAGCAGCTTTAGTCTATGGCCGATTCGCAAGCGATAATGAGCTTGATACCTGCAGGGCAAGCGGAATATGTCTGCTGACACTTATTTATCCGGGCTTGACGCTGGCGATTATCGTGGCGATAGCAAATTTGATTTTGAGTTTCCACGTGGTGCCGACTTTCGTACACCGCGCCGAAAGTGCTCTTAAGGCCGACGCCAAACAGATACTTTTCCGCAACATCCAGCGAAAAGGTTTTTATAAACTGCCGCCGGAAGGCCAATATGTAATTTATGCCGACCAGGCCAATCTGAAAAATGATACGCTTTCAGGCGTGGTCGTCGCTGAAGTGAAACACAACGAAATACAAAATATCGTTACGGCCGAAAACGCCAAAATAAATTTCAATCCGCATGAAAGATTCAATGAGGTCCAAATAACTGCATATAACACATACAAAATAGGCGCTGAAGACGAAGGAGGCTTCTCCGCGGAATGGCTGCCGTTGACGATGGAGTTCGGCTCGCTGTTAGGCGATGATATAAAGTTCAAAAAGATTGGCGAAATGAAGGAAATCAGGGACGTTGACCTGATGCTGTTTTATCCGATTGCAAAATCAGCTCGCGGCATTTACGCCCAATTTACCGTGGAGTCATTAGCAGAAGATATTGCCGACAGGATAACCGATGAACCCGGCAGCTTCTATAAACTGCACAGTGCCGAGAAGTTTGTCGAATTTACCGCCAGTCACTGCAGCGCAGGGGACGGAAAAGAAGTCGAATTGTCGGGCGAAGTCGTAGTGGTTGAATACGATACGGCCGGCAAGCAGCGTTTACGCACTTTGCAGTGCGAAAAGGCTTCGCTGCATCTCGAAGGCGATGAGATGGCGCCAACTTTGACAATGGAGCTTTACAACCCTACATGGCACCGGGTGGAGGGTCCGGAAGGTTTGGCGATGGGCTGGCTTCGTATTCGCGGCTTGATTATGCCCAAAGCAGTGAGAGACGTAACAAATAAATTCGCAACCGAGGATGGTCTGGATGCCAAAAAATTGGCTTCGCAGTCTGCACTACAAAAAGAGCCAAGCTCGAAACTCAAGGGTCTGCAAAATAAGCTTCAAGAAACAATACGGAATACGTTAGCTGAAATAGAGGCTGAAATACATTCTCGGCTGGTATTCGGAATAGGCTGCGTGTCGTTGATAATGATTGGCATTGGTTTGGGTATTATTTTCCGGGGCGGACATCTGCTCAGCGCTTTCGGCGCGAGCTCGGTGCCCGCAGCGGTGCTGATAGTGTGCATAATGATGGGCAAAAATATTACTAAAAACCCCAAAGTACAGACCGGTTCGGGCATAATATTAATGTGGGCGGGTCTGGTGTTCTTGTCCTTGTTGGCCGTAGGGATATACCACAGACTGCTGAAAAATTGATTATTGACACCTCTGCCGGCAATAAGGCCGAGCAAGAGAAAATAATCAATAACAATGACAAAGTGAAACAGCAAGGCTGATATGAAAATATTGGACAAATATGTCGCCAAGAACTTTGTGATTGGCTATTTGATTGCTTTTTGCGTGCTGATAGGCCTGCGAATAATCATTGACTTGTTCGTGAATCTCGATGAATTTACCGAGCATCCCGACCTGGCTCCCCTGGCGGTTATTAAAAACATATTGAGCTTTTACGGTCTGCACAGCACGCTCTACTTTCGCGATTTCGCGGGAATGATAACCGTAGTTGCAGCGGCCTTCTCACTGGGCAAAATGGTGCGCTGCAATGAATTAGTGGCCGTGATGGCTTCGGGAGTTAGTCTAAAGCGCGTGATTGCGCCGATAGTACTCCTTGCATTACTGCTGACGGGTCTTTTGGTAGTTGACCAGGAACTTTTAATACCTCCGTTTAGCGACAAGCTTGTGCGCGGCCAGGACGCTATTCGCGGTCAGGAGTCCTATGACGTATGGTTTATAACTGACGCTAATGGCTCACTAATTTGCTCTCCAAAATTCGACGTAAAAACATCAACGCTGTATAATCCAACTATCATTACACGTCGCAAAACAGCCAAGCCAGGCATTTGGGAAACAACCGGCCGGATATCAACCGAAAAGGCCGTTTACGATCCGAATACCAGAGAGTGGGTCTTAACCAATGGGCGATTCACCGAAAAAGACTCCAGAAAGGTTGCTCTGCCGATTGCTTCTTACCCCACCGACATCACTCCGAAAGACATTCCTGTCAGACGCAAGTCCCAGCACTTAACTTTGCTTAGTTCTCGACAGTTGGCTGTTCTTGCAGCCCAAAGAACAAAAATCAAAGACCTCGCTCAGCTTTACAGCCAGAAGCATTTTCGCATTACCGAGCCGATTATCAACCTGGCAATGCTTATGGTGTGTCTGCCGATTTTGGTTTGTCGCGACCCAAAATCGATGAAGACCGCTGTTATGATCAGCTTCGCCACGACGGCGGCTTGCTTTATCACAACTTTTGTCTGCAAAATGCTTGCCACAGAGGTTGTCTTTGACAGAGTAATGCCGGAGTTGTGGGCGTGGCTGCCGGTTTTTATCTTCCTGCCGATAGCCTTTATCGAACTGGATTCGATGAAAACATAGTAGGGGCGGCCCTGCGTGGCCGCCCTAACCCTGACAATGCCAACAACGCATCAGGGCAACCACATGGGGTTGCCCCTGCTAAAAATTGAATTTCAACTGAGTGCCAAGGACATTGGCATCTTTCCAGTCATCACCGGATTCGCTCGACTGCCAGAGGTAAAAAACATTACATTTGATACCCTCTGATAACTTAAAGGAAAGTCCCGAATACAACCTGTTTTTCTTGAAACCATCGCCATCGAGATTAAAGAACACCTCATCGGCCACATAAGGCTGCAATTTAAGCTCCGTAAATTCGAATGGCAATTTTACCGTGACCTTGTTCCTGTACCTCCAAAGGTCCTTGTTGTCTTCTCTGTCACGATATTCAAATCTTGACCTATTACTCACGCCAAGGTCAAACAGTTGACCTTTGAACGTAATATTCAGGTGCGGGCGATTTTCCTGGCTCCACTCACTTTCGCTGTCTCCTCTTGCGAACACCTCCCTGTAGTTGAAACCCAGGTCTATCCAATCGGCCAGGCTCTTGTACACAAAACCCACATCTGAATGATGATAATACAACTGGCCCGCGTCGTCGCCGAGCCGAAGTTCCTCCTCAAAGGTACATTTCCAGTCTTTGTTAATATCAAAAGACACATCCGCCGAGCTCCAGTACCGAAAATCCCCATCATCGAAGGCAAAGCAAGCCTCACTGATTGACAAGACGGCTATTAGCGTTACAACAAAACACGTCCAATTTGCTGCTTTCATTGAGGAACACCTACAATATAAAACACCTTGCCGGCCCTTTTGGTATTTATTAGTCGGTAAAGATTGTCTCTGTCAATGCCGGCGGTAACATCAGGTATTTTAGTTGGAGCCGCCTGGTACCGCCTTGGGCTTTATTGCCTCGTGGATTTCTCTGTTTATCCTGACACTGCACCACTGTCGTCCGCACATTGAGCAGTAATCATCTGAGGTCGATTCTCTGGTCTCCACTTCCTTGCAGACCTCGCGGTGCATTCTTTCGGCTGTTTGCGGGTCGAGCGATTCATCGAAGTGCGTCCTCCAATCCAGATTCGTCCGTGCTATGCTCAGTCTCTTGTCCCGCTCGGCGGCACCCTTCAAGCCGCGAGCAATATCCGCGGCGTGCGCTGCTATTTTCGCGGCAATAACACCGGCCCGGACATCGTCGGCGTTCGGCAGACCCAGATGCTCTCTCGGCGTAACATAGCACAAAAACGATGCGCCGTAAAAGGCAGCGGCAGTTCCACCTATCGCTGATGTGATATGGTCGTAGCCGGGAGCAATATCGGTTACAACCGGCCCGAGGACATAGAACGGAGCGCCCCGGCAAATTTCCTGCTGGATTTCCATATTGTATTTTATCTGGTCAAACGGCACATGGCCGGGGCCTTCGACCATTACCTGACAGCCCTTCTCCTGTGCCCTCTCTGTAAGCTCTCCCAGTGTTCTCAACTCTGCGAGCTGGGCCTGGTCGGTGGCGTCGGCGATGCAGCCGGGACGAAGGCCGTCGCCAAGAGAAAAGCAGATATCATATTCGCCCATTACATCACACAAATCATCGAACATCTCATACAGGGGATTCTGCTTGTCGTGATATATCATCCACTTGGCCAGTAATGCCCCACCCCTGCTGACAATACCCGCTACCCGCTTTTCAAGCAACGGCAGATGCTCTTTTAAGACGCCCGCGTGAATGGTGAAAAAATCCACGCCTTGTTTGGCCTGTCTTTCGATAATCTCGAGGATTATTTTGCTGTCTATGTTCTCGACATCTCTGCCTTCTATGACCTGATAGATTGGCACTGTTCCGAAGGTTACAGGGCACAGGGCCAGCAACTTTTCGCGGGTTGCATCAAGGTCTGCGCCCGTGCTCAGGTCCATAACCGCATCGGCGCCGGCGGCCAGTGCTGTCTGCATTTTTTCAATTTCAGCTTCTACCGAAGAGCGAACACTGCTTGTGCCGATATTTGCATTTACCTTTGTGCTGAGTATCCGGCCTATCCCGGTTGGCGCCAGATTGGTTTTAAGGTGCAGCTTGTTCGCAGGTATTACTAATCGTCCGGCAGCAAGTTCAGCGTGGACGACTTCGGCATCGAGCTTTTCGACCTCGGCCACAAATTTAACCTCGTCGGTAATTGTTCCTCCTCTCGCTGCTTGTAATTGAGTTGACATTATTTTTTCCTTTTTATTTTCTGCCACAAAGGCACCAAGGCACCAGGATTATAACATATTTATTTTTTAACTCCGTGCCTTTATGTCTTTGTGGCTAATTCCTCTAAAATAAAAAAACCGCTTCCGTAGTAGGAAGCGATTTGCCCGTTAAGCTGATTTTCCAGATTCCAATATCACTTTCCTACGCAGGCATATCCGCCGGTTTGGCGATTGTCCTGTTCAGGTTCAAAGGGTTCTTTCTCAGGCCCACACCTTCGGTGAGCCACCCCTAGCGAACAATTTTATTATAGCTTATTGGTCCCGGCAGTCAAATAAATATTAGCATAGACCATATATGGGCGACGCTACCGCTTGTCGCAGTTCCTCTTTCAAGGCATCTGCAGAAAGACATGCACGCCTTTTTTGTTTGAGGTAACGATATCGCATTTGCCGTCTTTGTTCATATCAGTTACCTCATACTGTGTCCCGACGCCGGAGTCGTCGTCGATTTTGTGCGGGACAAACTCGACCCTGCCTTTCTGCGGACGTCGAAGCTCAAACCAGTACAGCACTGCCGGCTCGTGGCCGCCCGGGTCGTGGCCCTGGTGTGCAAAATATCGCTTTCCGGTGACCAAATCCTTAACGCCGTCACCATTGATGTCAACGAGTCGTATCGCGTGCGTCTGAGAGAACTTATCAAAGATAACATGCTGTTTGAATTGCGGGCCGTCGCCTCCAGGAAGCTGCTCGAACCACCAGATGCCGTAGTTGTGGGCGGAACTGGTAATTATGTCACTATCTCCGTCACCATCGACGTCATAAACAAGCATGTCCGCGCAGTCCGGTCCCAGTTTTGCCGGGTGCCACTTCCAGCCTCTTTGTGTGCGGTCTTTCGGAGCTTCCCACCAGCCTTTGGTGAACAGCACGTCGTTTCGGCCGTCGCCGTTGACATCGCCGCAGCCGAGGCCGTGGCTGTACCTCTTCGTGCCGAGGGCGTCCGGGCCGGCGATTACGTGCATGTCCCATAGGCCGTCAAGATTCTTCGGAATGTTAAACCAGGCCATCACCCCTTCAGGACGAACGCCAAAAATCAAAACAGGCCTGCCTTTGCCGAGCAAGTCAACGAGCAGCGGCGTCTCATTGCAGGCGCTTTTGACAACCTGCCGCTCTTTCCAGTGGCCGGGTTTGTTCTTCGGGTTCTCATACCAGCGGCAAGGCTCGCCGGGGTACCCGATGATAATCGAATCAACCCAGCCGTCACCGTTGATGTCCTGAGAAAAATTGGCAAAGCACTGGCTGTAACTTTTTGAGCCGTCGTATTGACCGACAGGGCGAATCTCGTGCATCTTCCAATCCGGTGCCGAATACCACACATCGCCGGCAAAAATGTCGAGCTTGCCATCGTGGTTGATATCTCCGACCGCAGCGCCCTCCGAGCGAAAGGTCTTATCTACTATAATTTTCCTGAACTGCACCTCCTTTGCCCACGCCGGTATACCGGCCAATGTTCCCAATAAGACCAATAGAATTGTACATCTTGTCTTCATTTTGACCTCCAGTTTCAAAGTTGAACCGTAAACTACTTTTGCCTCATATTGAGCATACAGTACCACATATCGGCTAAAGTGTAAAGCGAAAAAATGGCGAATTTCATGTCATGGTTTCTGTTCTCAGCTTTTACCTTAGATGGAGCAGCAAAGGCGAATGTGGGCAATTGTGGGTTAATATCCTGCAGCCGGTGTCGGTTACGAGAAAATCATCCTCTATTCGCACGCCGAGTTTGCCGGGTATATATACGCCAGGCTCAATCGTGAGAACCTCTCCTGCCCTGAGCTTTCCCTTGCCATCGGCCTTGAGGAAAGGCAGTTCGTGTATTTCCAAACCGAAGCCGTGTCCTGTCCCGTGGCCGTAAACAGGCAAATCGCTTTTGCTAATCACCTCCCTGGCAGCGGCATCGACCTGCTGAATTTCGGCTCCGGCCTTTATCATTTTTATCGCAGCGGCTTGTGCCTGCTGCACGGCATCATAAACCCTCTCAAAGAAACGGGTGGGTCTGCCCACCGCAAACGACCTGGTAATGTCACTGCAATAGCCTTTGTACCTGGCACCGAAGTCTATCAATACCGTGTCTCTTTTCTTGAGTCTTCTTTTGCTCGGCTGATGATGGGGACGTGAGGCATTGGGGCCAAAGGCAACAATTGTATCGAAGCTGTTTGTCGCCCCTAACTTACGAATTTGAAAATCGAGCATACCGGCCAATTCGTTTTCCGTTACGCCCGGCTTTATGTACCGCAGCGTTTGTCTAAGGGCTCTCGCTGATATTGAAGCCGCGGCCTTGATAACAGCAACCTCACTGCTGTCTTTGGTCCTGCGGACGGATTCGATAATACCGGCAGTTGTTTTCAGCCGAAGTTTAATGTGTTTTTTCAACGCCTCGAAAGCAGCGACCGAGGTGGACTTCTCGACACAAACTGTTCGCACCGACTTTAGCTGCTTTAGCAATTTAGCCACGGCTTCAGCAAGGGAATTTGTTCTCCGGATTATCCGGCAGCCGACGCACTCTTTTTGGGCCTGTTCGGTGTATCTGCTGTCGGTCAAAAGATAAACCGCCCTGTTACTAATTACCGCCCAGCTATCGTCACCCATAAAGCCGGTTGTATAAGTTACATTGGCCGGCTTTGTTACTATAAGGCAGTCTATCTTCTTACCAATTAGCTGGCGGCGAACCGCTTTTATGCGTTTTTTCATCGCTTCTTTGCTCATCGATACAGTGTTTGTAGTATTGCCTTTTGCAATTCTCATTTTTTGAGCACATTATTTCCCGGCACCCACTTTTTCTGCCAGGCCGGGTAGTCCCTGGTCAGCAGTTCTGCCGGCCCGCGGCCGTACCAGGAATAGCCGGTCCGCCGCTCGTGTTCAATCTCAGCCAAGGTGTCTTTTATTTTGCCGTCGCGTCCGCAGAAGATTGGCCGGTTGGTCCCAATCTGGTAGAAGCGTGCCCATATCGGCGGGGCCGTTGCGTCTTTGATGACGACCTTATCAAATCCTCTCTCCGAGTCGTCCGGCTTGCTGACCTGCCGAATGCCGCTGAGCTTGGCACGATCAAACCACGCAACCGCACCCTGAATGGCCTCGATGATTTCCTTTGTAGGATTGTCAATACTCATAAGGAACTTGACTATACCGACGCTCTCGCCACCGCAAATTGATACTTTCTCGTAGATGCGGGCAGGCCTGGGTGCAAAGGTCTTTTCATCGTGCTGTTGACACCAGGCGGTGCGCCTGCCGTCGACGATGATTTGGCACTTGAGGATACACTCGATGCCCTTCCGGACAGCTTCTTTAGCCTTTCTTCGCCGGCTCTCATCCACAAACTTATAACCGCTCCTTTTTTCTGCGATATCGCGCAGCACGCTCATCGCGCCAATCATGGCACTATCATTAAATGTTATGTACCTGGAGTAGCCTCTGCGATTGGGGTAAAACTGCGGCCAACCCCCGTTGTCATACTGGGCTTCGAGCAGGTAGTCCACACCCTTGAGAAAACCCTGCTTGAAACGTTCGAGCCTGCTCGCGCTGTAAACTTTGGCCAGGTACCGTATCTGCGTGTGGGTGGCGCCGTTGTCAAGTGTCGAGTCCTCTTTATTCTTAACCTTACGAAGGCCGGCCTTGTCCCTCTCGCTCAAGATACGAGTCACATCGATACTCTTTGGCCAGCCGCCCGTACTGCGCTGATGCATCAGGGCATTGTCGGCAATGCGAATAGCCTCGTCGCCGGCGTAAAACTTGGGCCTCTGAACGAGGCAGCGGCCCCATGAAATAGCTGCGACGGGCTTTTTCACGCCCTGCGAGCCGAATGCAATTGCTGCGGCAAACAAACTCAGCAAAACCATTACTGCCCGGCCTGTCGTCTTTTTCATACTTGTCCCTTTCCTGAATATGTGTTTTCCTTCCTGTATATGTCCTCAAAAACTTAGACGGTAGATACATTAATAACAACATCTCAGCAAAAAATAAAGCTTTTTTGCCGGGCCTCCGTTTCCCACTCACCAATTGGGCCGCCGGTCGCTGTCCTTTTTTATCTTGCCGAAGCAGCTCTTTGCCACTAAAATAAGGCAGTCTTTGCGTTCAATCTTAAAGGAATTAGTGGTCAAGCTATGCTATTTATATTACCCTACCGGACAAGTATACGACCCTGGCGGACGCCGTACGCAAATTACGCACTGATTCTTGTTAATGTGATTATTTTTTTCCTGGAGCTGCATATAACCCCCCAAGGACATCTGGCACTTCGACCCTGGGTTGCGTACTTTATGCTTACTCCCAGTGAGCTTCGTTCGTGGCAGCTTGTAACTTACGCTTTTTTGCACGGTGGTTTTTGGCATGTTGTCGGCAATATGTTTTTTCTGTATGTTTTTGGCAATAATGTCAACGATAAGCTTGGAAACATCGGGTATTTGTGCCTGTTTGTGGCCGGTGCGGGATTCAGTGGTATAGGTCATACAGTCCTACATTCCTCTTCACCTATACCTACTCTGGGGGCCAGCGGGGCCGTTGCTGCAGTAACCGGTGCTTATCTGGCTCTGTTCCCCCAAACTTTGCTTACAGTTTTTTACTGGTTATTATTTTTCATTGGCACCATGGAAATCCCTGCCTTGTATTTTATCGGCTTTAAGTTGATTTTTTGGGACAATATGTACTTAAGACGCATTCCCAATGTCGCTTACGATGCGCACCTTTCCGGCTATGCTTTCGGCATTCTGGCTATGTTAGGCCTCCTCGCCACCGGTTTGATTACCAGCAGCAGTTTCGACTTGTGGGCAATGATAAAACGATGGAACCGGCGGCGCCGGTATCGCGATTCTGTTTCGAGCGTTTACGACCCGTTTAGCGGCCGGACAATGACTAAGCAAATAAAAGTCAAAGAGGTCAAACAAACTGCCGCCGAGAAGCAGCAGGCCGAAATTATTACTCAGCTTCGCAACGAAATTGCAGGCCGCATTGCTCAGCGCAATTTGCCGGCCGCAGCCGAATTGTATTTGGAGCTTATAGACCTTGATAGTGAGCAGCTCCTGCCTCGCCAGTATCTGCTGGATATTGCCAATCAGCTTGCCAGCGACAGTAAACCGGCCCAGGCGGCCCGGGCGTACGAACAGTTCTTAACTCACTACAATAAATACGAATACGTCGAGCAGGTTGAGCTGATGTTAGGCATATTATATTCGCGATACCTTCAAAAGCCCGACCTGGCGGCAAAGCATTTGCAGGCCGCGGCCAAAAAACTCTCAGACCCCGGCCAACTCAAAATGTGTCAGGACGAGCTTACCAAATTACAAAACTAAAAACGCCTATCCAGAGCCGCAAATCGGTTCTTTCACCCAAGCTGCCAAAAAACCAAGAAAATTTTTGAATTTTCCCCAAATTTTTACATTTTTTTCTTGACAGCTTGGCAAAGCTTGTATAGTTTGTAATTATTATAGGTTTTATGAGAGAGATTGCTAATGGGGCAATAATAGCAACCGAAAACTAAAATCGCACGTTTCATCGAAGTTCGCAACTCAAGAAGACAGGAAAAAGCTAAACCTGAGCGCTTAATTA